>Ga0126379_10000733_pt1 | contig 18685 bp, 17 predicted proteins | sample PanSoiMetPlot_24_FD_92640 | JGI IMG/M metagenome (GOLD analysis project Ga0126379, IMG submission 92640) | Tropical forest soil microbial communities from Panama - MetaG Plot_24 | ecosystem: Environmental > Terrestrial > Soil > Tropical forest > Bulk soil | place: Panama | collected 2016-02-17
CGATAATACGACCTATGATCCCCGGCTCGTCATGCCCGCGTCCGCTGTCGAGCCGATCGCCGCCGCGCTTTTCGCGCGCGGCGTGTGCCGCGCCCTGGAGCAGCTCGGCTACACGAGCCTTGCTGAATTTCCGCTAGCTAATGGCCCGCGCGCCGATATCCTCGCGCTGGGCAAGAGCGGCGATGTGGTGATCGTCGAAATCAAGAGCTCGGTGGCCGATTTCCGCGCCGACCGCAAATGGACCGCCTATCGTGATTTCTCCGACCGCCTCTATTTCGCCGTACCAAATGAGTTTCCCCGCGCGCTCATTCCAGAGGAATGTGGCTTGATAGTGGCGGACCCGTTCGGCGGCGCCCTGTTGCGCGAAGGCCGCTTGACGCCGCTCAATCCCGGCCGACGCCGCGCCCTCACCTTGCGTTTCGCGCGCATCGCCGCGGCGCGGTTACGGCGCTATCTCGACCCAGAGGCCACGCCGCTTGAGGGGATCTGAACCGCACGAGTTGCGGGTGGAGATCTCAGCTCGCGAGCCGCGCAATCGTCGCCGTGGTGCTGTAGCCCGGCACGATTTTGGCGAGAAGAACCTCACCGCCGATAGATTTGACGAAAGCGGCCCCGACGACCTCATCGAGTCGATAGTCGTCGCCCTTGACGAGGAGCTGCGGCCGCAGCTCTCGAATGAGCTCCATCGGTGTGTCCTCCTCGAAGATCACGATGAGGTCGACCGCGGCGAGCGAGGCCAGTACCGCCGCACGCTCTGATTCGCTCTGGATCGGGCGTCTCGGCCCCTTGAGCCGCGCGGTCGATGCATCGCTGTTCAGACCGACGACAAGACGATCGCATGCCGCCTTGGCTTGGCCTAACAGCCCCACATGCCCGGGATGGAGCAAGTCGAAGCAGCCGTTGGTGAAGCCGATTCTGAGCCCGTGGCGGCGCCACCGCGCCACCAGATCGAGCGCATGCGAACGTGGCACGACCTTGTCGCCCGTATGCAGATCCCGGCCGTTGAGGGTAGCGATCAGCTCGCTCGCGTAAACAACGGCCGTCCCGATTTTGCCTACGACGATGCCGCCGGCGACATTGGCGAGGCGTGCGGCATCGGTCACGCTGGTGGAGGCGGCCCGCGCCGCTGCCACCGTCGCCACGACAGTGTCGCCGGCCCCCGACACGTCATAGACCTCGCGCACCTCGGTGCGCTGGATATGAACGGCGCCGTCAGCCGTGACGAGCACCGAACCCTCCGCGCCGAGCGAGGCCAGGACGGCGCCGAACCCGCATCGTTCGATCAGAGCGCGCGCCGCGGCGGCGATTTCGTCTTCTGTGGTAACCGGCATTCCGGTGGCATGGGCGAGCTCGCGCCGGTTCGGTTTCAAGATGTCGGCGCCGCGGTATCGAATGGGATCGCCTCCCTTGGGATCGACGATGACCCGGGCCCCGGCTTCGTGTGCCTCCCTGATGATTTCGAGCGCCACGCCCTCGGTCAGCACTCCCTTCGCGTAGTCAGAAATGATCACGACCGGGTGGTCGGCCACCAGCTCGCGTGCGAGCCGCAATAGGTCTTCCCGGATATACGGGTCGAGCGGGATCGCGCTCTCGCGATCGGCACGCAACAGCTGCTGATTGCCGGCGATATAGCGGGTCTTCACCGTCGTCGCGCGGTAAGGCTGGACGAGAACATGCGCTTCTGCCCCGTCCTGCGCTTCGACGAGCCGCCCGATCTCGCGCCCCGCCTCATCATTGCCGACGACGGAGATAAATGAGGAAGACGCGCCCAATGCCCGCAGATTGCGCAGCACATTGCCGGCCCCGCCGAGGGTTTTCATTTCGCGCTCGATCCACAAAACCGGGATCGGCGCCTCGGGTGAGACGCGCTCGACCTGGCCATAAATGTAGTGGTCGAGCATGACATCGCCGATGCACAGCACGCGCGCCGACTTCAGGCGGTCGACAATGGGAAGGAGATCGCTATTGCTAGCCATCGACAACTCTTGATTGCAGAACTTGGACGCTCTTTTGACGATACCAACGCACAGGTGCAAGAGAAATGCCGCGGGAGTTTCCTGCTTCCACGCAAAATGCTGCGCGGTCGAAATCTTTAGCGGTGTCGGCGCAGCAGCAGGTAAGTCGCACCGGCACCGCCATGCCGCGGCTGGGCAGATGCCGTCGCGAGAACGTGGCATCGCAGCTCCGGCTCCTCTAGCCAACGCGGCACCGAGCTCTTGAGCACACCAGACCCGTTCGGGCCGAGTCCCCGCCCGGTAATGACGAGGACGCAGCGGCGACCGACGGCGCGAGATCGCGTGATGAAGGCGACGAGCACCCGATGCGCCTCGGCCTGGGTCATTCCATGCAGATCGAGCTCTGCCTCGATCGTGTGCAGGCCGCGTTTCAGCCGCTCAGCATTTGCGCGATCGATCCCGGCGAAGCGGTCGAGCGGCGGTTGCGGCCGGCGCTTCGGTTGCGGCTCGGCTCGCAAAGGTTTTGGCTCCGGCTCTGTTCCAGCCGGCGGCAGACCGGGCGGGCGGCGAACACGCAACGGCCGCACGTCGCGAGTGGCTGCCTGCCACAGCGCACGGTCACCGCTCTGCCCCTTTGTGCTGTTGGGATTTTTCGACACTTGCCGTCACACGATCCTCTTCGACCAGCACGATATGGAGACGCCGTGGCCCGTGCGCACCCAATTCGATGCGCTGCTCGATATCCGCCGTCCGCGACGGACCGGTGATGAAGTTGATTGCGCGCGGGAGCCTGCCAGTTCCGCGCTCGGCCCGCAGGCGATCGAAGCCGTCCTCGTAAGTCGCGACGATCTGACACCGGCATACGAGCACAATGTGGGTGTCGGGTAGAAAGTTGAGCGTCGTCGGGGTCTCTCGCCCGGAAACCAGCATCAGGGTGCCGGTCTCGGCAATCGCCGAATGGCAGGGTGTGAGGCTGACCTTGTCCTCCGCCTCGGCGCGGCCGCGACGGATCCGTAGCAGCGGCCGCATCTCCCACGGAATTACGTCTAGGTTCGGGTCGAGCGCGGCGACGAGCTCGGCCGGCAAGTTTTCGGCAGCGACATAGCGCGCCACCTCGTCTGGCACCGCCGAGAATGCGCCAACCCGCGCCACCGTCGCCTGCACCTCCTCGGCCATCGCGATGAACAGATCGACGCTCCTCGCATCGTCGAGCGCCGTTGCGCGGGCCGGGATCAGGTTGCGTGAGTGCGCCGCCAGACGCGCGCGCAGTTGCGCCTGCGTGTTCGGGTCGAGCTGGCCGCGGCCGAGTGCATTGCGGATGCCGCCGAGAATCCGTTCACGCGCTTCGCTCACTTGCGCCGCTCCGCCCAAAGACTGTGGAAGCTGCGACCCTCGGGCGCCGGCATGTCGCGCACGGCCGTCCAGCCATTCGCGAGCGGCAGCGAGCGAAAGCGACCGCGGTATCGTCCGGCCCAACCGAGCGTTCGCGCGGCAAGCTCGGCCACCGCATGGTAAAGGGCTGGCCGACGTGCCGTCCATGCCCAGAGCGAGAGCGCGCTTCGATAGACCGGCGGGTTCAGCCTTTTCGCGAATTCGCGGTCGCGCCAGTGCCGCATCATCTTGGGCAGCGGGATCTTGACCGGGCAGACGCTTTCGCAGCGCCCGCAGAAGGTCGACGCGTTCGGCAAATGCCCGGCCTCCTCGATGCCGATCAGGCTGGGCGTCAGAACCGCGCCCATCGGGCCGGGATAGACCCAGCCATAGGCATGGCCGCCGACCGCCGCATAAACCGGACAGTGGTTCAAGCATGCAGCGCAGCGGATGCAGCGCAGCATGTCCCGGAATTCCGTGCCGAGCAGCGCGCTGCGGCCATTGTCGAGCAGGATGACATGATATTGCTCGGGCCCGTCGAGATCCCCCGGCCGGCGCGGCCCGGTCGAGATCGTCGTATAGGAGGAGAATTCCTGACCGGTCGCCGAGCGCGCCAGCAGACGCAGCAACGTCGCCGCGTCTTCCAAAGTGGGCACCACCTTTTCGATGCTGGTCATGACGATGTGGACCCGCGGCAAGGTCTGGGTCAGATCGCCGTTGCCCTCGTTCGTGACGATAATGCTCGACCCGGTCTCGGCGACGAGGAAATTGGCGCCGGTGATTCCGACATCCGCGGCCAGAAAACGCGGCCGCAGCATCGCGCGCGCCTCGTCGCACATCTGCCGCGGTTCGGAGAGCGAGCGGGCGGGGTCGAGGGCGTGATGCTCGGCCCGGAATGTCTCGGCCACCTGTTCCTTCACGAGGTGAATGGCCGGTGCGATGATGTGGCTCGGGGGCTCGTGGCGCAGCTGGATAATGTACTCGCCGAGATCGGTCTCGATCGGGGTAATGCCATTGGCCTCAAGGAATTCGTTGAGCCCTACCTCCTCGGCGACCATCGATTTGCCTTTGGTAACGGTCTTGGCGCCCACTGAACGACAGATCTGCCGTACGGCGGCGCAGGCCTCCTGCGGTGTCGGCGCCCAATGCACCTTGCCGCCGGAAGCGACGACATTGCTCTCGTAAAGCTCCAGATAAAAATCGAGATGCGCGAGAGTATGGTCCTTGATCGCGCGGCCTTCTTCGCGCAGTTCCTCGAATTCGGGAAGCCGCTCGGTGGCGAGGCGCCGGCGCAGCGGAAAACCGGTTCGCGCGAGGCCGAGCGCGCGCTGGAGATTGTCGTCCGCGAGACCGGCGCGGGCATTGGCCTCGAAATTGCGGCTGGTGGCCAGCATCGGCGTTACCGCGGCGCGCCGATCGGCGGGACTTCCTCGGTCATCCCGGCGAGCACTTCGGCGACATGCCGAACCTCGATCCGCCGGCCCTGCCGGGAAAGCTTGCCCGCGATGTTGAGCAGGCAGCCGAGATCCCCGGCCAAGACCGCCTCGGCGCCGGCCGCGGCGATATCTGCTGCCTTGTCGGTCACCATCTTGTCCGAAATCTCCGGGTATTTTATGCAAAAGGTGCCGCCAAAGCCGCAGCATACCTCGGCATCCGACAGTTCCTCGAGCCTCAGCCCGACGACCGACCCGAGAAGTTGGCGCGGCTGAAGCTTGACCCCGAGCTCGCGCAGTCCCGAGCAGGCATCATGATAGGTCACCGCGCGATCGTAATGCGCGGTAACCTCCTCCATCCCACAGACGTCGACGAGGAACGAAGTGAGCTCCCAGGTCCGGCTCGCGATATCCTCGGCGCGAGGCAAATTCACCGGATCATCGGCGAAGAGCCCAGGGTAGTGCACACGGATCATTCCCGCGCAGGAGCCGGAGGGGACGACGATGTGGTCATAGCCGGCGAAGGCGTCGAACAGCTGCAACGCGATCGCCTTCGCATCGGCGCGGTCGCCCGAGTTGTAAGCGGGCTGACCGCAACAGGTCTGAGCGCGCGGCACCTCTACCGTGCACCCGGCCTGTTCGAGCAATCTTATGGCGGCAAACCCTACGGTCGGCCGGAACAAATCCACCAGACACGTCACAAACAGCGCTACGCGCATCAGGCCCGCCGTCTCCAAGCGCGGCAAATTAGGGGCGATCCGGCGGCAAAATCAATCCGCGCTAGGGGGACGCAGTTTGCCGGGAGCGAGACGGCCGGCAACGCTGCGCGGTAACAGCAAGTAATATCGCCCGCTGGCGTTCATTCCCCCGGCTCGGGAACCTGCAGCCTCCCCGGTACCCCAAAACACATCGCCGCGCACCGGTCCCTTGATCGCCCCTCCTGTATCCTGAGAGATGAGCAGGCGCCGGAGGTTTTCGGCCGCGACAAATCGCTCATTCGCCTCGACCCATATCGGAATGCCGAGGCCAATGAAGGCTCGGTCGATGGCGAGGCTGCGTTCGGGGGTGAGAACCGCTCCTTCGGCGCCGATCGGGCCATCGCCGGCAATTTCACGGAAGAAGATATAGGAACGGTTTTCGCGCCGCAGTGCGGCACCGGCCTCGGGATTTTGCTTCATCCATGCGCGGATCGAGGCCATCGTCACTTTGTCGCGCGGGATCAGGCCGCGCTCGATCAGCAGGCGCCCGACCGCCACATAGGGCTGTCCGTTCTGCCCGTCATAGCCGACCCGCACGCTTTTCCCGTTCTTCAGCCGGACGCGGCCCGAACCCTGGATTTGTAAGAAGAATGCGTCGACCGGGTCGTCGACCCAAAGCAGCTCGAGTCCCCGACCTGCGAGTGCGCCATCCTCGATCTCGGCGCGTGTCGCATGAAAGCCGGAGGCCAGCTCCGGCGGTTTGCGGTAAAGCGGAGTTTGATAGCGGCCGTGACGCTGTCGCGAGCCGTTCAGTTCGATCTCGAAATACCCGGTGAACAGCCCGTCGGGAGTTCCATAATCGGACACCGCCATCGGGACAAAACCCTTCTCGAAAAATCTACGCGCCGCTGCATCATCCCCGGGTGTCAGCGCCTCCGCCGCCGTGCAGAGCGGCCGCCAATCGCCGACTCGCCCGAAATCAGCGCTTTTAGTGCTGATCGCAAGCGGCACGGCATCCGGTCGGGTGGAAAACCGGGCGCATGATTTGAGGAAGACAGCGACAGCCGCGGAGAGCCGGTCGTCAGCCCATTCGGACAAATGATCAAATCCGACCGGCGCAAGTACGAAGCGCGCGGGCCCGGTATCGCGCGCGAGAGTGACCGCGAACAACCCGATCGTCGCAACCGCGAGCGCTCTGCGGGCTGAAAAGAGCTTTGGCGAGCGCTCAACCGCTGCTGGTCGCGACGAGGACCCAGTTGGGATCAGAGGATCGCGTATCGCGTGCAAAGGTCCAGTGGTCAGTCTTCTCTATCGGGTGTTCCCGGTCGCCGTCGACGATGCTGCCATCCATCGCGCGGGTCACGTTGATCTGATGTGATACGAGCTTAAGCGTTACTTGGGCGTTGCGTCCCAAAAGCTCGGCCTCGACAATATCCGCACTGTCGAGCTGCAGGATCCGCGTCTCAAGCGTCTCTTTCGCGGCCGCACGCTCATCGATTGCCGTGGCAAATTGGTGGAACACCTCGTCGCTCAACAAAGGCCTCAGGGCGGCCTTGTCGCCGCTGGCAAACGCTGTGACGATCATCTCGAAGGCGAGCCGGGCGCCCTCGAGGAACTGAGACGGATCAAAGCTCGGGTCGACACGCCGAATCCGATTCAATCCGTCGGCGACTGCGTCGGCCGGTCCCGTCGGGGCCGAGATCGAGCCGTTGTTGCTAGCCTCGACAACGGCCGGGACCTGCTCCTGGCTAGGTCTCTCGCGCCTCACAAACAAATCGCGGCGCCGCTCGTTTCCCGTGCGCCGACCAAGGACGCTACGTAACCGTAGCACCAGGAATGCTGCGACCATCGCGAACAGGATGATGTCGAAATATTGCTGAAACTCGCCCATCGCCCTCCGTGTCCTACTGCGATACCAAAAAGTACTGGGGATCGGCCGTTGCCCGCATTCCGGACAAATGGGGCGCAGATGGCATCACGGCAAGCGCATTGCAGGCAGACCAACCGATTCCGAGTTGAAAGTGCTTGGGCTTATTTTCTCAGCTTTTCAGGATAAGAACGGAATTCTCATGCTTTTAATTCGCTATGGCCGAGACCGTTGATGCCTCTTCCTGTTCCGTGTTAGCCACCCACTCCTGGTGCTCAGGAGAAAATCATGGCGGAAGAAGCGAAAGGCAACGGGCAGGCCGACACACCGCCAGCAACCACAGAGGCGCCGCAGCAACTGATCATCAACGCACAATACGTTAAGGACTTATCTTTCGAGAACCCGCGAGCCCCGCAGAGCCTGATACAGCAGAGTGCGCAGCCTTCAGTAGACATCAACGTCGATGTCAAGGCCCAAAACCTAGGGCCCGAGGTGTTCGAGGTCATTCTGACGATCAACGTGACCGCCCGCATCGAAGAGCAGCCGGTATTCCTCGTCGAGCTGGCGTATGGAACTGTTGTCACGGTTAGGAACGCGCCGCAGGAAATGCAGGCTCCGTTGATCCTTGTCGAGACACCCCGGATCGTCTTTCCGTTCGCCCGCGCCATCATTGCCAACGCGACTCGGGACGGCGGCTTTCCGCCGCTGATGATCAACCCGATCGACTTTGCCGAGCTGCTGCGTCGCCAGCAGGAAGACGCTCAGGCTGCCGTCGCGTCCGGCAGCGCCGTCGTGTGAGCCTCAAGCCTCCATGAGCCAAATCGGATCAGTGATAATCCGCAGCATTGCCTGGTGCGCGATCAGTTCCTCGGGCGAAGGCGCATGCGGCCTGGCCGGACGTGAAATCCGCTCGATGGCAATCGCGGTATCGGCCGGTAGCGCGAAGTCGAGACCAGGCTGTCGGCCGCCGAGCAATTCGAGATAGACGGCGGCGAGCAATCCGCAGTCGATCTTGGCTCCATGCTCGACTCGCATCGAGAGATCGATGTCGAAACGCCGGCATAGGGCATCGAGACTGGCGGGCGCTCCCGGAAATCGCACGCGTGCGAGCCCCAGCGTATCGACAAACGGGCAACCGAGCGGTTCGCGTTGCAGCCGGGCCAACTCGGCATCGAGGAAAGCGATATCGAATTCCGCGTTATGAATGACCAGCCTGTCCGGCCCGATGAACGCAAGCAGCTCATCGACTATGGCGGCAAACGGCGGCTGGTTGGCAAGAAATTCCGCGGTGATTCCATGAACCGCCAGGGCGTCCTCCGGTATGTCGCGCTCGGGGTTGACGTAGCGGTGAAATTTGCGGCCAGTCGGGACGTGGTGGACCAGTTCGATGCAGGCAATTTCGACGATGCGGTGCCCTTCGACAGGATCGAGACCCGTCGTCTCGGTATCCAGCACGATTTCCCGCATCACCGTCTCCCTTGTCGTCGGAAGGCGCGCCGGCGAGCTCCACCGACAAAGCGAGCCTTCCTGCTGCGAAGGAGCCTGACGACCGCGCGCAATCGGTGCAAGGTCAGGTCCCGGCCCAAGCCGGTCGGCACGACAAAATCGGCCCGCCGACGTTTCTCGCGATCCGGCATTTGCTTCCCGAGGATTGCGGCCAGACGAATCTCGGTCATGTCGGGCCGCCGCAACACCCGCTGGCGCTGCACGAATGCAGGTGCGGAGACGACGAGCACATAATCGCAGCGGCGGTCGCCGCCGGTTTCGAACAGCAGCGGGATGTCGAGGACGGCGAGCGGCGCGCGCCCAGCGCGGCAACGGTCGAGGAACCGCTTTTCAGCCACGGTCACCATCGGGTGGAGAATGCTCTCGAGGCGCTCGAGCGCTGCCGCGTCCCCGAACACCCGCTCGCCTAGGAGCCTCCGATCGATTCCGCCCAAGTTGCGTCGGACATTTGGGAAAGCCGCCGAGACCTGTTCGACGGCGGCACCACCCGGCCCAAGCAAGCGGTGGACGACGCGGTCGGCGTCGAAGAGCGCAACCCCAAGCCGCCGCAAGGTTGCGGCGGCGGTACTCTTGCCCATGCCGATCGAGCCGGTGAGGCCGAGGACGATCAACGCGGCAGCGCCAATGTCGAGACCACTGCCGCCCGAAGCTCAAGGGTCACGTGTACCGGAGCACCAAACCACGCTTCGAAGCCGGGACGGCCCTGGTGCAGCAGCATGCCGAGACCATCGACTACCGGATGCCGTCGGCGCCGTGCTGCCGCGAGCAAGCCCGTCTCCAATGGCGTATAGACGATGTCCACGACGGGAGCCGAGGGGGACAACAACAGCTCAAGCACAAGCGGCGGTTCGCCGGTCATGCCCAGGCTCGTCGTATTGACAAGAAGGCCGGCATCTCGCTGAACCCGGCTTACTTCACCCCATGAATGGACGGTAATGCGTGTCGCCGCCGTCGAAAGGTCGCGCGCGACCGCTTCCGCGCGGGAAATTGTCCGGTTGACAATGCGGATCTCGGAAACGCCGGTATCGGTGAGCGCCGTAACAACCGCTCGTGCCGAGCCCCCGGCTCCAAGGATCACTGCGGGGCCGAAACCCGGATGCCAATCCGGCGCGGCTTCACGCAAATTTTCGCGGAAGCCATACGCGTCCGTATTGCGCGCTTCGAGCGTGCCGTCGCGCGCGACGATAATTGTGTTCACGGCGCCGATCCGGCGGGCCAAGGGGTCCACCCGATCGACGACGGATAGGGCCGCCTGCTTGTGTGGGATCGTCAGGTTGCAGCCGCGGAAGCCGAGGATCGGCAGCGCGCGAAGCGCCTGCTCGATGTGCTCCGGCCGCACCGGCAGCGGCAGATAGGCACCGTCGATGCCGGTCTCCTCGAGCCAGAAGCTGTGCAGCAGCGGCGATCGAGAATGTGCGACCGGCCATCCCATGATACCGGCGAGCCGCGTGCTGCCGGTGATTCTCAGGCCAGCCACTCTTCACCTCCTGCTGCTGCCGGACCCATCGAGGTGTCACGATGGGACTCTGCCCCGATCCCGCAGGAAGCCAAGCAGCTCCAGGAGCGGCAATCCAAGGATTGTGAAATAGTCGCCCTGGACACGCGTAAAAAGCTGCACTCCTCTGCCTTCGAGCCGATAAGCACCGACGGAACCGAGCACCGCGGCTCCTTCCGCCACAATATAGTCGTCGAGGAAAGCGTCACTGAACTCGCGCATAAATAGCCGGGGCCGGCTCACGGTATGCCACAATCGCGTTCGGTTCTGAACCACACAGACAGCGGTAACAAGTTCATGAGCATGGCCGCGCAATGCCCGAAGCTGCGCGCGCGCTTCAGCAAGATCCGAGGGCTTATCGAACCATGTCCCGTTGCAGGCGAGAAGCTGATCGGCCCCGATCACGAACGCTCGGTCCCGACGCTCCGCAACGTCGCGGGCTTTTGCCTCGGCGAGCGCGAGCGCACAGTCGACCGCCGTGCGGCCGGCAGCCTGAAACCTTCTTTTGATCGCCCCCTCATCCACTGCCGCGGGCGCGACCACCACCAAATCGAGCTCCGCCATCGCCAGCAGCCGAGCCCGCGTCGGACTGGCCGAGGCGAGGATCAGACCGTCAGTCATTCAGCCCGTGTCGCTGCGCCAACAACTTCATGATCGCCGCTGCGGTTTCCTCGATCGAACGCCGCGTCACGTCGATCACGGGCCAATGCATTTGCACAAAGGTCCGGCGCGCCTCGCGGACTTCGGCCCGCACCGCCTCGATATCGGTATATTCGGTGCTCCCGTTATGCTGCAGCAGGTCGAGCCGGTTGCGGCGCAATTGGATCAACCGCTCGGGATCGTTTGTGAGCCCGACGATCAATGGGCGCCTGGCTTCGAGCAGCTCAGGGGGAAGCGGTACCCCGGGAACATATGGCACGTTCGCGGCCTTAATCCCGCGATTGGCGAGATAAAGGCAGGTCGGGGTCTTGGAAGTGCGCGATACCCCGACGAGACAAACATCCGCATCGTTGAGGCCCCAGCTCGACTGACCGTCATCATGATTGAGAGCAAAGGTCATCGCATCGATACGCGCGAAATATTCGCTGTCGAGCAGATGCTGCTTGCCCGGCACGCCTCGACTTTCGCGGTGGAGATACGAGGCCAGTGCGCCGATAATAGGATCGAGCACAGGGATAGCAGGCACCTGGATCCGGCGACAGCCCTCCTGCAGCAGCCGCCGGAGTGTGTCGTTGACCAAAGTGAACAGAACGACGCCTGGGTTGGCATCGACCCCGGCGATTACGCGGTCGATCTGGTTGCGCGTGCGCACCATGCTCCAGACATGCTCCACCGCCTGCGCGTCGTCAAACTGCACGAGACAAGCTCGCGCGACGGAGTGCACCGTCTCTCCGGTTGAATCCGACACGAGATGCAGATGAAAACGGGTCAAAGAGCGCCTACCTGCGAAAGCGATTCATCTCCGAAATGCGGGGGATTATTCGATAATTTTCGTGGAAAACCTGCCCCGCGCGTGATTCGATCATCGATATCCCGGATCTTAGCCGCATCGGGACGAGTTTTGTTCGGCATTGGGACAAGTTATGAACGGAACGGATGCGGGTCCGATTTTCCCCACGATTCCTTTCTTCCACAGTGATGTGGTTTAAAAGCATTTCTAACGAAAAACGCTCCCTTGTCCACTCGCGACGTCCCAACGCCGACAAACTACAGCGTATCGGGATAACGCTCTGGAACAATTTTCAATCCCCGATATCCACAGGGATCCACATATCACTATTATTTTAAAATACTAGATATATGTAGAAAGGGAAAAATGATCACTACGCGGACTAGCCGACCGAAGCCTCTGCTGCGCGCTCTCGCCGGAGAGACGCTGGCAACACCGCCATGGTGGTTGATGCGGCAGGCCGGCCGTTATCTGCCAGAATATCGCGAGGTTCGGGCCAAGGCCCAAGATTTTATCGAACTATGCTTGACCCCGGCGCTTGCCGCAGAAGTAACGATGCAGCCGGTGCGGCGCTACGGCATGGATGCCGCCATTCTGTTTTCCGACATCCTGATACTGCCCTATGCTCTCGGCCAAAGCGTGAGTTTCCGCGAGGGGGAGGGGCCGGCGCTTGATCCCATCGGGAACCACAAAGCCCTCGCCCGGCTCGATGGCGGCAGGGTGATTTCGCGACTCGAACCGGTACTGGAAACGGTCCGCCGGGTCAGCGCGGCGGTTGGTGTGCAGGCGGCCCTGATCGGTTTTGCCGGCTCACCCTGGACTGTTGCAACCTACATGGTGGAAGGAGGGTCGAGCAGGGATTTCCAGCGGGTCAAAAACTGGGCCTATCGCGATCCCCAGAGCTTTTCAGCACTGGTAGATCTTCTGGTGGAAAGCACGACCAACTATCTTGCCGCACAGATCGAGGCGGGCGCTGAGGTCGTGCAGCTTTTCGATACTTGGGCAGGGGTTCTGCCGGAAGCTGCCTTTGAACGCTGGGTTATCGAGCCGACGCAGCGGATCGTCGCGGGGCTGAAAGACCGGTTCCCTGATTGCCCGGTGATTGGCTTTCCGCGCGCCGCCGGACTTCTCTATGAGCGTTATGTGAGAGAGACTGTGGTCGACGGGATCGGGCTCGATCCGGCGGTGCCGACCGGCTACGCTGCCGAGGTACTGCAGCGCTTCGCAACCGTTCAGGGAAATCTCGATCCGGTGTTGCTGATGGTGGGAGGTCCGGCTCTCGCGGATGCCGTGGTGCGGCTCCGACGGGAGTTCGGCGGGAGACCCTATGTATTCAATCTCGGGCACGGCGTGTTGCCAGAGACGCCTCCAGAGAATGTAGGGATGCTTGCCAGGCTGCTCGTCGAACCGATGGTCGCCTGACATGGCGCGAACCGCCGTCGTGCTGATGAATCTCGGCGGCCCCGATATGCTGGCATCCGTTCGGCCATTTTTGTTCAACCTGTTCAGCGATCCTGCGATCATCCGTCTGCCGGCTGTTTTGCGCGGCCCGTTGGCCCAACTCCTTTCGTGGCGCCGCACTCGGGTGGCGCGAGAGATTTACGCACGGCTCGGCGGCAGCTCCCCATTGTTTGCGAATACAGAAGCGCAAGCGCGCGCGCTCGAGGCGGCGCTTGGCCCGGACCACCGCTGCTTTGTAGCGATGCGCTACTGGCATCCGTTGAGTGCGGAGACAGCGCGCTGTGTAGCCGAGTGGGAGCCGGAGGAGATCGTCTGTCTCCCGCTCTATCCACAGTTCTCGACGACCACGACGGCTTCTTCCCTGGCGGCTTCGCGTGCCGCCGCGATGTGCGCTGGCATCGGCCGCGTTGCTCGAGTTGTGTGCTGTTACCCGTCGGATACCGGATTTGCCGCGGCCATGGCCAAGCTGATTCGGCCGGTGCTCGACTCGGCTTCTAGCCTAGCGAAGGCGCCGCGCCTGCTGCTCACCGCGCATGGTTTGCCGAAGAGGATCGTCCGCGACGGCGACCCCTATCCATGCCAAGTCGAGGCAACGGCGGCGGCTATCATCGCAGCTGTCGACCGGCCCGGGATCGACTGGCGGGTCTGCTATCAAAGCCGCGTCGGGCCGTTGGAATGGATCGGCCCTGCGACAGACGATGAAATTCAGCGCGCCGGCAGAGAGACGATCCCGCTCGTCGTGGCGCCGATCTCGTTTGTGTCCGAGCATTCCGAAACGCTGGTCGAGCTCGATCTGGATTATCGCCGACTTGCCGAAACGTCGGGTGTGCCGGCTTATTACCGGGTTCCAACGGTGGGGGTCGAGCCCGAGTTCATCCGATCGCTCGCCTCTCTCGTCCGCAGAGCTTGCGCCGGCGAGCGGGTCGGATCGTGCGCTTCCGCGAACCCTTCTTGTGCTGTCGCCGGAGCCTGCGATTGAATCTCTGGCTTTCCGAAGCCTACCCGTGGATCAAATCGCTTCACATCGTCAGCATGGTAGCCTGGATGGCAGGCTTGCTCTATCTGCCTCGCCTTTACGTCTACCATTCGATGGCGCCGGTGGGGTCACGCCGATCGGAGACCTTTAAGGTCATGGAACGGCGCCTGCAGCGGGGAATCATGACGCCGGCAATGATCGCCGCTTTGGGTTTCGGCCTGGCATTGGCCGCGACACCGGGGATCGTCGATTGGCATATGGGATGGATCTGGTTAAAGCTTGCATTTGTCCTCGCATTGACCGTCTTTCATTTTCTGTTGGGCCGTTGGCGAGAGGCTTTTGTGGCGGATCGCAATCGGCATTCGACACGCTTTTTCCGCTTGATCAACGAGCTCCCGATGGCGGCGCTCATCGTGATCGTGGTGCTTGTAGTGATGAAGCCCTTTTAGCCTGGTGCAATGCGTTCTTTGTCGCCTAAGACCTTGTAATCGCGTTTGACTTGCTTATCTGAGTTCGGTAAAGGGGTTGCGTGCCGGTAACCGGTTCTTCCAGTCAATCCCGATCAATCCTCGCCTGAACCTTTGACCCTGCCAGGAGCGTTTGCTGCAGGGAGCCCCTCGACAGGCGACCTCCGTCCTCACCTCGACGTGAATCCCATGAACCTACAGGAACTGAAGCGCAAGACCCCGGCCGAGCTTCTCGCTTTCGCCGAAGAGTTGGAAATTGAGAATGCGTCCTCGCTGCGTAAGCAGGACATGCTGTTCGCAATCTTGAAGCAGCTAGCCGAAAACGATGTGCCGATTTCCGGCGACGGTGTGCTCGAAGTTCTATCGGATGGCTTTGGATTTTTGAGATCTCCTGAAGCTAATTACTTACCCGGTCCCGACGATATCTATGTAAGCCCGAGCCAGGTCCGACGTTTTGGTCTGCGGACCGGCGATACGGTCGAGGGCCAGATCCGGTCGCCTCGCGACGGCGAGCGGTATTTCGCGCTCCTCAAGGTGAACTCGATCAATTTCGACGAACCCGATCGCCTGCGGCAGCGCATCAACTTCGACAATCTCACCCCGCTCTACCCCGAAGAAAAGATCCAGCTCGAGTTCGACGATCCGACCCGCAAGGATCTGACGACGCGGGTTATCGACCTGATCACGCCTCTCGGAAAAGGCCAGCGCGCGCTGATCGTGTCGCCGCCGCGCGCCGGCAAGACGGTTATGCTGCAGAACATCGCGCATGCGATCATGGCCAACCACCCCGAGGTGTATCTGATCGTTCTGCTGATCGACGAGCGGCCCGAGGAAGTGACCGACATGGCCCGCTCGGTGCGCGGCGAAGTCATCAGCTCGACCTTCGACGAGCCCGCGCAGCGGCATGTCCAGATTGCCGAAATGGTGATCGAGAAGGCCAAGCGCCTGGTCGAGCACAAGCGCGACGTCGTCATCTTGCTCGACTCGATCACGCGTCTCGCGCGCGCCTACAACACCGTCGTCCCATCCTCGGGAAAAGTCCTGACCGGCGGTGTCGACGCTAATGCGCTGCAGCGGCCGAAGCGCTTCTTCGGCGCCGCCCGGAACATCGAGGAAGGCGGTTCGCTGACGGTCATCGCAACGGCGCTGATCGACACGGGCTCGCGCATGGACGAAGTGATCTTCGAGGAGTTCAAAGGCACCGGCAATTCGGAAATCATCCTCGACCGCAAGGTCGCCGACAAGCGTACCTTCCCGTCGATCGACATCACGAAATCCGGCACGCGCAAGGAGGAGCTGCTCGTCGACCGCGGTGTATTGTCGAAGATGTGGGTGCTGCGCCGCGTGCTGACGCCGATGGGCACCGTCGACGGCCTCGAATTCCTCATCAACAAATTGAAGGAATCGAAGACCAACGCCGAGTTCTTCGACGCGATGAATACTTGAGATGCCAGCGTTCTCGTCGTCCCGGCGAAGGTCGGGACCCACCGCAGCAGGGGATACCGGCTTTTCGTCGGTATGACGAAAATGATTGGACGTGTCCTAAACCGTTAGCACCGTTGATCCCGTCGTTTTGCGGCCTTCGAGGTCGCGGTGTGCCCGGGCGGCATCGCGCAGCGGGTAGGTCTGATTCACGGCGATCTTGACGCCGCCGCTCTGCACGACGTCGAACAATTCGCGAGCAGCGGTCAGCAGATCCTCGCGGCTCGCCGTATAGCTGTTGAGGGTCGGCCGGGTCAGGAAGAGTGATCCCTTGGCGGAGAGGATGCCGATATCGACCGGCCCGATCGCGCCCGAAGATTGGCCGAACGACACCATCAGCCCGAGCGGCGCGAGGCAATCGAGCGATTTGTAGAAAGTGTCCTTACCGACCGAGTCGTAGACCACCGGCAATTTCTTGCCCTGGGTCAGCTCGTTGACCTTGGCGACGAAATCCTCGTGTTTGTAAAGGATCGGGTAGGCGCAGCCATTCTTTTTGGCGAGCGCGGCCTTTTCTTCGTCGCCGACCGTGCCGATCACGGTGGCGCCGAGATGCTTTGCCCATTGGCAGACGATGAGGCCGACGCCGCCGGCGGCGGCATGGATCAGGATCGTCTCGCCACGCTTGACCGGGTGGGTACGGCGGACGAGGTACCAGGCCGTCATGCCCTTCAGCATCATTCCCGCCGCCTGCTGGTCGGTGATGCCGTCAGGCACCGGGACGAGCCGGTCGGCCGGCATGACCCGCTCCTCAGCGTAGGCGCCGATCGGCCCGCCGGCATAGGCGACGCGGTCGCCCGGCTTCAGGTCGCTGACCCGGGGGCCCACTTCTTCGACGACGCCAGCGCCTTCCGAACCGAGCCCGCTCGGCATCGGCAGCTGATAGAGCCCGCTGCGGTGATAGGTGTCGATGTAATTCAGCCCGACCGCCGTGTGGCGGAGCCGGACTTGCCCCTGGCCGGGCCTGCCGGTTTCGATTTGCTGCCACGACAGAACATCCGGGCCGCCCGGTTTCTCGAAACGGATTGCATACGCCATAGTCTTCCCTCAGTTTTCTGGAAAGAACGGGACGCTAGCGCACTCGGGCGAGAGTTTCGAGCAGACTCTCAGCGTCCGTAATCGGCAACGAGCAGACCGGACCTTCGCAGACATAGACGGCTGGTTTGCCATCGACGGTGCCTTTACCGAACGCCGGGTGGTCGTCAGGGAGAGAACCTCCGGGTGCCGACGTGAGCACCACTCGGTTCGGCAGCGAGACCCCGTAGATGGCGCGAAGCAGGGATCCGAACGCCGGGTCGCCCTTCTCGCCAAGTACGATGATCTGTGACGGTTTCACGAGGACTTCGATGTTGTTGAGCAATGTCGCGAGCGGGAAGAAATTGCGCGCGATCTCGCCGGAAAAGGCCTCGACGATCGCCTCGGCCCGGCGTCTGTATTTTTCATCGCCGGTGAGGATCGCCAGTCGGGTTAGCACTGCGACCAACGTGCCGTTGCCCGCGGGCACTGCGGAATCGGCAGCGGTTTTTGCGCGGGCGATCAACCCCTTCGTGTCGTTCGCGGCAAAGAAATAGCCGCCCGCGGCGTCGTCCCAATAATGCTGGTCGAGGATCGCGAGCCAGTCGCGGGTTTGAATGAGCAAATCCTCATCGCCGGTCGCCTCGTGTAGCGCGAGCGCGGCGCGGCACAGATTGGCGTAATCGTCGACGCTCGCCGGGTGGCGAGCGCGGCCGGCGCGCCAACTGTGCAGGAGGCGGCCGTTGGATGCGGTCATTTGCCGGCAGATGAAATCGAAGGCGCGATGCGCCGTCTCGATCCATTCCCGCCGTTCGAAAACGAGACCGGCACTCGCTGTCGCTGCAATCATCAACCCGTCCCAGTCGGCCAGCACCTTGTCGTCCCAGCCCGGGCGCACCCGCGCTGCGCGCGCCTGAAACAGCAACGCACGGCAGGCCGCGAGCTCGTGCTCGGTTTCCTCGTCTGCCAGTTCGGGCGCGCTCGAGCGGTTGAGGATCGTCTTTCCCTCCCAGTTGCCCTCGGGAGTGATGTCGTAGAAGCGCTTGAACAAAGCACTGCGTTCGCCGAGCACCGCGTCGATCTCGGCCTCGGTCCAGACGTAGAATTTGCCCTCTTCATGCTCGCTGTCGGCGTCGAGGCTGCTCGCGAACCCGCCTTCCGGGGTGAGCATCTCGCGGACAACCCAGCCGATCGTCTCGGCGATCCGGTCACGGTAAAGCGGCTTTCTCGTCTCCTGCCAAACCAGCGTCATCAGCTCGACGAGTTCGGCGTTGTCGTAGAGCATCTTCTCGAAATGTGGCACGAGCCAGCGGGCGTCGGTCGAGTAGCGCGCGAACCCGCCGCCAAGATGGTCGTAGATCCCGCCCTGGCACATCGCGTCGAGCGACTTGACGACCGCATCGCGATAGGGTGCTTGGCGGGTGCGTTTCCATGCGCGCCATAGCAATTCGAGGATGCCCGTTTGCGGAAATTTAGGCGCTGAGCCGATGCCGCCATAGAGCTGGTCGACCTC
>Ga0126379_10000734_pt1 | contig 18662 bp, 17 predicted proteins | sample PanSoiMetPlot_24_FD_92640 | JGI IMG/M metagenome (GOLD analysis project Ga0126379, IMG submission 92640) | Tropical forest soil microbial communities from Panama - MetaG Plot_24 | ecosystem: Environmental > Terrestrial > Soil > Tropical forest > Bulk soil | place: Panama | collected 2016-02-17
GCCGGGTCGGCCGTGCCCGGCCTGCCAGGCGGCCTCGGCTGGGCTACCAGCGGGGTGACCGTCGTGCAGGTCGTGCCCGGGTCGGCCGCCGCGGCCGCGGGCCTGCAAGCCGGCGACCGGATCACCTCCGTCGCGGGGCGAGGCGTCACCTCACCCGTCGATATGCACAAAGCCCTGGCGGCCTGCCACCCGGGCGACAAAATCAGCGTCACCTGGCTCGGCACCAGGGGCCAGGCTCACACCGCCACTGCGACGCTCACTCCCGGTCCGCCCGCCTGAGCGCGCGAACGGAGCCTGCCGGCAGCGAAAGCAAGGAAAGACCACGAAAAGGAAACCGCGTGGCAGCTGATGATCGCGCGGCGAGCAGGGAGGTCATGAACATGGCAGGGCTTTACCACAGTGATGGCACGGTATGCGTTGATGGCTGGTGGTGTGGCAACCGGACGCACACGAGCGTTCCCCCGGCCTGTGGCGTGGTGTCGGCCGCGAAGATACTGGCGGCCGGCACCTCGGCCGCCTGCGGGCTGCGCAAGGGCCATCCCGGGCCACACCTCCATGTCGCAAGCGGTCTCGAATACTGAAGATAGCCAGCGATCGGGACAGCGGCCCGCGCCGAGCTTTTGCAGGTCTTGAAGCAATGTTTTCTGTAGGTGTTAGGGCAATGAATGATCCGGGCCACACTTTCCCCGGCAAGGCGGAGGAGGTGGGGCGGATGCGCGCGGCCCTCAGGCGTGAGCTAGACAGGTGTCCCGTCGCAGACGACGTTCTGCTGTGCGCCTCCGAGTTGGCCGCGAATGCCGTCCTGCACAGTAGTACCGGCAAAGCCGGCGGTAAGTTCACCGTCCGGGCCGAGATAAGCCCCGGCCAGTCCGTGCTGATCGAGGTTGAGGATGAAGGCGGCCCCTGGCGAGGGCGGAGCCACGAGTTGAGTGGCGGCCGCGGCCTCGGCATCGTGTCCGCTCTCGCGTCGGCCTGGGGCTGCCGGGTGGGCGGACACAGCCGGACCGTCTGGGCCCGCTTCGACTGGTCCGCCGCACCACTACACACACCTGACCTGGCCTCTTAGATTGGGGGTAAGCAGGGTCAAGATCCGCCCTGGAGCGCGTGGAGGTACTGAATGGGGCCAGCCGGGGCGCTGCCGGGCCCGGATCCGCCGGTCCGGGCGGAGATGGTGCATCAGAGCGAACGCACGCGCGTCACCCGGCTGTTCCTGCCTGGCGGGACGGCCATCCGCAAGGAGGCGCTGGAGTCGTACGGAGAAGAGCGGATCCGGCATGAGGCGGCGATGCTGGAGCGGCTGCGCGGCGTAGCGGGGGTGGCGCAACTGGCGGAGGCGCCGCGGTACCCCGGGTCAGTAGTGCTAGCGGACGCCGGCAGCACGAACCTCGCCGGGAAGGCGAAGCCGCTGGCGGTTGACGAACTTGCCGGGCTGGCGATAGGGCTGGGCCTTGCGGTGGCGGGGATGCACCAGCGAGGCGTGATGCACCGCGACATCAACCCGGCCAACATCCTGCTCTCTCGCGACGGCGCCCCGTGCCTGGTGGACTTTGCCCTGGCGACTTCGTTTGCCGAGATCCGCCTCGAATTCACGCATCACGCCCAGATCGCCGGGACGCTGGCGTACCTGGCGCCGGAGTCGACGGGGCGGACCGGCCGCGCGGTGGACCAGCGGGCCGACCTGTACGCGCTGGGCGCGACGCTGTATGAACTGGCGACGGGAGTGCCGCCATTCGGTTCGGATGACCCGCTGCGGCTCATCCATGATCACGTCGCCCGGACGCCGGTGACGCCCGCGCAGGTGAACCCGGCGGTGCCGGAACCGCTGTCGCAGATCATCCTGCATCTGCTGGAAAAAGAACCGGATAACCGGTACCAGGGTGCCGACGGATTGATCTATGACCTGGAACGGGTGCGGGACGCCCTGGCGGACCCGGAAGCGGCCGGGCTCCGGGTTGGTGAGCATGATGTCCCGGTGCGGCTGGTCCAGCCGTCGCGGCTGGCAGGGCGCGACGACGAGGTGGCGGTGCTGAAGGCGGCGTTCGAGGGAGCGCCGACGGGCCGGTGCCACGGGATGCTGGTCGGCGGGTCGCCAGGAGTGGGCAAGACAGCGCTGGCCGATCAGCTGCGGCCGGTGGTGACTGGCCGGGATGGCTGGTTCGTGGCGGGCAAGTTCGACGCCTACCGGCGGGATCTGGAGTTCGACGCGGTCAATCAGGCGCTCCGTGCGCTGGGCCGGCTGCTGCTGGCGGAGCCGGACGATGAGCTGGCGCGGGTCCGCGAGCAGGCCTTGCGCGCAGTCGGGCCGAACGCGGGCTTGCTGGCCGCGACGGTGCCGGAGTTCGCGACGCTGCTGGCGGTACCGCCCGATGCCGGGGATCCGCTGACCGCGCAGGCCCGGGCGCAGCGGGCGGCGGCCGCGGCGTTGCGGGCGGTTGCGTCGCGGGAGCGGCCGGTGGTCGTGTTCCTGGATGACCTGCAGTGGGCGGGACGCGTCGCGCTCGGTTGCGTCGATCTCGTGCTCAGCGAGGAGCCGGCCGAGGGCCTGCTGCTGGTGGGCGCGTACCGCGAAGGCGAGGTGGAGGCCTCGCGTCCACTGACGTCGCTGCTGGCCCGATGGCGAGAGCAGCCCGGAGTGCGGCACGTGCGGCTAGTCGACCTGTCCATGCGGAATCTCGTGACCATGGTGGCGGAGATGCTGCATGTAGACGAGGCCGCGGCAGCGGGCTTGGCCGGGGTTATCGAGCCTCATACCCGCGGCAACCCCTACGAGACGGTGGAATTGCTCAACGCGCTGAGCCGCGACGGCCTCCTGACCGCCACGGCCACCGGGTGGCGGTGGGACAACACAGCCGTGCGGGCTCATCTGGGCGAGTCCGACGTGGCCGCGCTGCTGGCCGCACAGGTGGAAAGCATGCCCGTACGCTCCCGGCAGGTCGTGGAGGCGATGGCGTGCCTGGGTGGCCGAGCCGAACTGAGCCTGCTGCGGGCCGCGACAGGCGAGCCATTGGACGTCCTGGGACACGCCGTCGAGGACGGTCTCCTCGTGGCCGAGCCCGGAGCGCATCAGGCGGTACGGTTCCGCCACGACCGGATTCCCGAGGTGATCCTCGGCGGGATGGACTCGCGCCGGCGACGGAGCCTGCAGCTGGCCATGGCGCGACGGATCGCGGCGGTGCCGGAGTTGTTCGCGGTCGCGGCGGAGCAGTACCTGCCCGTCGCCGATGCGGTCGACGACGCGGCGGAGCGACATCGGGTGGTGGGGCTGCTGCGGCGCGCCGCCGGCCAGGCCAGGTTGATCGGCGACTACGTACTGGTAAACGCGCTGCTGACCACCGCCCTGCCGCTCATCGACGCATCCGATACCGCCACGCTCCGCGAGGTGCGCACCGCCCGGCACGCTGCCTTGTACTGCCTGGGGCGGCTGGAAGAAGCGGATGAGGAGTACCAAGCCATCGAGAGGCTGTGCCCGGCCGTCATGCAACGTGCCGATGCGACGGCGGTCCAGGTGTTCAGCCTGACCAACCGGACCCGTTTCGCGGAGGCCATCGGCCTGAGCGTTGGATCGCTGCGGGAGATCGGTATCCCCGTCCCGGCCGCTGACCGGATCCCCGCTGATCTCGAGCGGCAGTTCGGCTATCTATACCGGTGGCTGGACGATAGCGACGACGCCGACGAACTGGCCCGGCCCGGCATGACCGAGCCGGAGCTAATCGCCGCCGCCCATCTGATCCACGCGGTTATGCCGGCCACCTATATCACCGACCATGGCATGCTTGCCTGGCTAAGCCTGGAGGCGCTCCGGATCTGGCTCGAGCACGGTCCGGAGTCGTCCCTGGTCGGCCCGGTGAGCCATACTGCCTTTGTCGCCGTGACGCTGCGCGGCGACTATGTCGCCGGAAGCCGGGCCATGCGGCGGATCCTGGCCGTGGGCGAGGCTCGTGGTTACGAGCCCGGCACCTCGCAGGGACGTTACTTGCAGGCCGTGCTGAGCGGCTGGTTCGGGCCGCTCGAAAGCGGTATCCCGGCAGCCCGGCAGGCGCGGGAAGGGCTGAGCGCAGGGGGCGACCCGGCCAACGCCAGCTACACCTACTACGCGACCACGTACTTCCTGCTGGAGTCCGCGCCATCGCTGGATGCCTGCGTCGCGGAAGCGGAGGCGGGTGTGGCCTTCGCGCGGCGTACCGGCAACGAAGGGACCATCGGGTGGCTGGACTGCTGTCGGCGGCTGGCTGGCATGATGCGCGGTGAAAGCCCAGGAGCGGAGGGCGAGGCCGGGCCTGAAGACAGGTACACCAGTGACCCGCTGGCGCTGTTTCACTGGCAGGTCACCATGGCGATCGCGGCTGCTATCTTCGGCGATCTCGAGGGCCTGGTTCAGCACGCCAGGGCGGCGATGCCGCTGCTGCCGGCGGCCCGCGGCCTCTACATGACCGCGGTGGCCCACTTGGTACACGGGCTCGCTTTGGCCGGGCAAGCCCGTGCGGCGCATGGTGACGAGCGTGACGGATTGCTGGCCGAGCTAGACGAGGTGACGCAGTGGCTGGCCGCACGCGCCGCGGGCGCGCCGGACAACTTCCTGCACCTGCTGCGCCTCGTCGACGCGGAGCGCGCCTGGGCGGCCGGCGACTTCCGTGCCGCTGTGATCGCCTTCGACGCCGCTCAGCGTGAAGTAGCACAGCGTCAGCGGCCGTGGCATCGGGGCCTGATCGCCGAGCGCGCGGCCCGCTTCTATATCGCTCACGGCGCCGAACACGTCGGCTACGGTCTTCTCGCCCAGGCCCGCCAGGAGTATGCCGCGTGGGGAGCAACCGCGAAGGTCGAGCAGCTGGACTGGGCATACCCGGCCCTGCGGGCAGCACCCGATGCGACCGCCGGCGACGCTCCCGGCCGCCTGGCCGATCATCCCGACCGGCGCTCCATGGTCGCTACCGGAACTATTGACCTGCTCGGGATCGTCTCGGCGTCGCAGGCGCTGAGCTCGCAGACCAGCATCGAGCGACTGCACGCTCGCGTGGTCGAGGTGCTCAGTGCCATGACCGGTGCCACCGGCGTCCATCTACTGCTGTGGAGCGAGGATCGGCATGGCTGGCTGGTGCCCGCACCGGACGCCGACGGCGGCACCGTCCCGGTCAGCGGCACCGGCCACGAAAGCGCGGTGCCGATGTCGGTGCTCCGCTATGCCCGGCGGACCGGCGAGCCGCTGGTCGTCGCCGATGCCGCCCGCGACGACCGGTTCGCCCGTGACCCGTACTTCTCCGGTGTGGACAGCTGCTCGCTGCTGGCTGTGCCCATCCTCAGCCGCGGCACGCTACGGGCGGTGCTGCTGCTCGAAAACCGCCTCCTCGCCGGCGCATTTAGCGGCAGGCGGCTTGATGCGGTCAAGCTCATCGCCGGGCAGCTCGCCGTCTCCCTCGACAACGCCCAGGTATACGCGGAGTTCCGCCAGATCGCCGGCGAACAGACAGCCTTGCGCCGGGTGGCGATGCTCGTAGCGCAGGCGGCGCCGCCGGAGAGGGTCTTCGCCGCGGTCGCCGCGGAGGCCGGGGAACTGCTGGGGGTAGACGTCGCGGTCTTGATCCGGTACGACCCGGAAGACGCGATCACGGTGGTGGGCGTGTGGACCACCACGGGTGCCCCCGTGCCGACCCCGGTCGGCAGCCGGTTGCCGCTGGGCGGGCAGAACACGACCACGCTGGTGTTCCGGACCGGCCGGGCGGCGCGGACCGACTACGCCGACGTGTCGGGCGTGATCGGTGGCGTCGCCATCGGGGACTGGGGGCTGCGGTCGTCGGTAGGCGTGCCGATCAGGGTAGAGGGCCGGGTGTGGGGGGCCGTGATGGTGGCGTTGACCCGCGAGGAGGTGCTGCCGGCCGATGCCGAAGCACGGCTGGCCGGGTTCACCGAGCTGGTCGCGACCGCGATCGCCAGCGCGCAGGCACGAGCGGAGCTGCAGAGCTTCGGCGAGGAGCAGGCGGCGCTACGGCGGGTGGCCACGCTGGTGGCCAGGGCGGCGCCGCCGCAAGAAGTGTTCGCCGCGGTCACCGCGGAGGTCCGGCGGGTGCTGGGCGCCTTCGACACGAACATGGTGCGGTACGACGCGGACGGCGCGGTCACGCTCCTCGCCGCGTCGCGCGGCGCCGACTCTGTCTCGTCCCTCGGGGTCGGCACCCGGGCGAGCCTCGGCGGGCACAACGTGACGACGCTGGTGTTCCAGACCCAGCGGTCGGCCCGGATGGACGACTACGCCAACGCCTCGGGTCCGGTCTACGAACTCGTCCACGGCCGGGAGCAGCGCCTCGGCCGGAGCTCCCGCTCAGCTGTCGGCGTGCCGATCAGCGTCGCGGGACGCCTGTGGGGCGTCATGGTCGTGTCATCCGCGAGCGAACCGCTGCCGGCCGATACCGTGGCACGGCTGACCGGGTTCACCGAGCTGGCCGCGACCGCGGTCGCGAATACCGAGGCGCAGGCCGCGCTGACCGCGTCCCGAGCGCGGGTCATCGCGGCTGCTGACGGGGCCCGCCGTCGGATCGAGCGGGATCTGCACGACGGCGCTCAGCAGCGGCTCGTCTCCCTGGCGCTGCTGCTGCGCGCGGCGCGGGCCTCGTTGCCGCCCGAGTTCCATGCGCAACTCGACCACGCCGTCGCCGAGGCGGCCAGCGCGCTCGACGAAGTGCGGGAGATCGCCCGTGGCATTCACCCGGCGATCCTGGCCGAAGGTGGCCTGGCTCCGGCGCTGAAGACGCTCGCCCGCCGCTCGCCGATTCCCGTTGACCTCCAGGTGCAGGCGAATGAACGGCTGCCGGAGCCGGTAGAAGTCAGCGCCTACTACGTCATCGCCGAGGCGCTGACCAACGCGGCCAAGCACGCCCGCGCCTCGGCGGCCAGGGTCCTGATCGAGGTCGTCGGCGATGACCTGCTCCTCGAGGTCCGCGACGACGGCACCGGGGGCGCGGACTTCAGCCGCGGCACCGGCCTGGCTGGCCTCAAGGACCGGGTGGAGGCGCTCGGCGGCCGGATCATCCTCGACAGTCCGCGCGGGGCGGGGACCAGCCTGCGCGTGGAACTCCCGCTCACCGCCTCCAACGACGGCGTCGTTACCTAGCGCGGCTCGTTCACGATCCCGTCGGCGTAACAGCCAGTCCCGCCGTCCGCCATCACTGCGCGTTTGTGCCGGCTACTTGGCTGATTCGCGCCGTCCTCCCGAGATGACGATGGCGCTGCAGAGCCGCCGCGGGCTATGGGCGGGAAGCGGCTTGCAGGGCGTCATGATCGGTTCGCCCGCCTTCTTGTTGATCCGGGATTCACAACGGGCCGGCACGCTTCTCCGCTGGGAAACGGGCGGCGACGCCGAGCACCGGCCGGATTGCGGTCAGCTTTTAGGTCAGGTCGGCACACTGGTGGGCGGCTGGGCCTTTGCTGATGTTGGGTTTGCCGCCGTCGGCCGGAGCCGGGCTGTTGCCTGAGCACGACAGCGGCCCGTTGACCGAGTTACCCGCCACCAGGGTGCCGCCGGTGTTGCCGATGATGCTGGCCGGCCCGCCGATGGTGTTTCCTGACACGGTCGCCCGGCCGCCGTTACCGGCGATATAGGCTGGTCCGCTGATGGTCGCTCCGCCCATCGTCACCCCGCCGGTGCCGCCAGTGAGGGTGACCAGGCCGGTAATGGTGTCGGCTGAGCATGGCGTGCCGTTGGCCGCACCGAGCAGTACCGGCCCGGCCGCGCCGATCACCGATGCCGGGCCGCTGACCGTCGAGCCGCACACCGCCAGTGCGGCCGGGCTGTGGGCCGATAGCGGACCGCCGAGCGTGGAGGCCTGAATCGACACCACCGCTCCGGCCGTTATCTTCACCGGGCCGGAGATGGTCGCCTGGTCTAGGCAGGTGACACCCGCGCCTATAGTCAGCGGCCGGTTGCGGGCGCCGGTGATCGTGGTCGTGCACCCGCCAACGGCGATCGACAAGTTCGCGGTAGCGCTGTCCCCCGCGGAGTCGGCGGCCCGCACGCTGAAGTCGAACGTGCCGGCCAGCACCGCCCGGCCGGCGATGGCCCCGGCCGGGCTCAGCGACAGCCCCGGCGGCAGCGCCCGGTCAGAGACCGACCAGGTGTACGGCGCGACGCCGCCGCTGACGGTCAGCATCGGCATGGAGTACCGGGTGCCCAGCGTCGCACTTGGCAGGCTGGTGGTGGCGACCGACAGCGGGCAAACCCCGGCAACTCCGCTGCCCGGTTGCTGCGAGGGTCGGGGACAGGTGCGTTCCCGGACATCCCCACGCGTATCCCGTGCGGAACTACCGGACCGATGAACGGCAGAATGACCCTGACTGCGCTCCCCGGCCGCGCGGCCCACGTTTCCGGCCGCCTTCGGGACCACCGAGGCCAGCAGCCAGCCAGCCAGGCTGAATGCAAGCGCGCCCGAGGCTAGTGCCAACCATCTAACGTGCCTGCGCATATCTCCTCCAACTCCAGCAGCTAGCTCCCCCGGCGGCAGCGCAGCGGCACGCCGCGCGGGGTCGCCGCATCCGGAGGCCCTTGTGCCGAATTCTTCTGGCGCTGCGAGGCTTCGCCAATGGAGCCAGGTACAACCTTCCCTGGACTTAGGTACAGTCCTGGCGGCGGAGCAGGCGACGTACGGCCTATGTCATGATCACTGCGCAGGACGCGCCGTGGTTGAGTCCAAGGAAGCCTGCCGCGAGCACCTTCGCAACGCGCAAGGAGCTGAGGGCATCATTCACCCTGGACATGTGATGACCGCCCAGCCTGGCCGCGACGACCTACGAGTGATCATCGTTCCGTGGGGTTGGCCCAGGCATGGGGGGAAGAGGAGGGTAAATCTGCGCCGCGCTTAGGTCGGCGTACCGCGTCATGAGGGCGAGATTCAGTGCCGCCCGAAGGTTATCGAGATTGCCCTGCATGCACCGCAGTTGCGGGCCGATGTCGGCCGCTATCTCCTGGCGAAGGTACCGCACGCACACCGCGCCGCCGCCCAGTATGCCAAGCAGCGTGCCCAGAACAAACATGATCATGGCAGCTCCTATCGCATACCGAGGGCTCTATTCGGTGGCCGCGCAGGGTGCCATCCCCGCGTTCAACCATCTTCAGCAAGGCGGGAGCACTATGCAGGCTGGCCACTGACGGACCTGGCGACTGACGGACCTGGCGCGGCTGCGGTTCGTGCTGGCTCCGGCATGATCTGCGGCTGGGTTGCACGGCTCCTCTACCTCAATTGGGGGAGGAAGTACCCCGCCCATCGTCGTACGCAAAGCCCAGCCATGCGTACGACGACTTCCGGTCGTCCTCTTTCCTAGGCTCCGACCTGTACAGAGTGCACTCACGTCAGGTGCGTGTGGTTATCCACGGCCTCGTGAATACCGGGAGCTCGTGATGAAATTTCCGTCCGGCAATCGAGACGTCCACGCTTGGCGGAGCGTCGGGCGATCCGGTCATGTTCGTCGTCCGCAAGTCCTGACAAGAGGATCAACCGTGAGGAAACGACGGCCGGCGCTGCTGACCGCCTCTAGCATGGCTCTCCTCGGGACCGCGGCGGTAACCGTGCTGGCCACAGGCAATGCGCATGCAACCACCACGCCGCTGAGCGGCATGCAAAGCATGCCGGTCGCCGGCGGCACCTACATAGTGCAGAACGACGAGTGGGGCTCTGGCGCGCCGGAAAGTGTCACAACCGACGGCAATGCCGGCTTTACCGTGACGAACTCCTCGGTGAACAACGCGGCCAACGGCGCTCCTGGCGGGTACCCGTCGATCTATGCGGGTTGCCACTGGGGCAACTGCACGCAAGGCGGGCTGGGCGTCCACCCGGTCCAAGTGACCCGGCTGACCATTCCCGGCACGGTGACCACCAGCTGGGACACCACCCAGCCCGGCGGCAGCGCCGCCTACGACGTCGCCTATGACGTGTGGTTCAACAGAACGCCCGTCGCGGCGGGCCAGCCCGACGGCGCCGAGCTGATGATCTGGCTGAACCGCCACGGCGCCGTCCAGCCGTTCGGCTCTCAGGTCGGGACGGCCAAGATCAGCGGTGTCTCATATCAGGTGTGGGAAGGTTCCCAGCCGTGGGGTAATACGGTCTCGTATGTGATGGCCAGCCCGGCTGCGTCAGTGCGCGACCTGGATCTCGGCGCGCTGGCCGCGGACGCTGTCCGCCGTGGCTACATCCGCACGTCGTGGTACGTCATTGACGTCGAGGCCGGCTTCGAACTGTGGCGGGGCGGGGCGGGCCTGGCGACTGACTCCTTCTCCGTCAACCTCGGTGGCGGTCGCGGAAACCGGGCGCCTGCCTCGGCCCCCACGCCAGCGCCGCAGGGCCCTTCGCCGGCATCAGGCTTTGATATCTCCAGGCAAGCGATCTCGCCCAACCCTACGAGACCAGAAGTCGCTACAAACGCTACGGTGGGCGTGACGAACGCCGGCCCGGCCATGGCCTCTAACGTGACCGTGGTCATCGAAGTCGTCGGCCGGGGCGGCGCCGTGGCGGGCTCACGATCCTGGACAGGCCAGGACGTCGCGCCGCACCAGGTACTGAACGAGACCTATACCTGGGCAGCCTCGACGGCCGGTACCTACACCGTCGAAGGGCTCGTGCGGGCTTCCACCGGCAAGATACTCAAACAGGCGCAAGTCGGGACCATCACGGTGAATTCAGGCCTTCGGTAAACCGATCACGTGAGACAGGCTGACCGAGTCCACGTCATGACCGCGGCCGACGTTGGGCCCACGGTCGGCGATCCGGCGGCACGGGCAGCCGGATCCGGGGATTCCTGCTAGCCATAATGCGCCCGGCCGACTGTATGTGCGATCTTATTGCTGTGACGCTCCGTTGCCTTATCGTCGATGACAGCGTGGCCTTTCTCGACGCGGCCGCCGCCCTCCTTGAACGGGAGGGCGTGACGGTGGTCGGCGTAGCATCGGCCAGCACAGATGCGCTTGCGCAAGCTCAGGAACTGCGCCCGGACGTCGTCCTCCTAGACATCATGCTCGGCCACGAGAGCGGCTTTGATGTCGCCCGGCGCCTTGCCGAGATGGAATCAGCCGATATTGCCGTCATACTGATATCGACTCATGCTGAGGCAGATTTCGCGGACCTGATCGAGGAGGCGCCCGTAGCCGGGTTCATGCCGAAGTCGGAGCTGTCGGCTAATGCGATCCGAAGGGTCCTGCAGAAGTGATCCCTGGGAGCCCAGCGCCCGCCGTGGATGCGCCCGACTACGTCGCCTCTATCTTGGCCAAGGCCGAGGCCGGAGGCGTCCATGCCGCTGAGCTGGCCGCCCTGCGCAGGCGCCTGCAGCAGCTAGGTGAACCATGGGCCGGGCTCCTGCCAAGCGAGGCTCTGGAGCCGCTTCCGGACCTGCCGCGCCTGGATGAGCTGCCCGAGCCGCCACCTGGCCAGGCCCGTGACGTGCTCGACCGGCTGGTAGTCGTGAAGCTCAACGGCGGCCTGGGGACGAGCATGGGCCTGTCTGGGCCAAAGTCGCTGCTCGAGATCAAGCCGGGCACGAGCTTTCTCGATGTCCTTGCTACGCAGGTGCTGGCGCTGCGCGAGAGGCATGGCGCCCGTCTGCCGCTCGTGCTAATGAATTCCGCGACTACCCGCGGTCCCTCGCTGGACGTGCTGCGCCGTTACGACGGCCTGCGTGTGCCGGGCGTGCCGCTGGACTTCCTGCAGGGCCGCGAGCCCAAGATCCGTGCAGCTGACCTTCAGCCGGTGCGGTGGCCGGCCAACCCGGAGCTGGAGTGGTGCCCGCCTGGCCATGGCGACATCTACACCGCGCTGGCGGCGTCCGGCATGCTCGACGCCCTGCTCGGCGCCGGGCTGTGCTACGCCTTCGTGTCCAACTCGGACAACCTCGGCGCGCTCGCCGACGTCCGGATCGCCGCATGGCTAGCCGCAGAGCAGGTGCCGTTCGTGCTGGAGGCGGTACGCGGTATGCCGGCCGACCGCAAGGGCGGCCATCTCGCCCGCTACCAAGGCCGGGTGGTGCTGCGGGAGAAGGCGCAAGTGCCCGACGGCGACACCTCGTTCACTGACGTCGGGCGCTGGCTCTGGTTTAACACCAACAACATCTGGGTCGACCTGCGTGCGCTCAAGGGACTGCAGGCCGCCGACCCGGCGGCACCAGCCCTGCCATTGATCGTCAACCACAAGACCGTCGACCCGCGCGACCCGGCGAGTACCCCGGTGATCCAGCTCGAGTCGGCGATGGGCGCGGCGATAGGCTCGATTCCCGGCGCCCGGGCCATCCACGTCCCCCGGTCGCGGTTCGCCCCGGTAAAGACAACCGATGACCTGCTGGTCGTGCGCTCTGACGCCTACAAGCTCACCAGTGACGGACATATGAGGCCAAGCTTCGAGGGCCCGGGCCCCGTCGTCACCCTGGACAAGGACTTTTACAAACTGCTGCCCGACTTCGCGCAGCGGTTTCCTGCCGGGCCGCCGTCGCTGCGCCGCTGCCGCCGGTTCGAGGTCGAAGACGACGTCACCTTCGGCGCGGGCGTCGTGGCCGTAGGCGACGCACGGGTAACCGGTCCGCGTCATATTCCGGACGGGGAGATAATCGGCCGTTGAAGCCGGGTACGGATGCGGTACCGACCCGCCCTCATCGACGGCTTCCTCGCCAGGACCGGGCACGACCTCACACCCTTTTGTAACCCCCGCCACTGAAGATGTTTTAGAGGGCGGTCAGCTTCGAAGCGGGTTGGGAGAAGCCGGGAGGGCTGATGACCGTGGCCTGAGTCTCGAGCGCCTGGCGGGCGAAGACCTGCTGCGTGGTGATCGCGCGCTGAGCGCGCCCGCGCTCGGCCATCTCGAACGCCCCGAAATCCGGCCCCGCAGCTCAAGCGCGTCATCGATCGCTTCATCCCAGGCGCGTGGCGCGCGAACTCGGGCTGGCCGAAACTATGACTGGTCCGCTCCGGTCGCCAGGATGAGGCTGTCATAGCCAATCTCGCTGTGCAGGCCAACCGTATTGACCGTAAGCCGCCGGGCCTGCAGATCGATGCCCTCGACCTCGGCGAACATCACCTCGGCGTTGCGCTGGGGGCGCAGAATGTCCGCGAATCGGCGGGGCGATCTCTCCCTCGGAGACAATGCCCGTCGCCATCTGGTGCAGCAGCGGCTGAAACAGGTGGCGGTTGGTGCGGTCGATGACTGTTACCTCAACCGGTGCCCGCCGCAGCCGAGGCAAATATGCAGGCACCCGAGCACAATCATCATGCGGCAGCGGTCGCCGACCGCCTAGGACGCGAAGGCCAACCAGGCCAGGGCAGCGGTCGCTTTCCGGTCGCACTCAAAGCCTTACAGCAGCGCTCAATCTCCGCCTCGGCGGCCGCGCGGTCAGACCACTGGACGGCCTCCACCATCTTGCCGGGCTCGAGGGCCTTGTAAACCGCGAAGAAGTGCTGGATCTCCGACCGCTCGAACTCGGGTACGTGGTGAATATCTTGCAGGTATTCCATCCGGGGATCTGCTGCGGGAACGCAAAGGATCTTGTTATCAGGTCCCTTTTCGTCCCTCATCTGGAACATCCCAATGGGCCGCGCCGTGATCAGGCAGCCAGGGAAGGTCGGTTCGTCAAGCAGAATCAGGGCGTCGAGCGGATCACCGTCCTCGGCCAAGGTGTCCTCGATGAACCCGTAGTCGGCTGGGTACCGCGTCGCCGTGAACAGCATGCGGTCAAGCCGGATCCGGCCCGTGTGGTGATCCATCTCGTACTTGTTCCGTTGCCCCCTGGGAATCTCGACGGTTACCTCGACGTCCATGTTCTCTCCAGCTCTCCCATTCTCCTTATTGCTCCTGCCGGAGAACTCCTCAGCAGCGCACCACCGTGTACAACGAACTGTTGGTTGAGTTCCGCTGTCCTGGGACAGCTTTTCCCTGGTTCGTATTGAGTTTCGCCGGATTAGCGTGCCGCGTCGATGGAGCCGGGTACAGGACTTGCTGTGGCTGGCGATAAACGCCATCGACGCGCGTGGGCATCGCATTAGGGTCGCGGAACAAGTTGACCTCGAATCCCTCGGCGGATCCGGGAAGGCCGCTGCAGCGCGCACCTCGAGACGCCGTATGGTCCGGTCCATGACCAGTGCTACCACTATGGTCAGCAAGCCGACGGCCGCCAGTCCGCCGGTCATGAGGGCGGTTCCCACCCGTGTCGATGCGCTGCCCAGCACGTACGCGCCAAAGGAGCACACGACCGCCCACATCACGCTGGCTGCGGTGTTGGCGATAAGGAAGCAAGAGCAGCGCATCGCGTTCAGTCCGGCGAAGAACGCTGCGTAGGTCCGCAGTGTGGTGAGCCGTCCGAAGAACACGATCTTGCTGCTATGGCGGGCGAACAGGTATCGCCCGACCTTCAGTTTCCGGGCGTCCAGTCGCACCCAGCGGCCGTAGCGCCGCACCAGTCTGGCGCCGCCATGCTGGCCCAGCCAGTAGACGCTGTTGTCACCGGCGATGGCCCCGGCCGCCGCGACGAGCGCGATCAGGGATCGAAGGTGGCTAAATTTCAGATTTGTCTTAGGAGGTCCTGGACGTAGCGCTCTGTGTCTTGCCAATGCGTAACTTCCAGCCAGCGCACGCCGAGCGCTCGCACCGGATAATCGTTGCCGCCCTCGCTCAGCCGGTCACCGATGAAAAGCAGCTGATCTGACGAGACATCGAGCTGTTCAATCAAGCGCTTGATACCGTACGATTTGTCTATTCCTTTCCGTGTCACGTCAACGGACGTAGTCCCCCCGACGTGCACCTCCAGGTCGGGTAGCCGCTCAGCCGCATAATCGCGCAGCTTTTGTTTCTTCGAACCGTCTGGATCCCATTCATGCTTTGCATCAGCGGGTGCCCGCTGACCCAGCGCTGAATAGGTTATCTGGCTACCCCGGTCCTCGATAATTTCTCCCCATGGGTGCTGTTCCCAAAATCCGATGTGCTTGGCGCCTTCTGCCAGAACTCGTACTATGTGACGTTTTTCACCCGCTGTTAGATCCTCCGCATAGTACCTGTGCCAGGCGCCGTTTCCCCAGATATAGTAGCGCGTGCCGCAGGTAGGCATGATATGCAGATGAGCCAGCCTGCCAGACGGCACATGCAGATACTGAAGCACCTGAGCCTCAACCTGCTCGAACGTCCCGCCGGTAATAATGCAAACATCCAGCCGAGCAAGCAGTTCGCCCAGGAGGTCGGCCATATGCTGGTCGATCTTCGATTTCGATTCAGTAAGTGTGTCATCAAGATCAAATGCCACGACGCGCAGCATTGCGTTCATTGACTTCCTCCAGAAGACTCAAGGCGATTAGCCGGTTAGTCTGTTTGTCTTATCAGGCGCCTTCACGCTCGCGGTGGTGGTCAGGTGGGTGCGCACGGCGCGTACGATCCCCGCCGCGTCGATGCCGACGGCGTGCAGCAACCCCGCGGGCTGCCCGGACCCTGGCATGTCGGCTATGTCGCGAGCGCCGAGTCGCAGGATCGGCGGGCGATGCGGCTGATCGGCCAGGGCGCTCAGCGCGGCCTCTCCGAGGCCGCCCTCGGCCGGAGCTCAGGCTGCCCACGTGAGGTTGTCGGCTTGGAGCGCAAGGGTCAGTTCTGTGACAGCTTGCGGGTCGGTCAGGGACCGGCCGGTGTGCTCGGTAACGCGGTTGAGCCGGTACCGGACGGTGTTGGGGTGGCAGAACAGGGTCTTGGCAGCGGTGTCGACTGAGCCTCCGCAGGCCAGCCAGGCCCGCAGCGTGCCGACGAGCACCCTCCGATCCTCATCTGGCAGCCGGTTGAGGGAGCCCAAGACGATCTCGGCCACCTCTGCCATCACATCGGGGGCGCTGGCGGCCAGCACCGCGACTGGTGCCCGGTCGAACACGGTGACTCCCGCGGACCCGCGCGGACCGCCGACCATGGCCAATGTGGCGAATCGCAGGGCTCGCCGGGCCCCGCCCAGGGCCTGGAACGGCGGGCTGATCCCGGCCCGGTGCGGCCAGGCTGCCGACAGCACCTCGGTCAGCGCCTCCAGCCAAGCGGTCCCGCGGACCGCCGCGATGCCTGCCACCACGGCATGCCCGTCGAATTGAAGCCGCCAGGCCGACCGCACCCCGGCCCTGCTCAACCGGTTCTCGACGACCCGGATCTGCTCCTGCTCACCTACCTCCAGGATCTCCGCCGCCACCACAACATATGGGCCGTCATGCGGCAAACGCAGCGCCTCCACGTGGTCCCACAGGCCCTGCGGGTCTTGGATTTGCCCGTCAAGGAGAGCCCCGACCAGGGCCGAGCGTTCACGCTCTCTGGCTTGGATCTTCTCGTGCGCCGCCTTCCGATAGGCCTCGGTCATGCCCTGCACCCATATGTCGTGCAGGCTCCATACGGCCGAGGCGGCGCGGGCGAACCGGTCGCGGTCCAGTCGGTCCTCACCACGTCCTTCCCGCAGCACGGCCTCCAACAATGCTCGAAGTCCCACCCGATATCTGTCGAGCAGCGGCGCCAGCGGCACACCTTGCTCAGCGGCGGTCAGGCCTTGGTCAGCGGCGACGCAACGGGCCACTTCGGCCCGCTTGTGCGGTGGCAGGTTAGGCAGCCGCAACAAGACATCAAGATGCGCGCGGCACGTCCGCGACAGCACCTCACGCGCCGGATGCGCCTCATGAACAGGCGCCTCCCCCATGATCTGGTCCGTCATCGCCTCAGCCAGCTCGTCACGCCTGCCAGCCAGCGCCGACGCGAGCAATGCGAGGTCCGCGGCTAGCCCGCTCTCTGTGTCAGACCCCATCGCGGCCTTATAGCTATCAGCCTGAAGCTCCAGAGCCATTACGCCCTCTCAGGGTCCAAGGGGATACCCCCGCCTTCTTCTGAGTGGGGTATCGCGTTATGCGGTCGCCAGTAATGTCTACCGCTGCAGCCGAATCATGCCATCCCTGCAATTGACCATCTTCGGCATTGCATGCACTATGCAGAACGAAGGGCATGAGCCTTACCGGCTGACTGGTATGCGGGAAGTAGCGCCAGCATCCAGGGTTGACGGGCGCCAGCCGTGATGCGCAATCGCGCGAAAACGAGTGGTCCTCTTGATCGGCCGGCCGTGGCGGCCGGATGCCCTCTGCCCGGCCTGTAAGGGGGGTGCGTGGCCGCTTCGGTCGAACTGATCGCGTATCCATCCAGGCTGGGAGGCGATCTGGGCCGACTGCGGGAGATCCTGGCCGGCCCTCTGGCTGGCCTGTTCGCAGGGGTCCACGTCCTGCCCAACTACGTGCCATTCGACGGCGCGGACGCGGGACTTGACCCGCAAGACCACACGAAGGTCGATCCCAGGCTCGGTTCGTGGGATGACATCGCGGCATTGGCGCGAGACGGATACATGGTCATGGCCGACCTCATCGTCAACCACATTTCCTGCTCGTCCCCGCAGTTCGCTGACTGGCTTGCCAAGGGGCCGCACTCGGCCTGCGACGGGATGTTCCTCACCTTCGGGTCCATCTTCCCCTGGGGCGCCCGGGAGGAGGACCTGCTGTGCCTGTACAGGCCGCGGCCAGGGTTGCCGTTCACTGCGTATACCCTCGCCGACGGCAGCAAGCGCCTGGTCTGGACCACGTTCACCCCGCAACAGATCGACATCGACGTCGGGAAGCAGATCACCCGGGAGTACCTGCTCGGCGTCCTGAACCGGTTTGCCGCCGGCGCGCTCACCCTCCGTCGCGATGCCCGCCTGGGCGGAGTCATGGCAGCGGCTCATAGCGGTCTCCATACTGGTTAGCTGGAATGCGGATATGCCTGCCAGCGTCCCCCGCTGATGGCTGGTGGCCGCAATGCTGGATCCCGGCCTTTGCGCCATGCTGCCAGGGAAGGCGCGGAGTCCGTTGCGCTTCCGTCCGCCTAGCGTCACGGGCTCCGTCGCTGTTCGTCATTCAAATGACAGCATGCACATCAACCAGCGAAAGAAGCCAACCATGCGGCAAGTCCAAGTCAGGATCAAAACTCGGCTGCGCCAAACAACGGTGGCCGACCCGCCAACGATCAACCGGAAGATAGCGCGGACCTGGTTTCCCGAATCAGCGTAGTTGCACAGCTGGCGACCAGGGTCCGGTCCCACTGATCAGATGCTAACTAGTCATTGGGCGCATAACAGCTCAGTGGCTCGTTACGTTCCGTAATGGGAGGACTGCGATCGACACGCGCGTGCCGACATATGATCGCCTTCACCCTCCATCGGGGGTAAGCAGGATATGAGGTGGCTCTGACCCGAGCGTGGAGGTGCGGGCGCGGGCACTGGAGTTCGGCGCGGACTGGCGCTGGACTCCGCCGACCCGGAGGTGGCCGTCAAGGTCCGCCGCGAGACCGGCGACCTCGGCCTGGCGGCGGCGTTCGACTTTGCCGGGATCCCCGCCGTGCAGGATCAGGCCCTGGGCTGCATGGGCGCGGCCGGCCGGCTCGCGCTCGTCGGGATCACCGGCAAGCCGCTGACGATCAGCGACGGCAGGACGTCCGGCTACCAGCAGCAGCAGGTCCGCGGTCACTACGGTTCGGCCCGCGACGTCCTGCCGCTCAGCGAGGCCCCAAGGCCGTCGAGCGGCTGCGGCGCGAGGAAGGAAACCCGATCCGGCTGGTGCTGCGACCGTAACCGACCGCCGAGCAGTTGAGCCACCGCCCGTTCGGCTTAAAGAGTCTTTCCCGAAC
>Ga0126379_10000735_pt1 | contig 18654 bp, 14 predicted proteins | sample PanSoiMetPlot_24_FD_92640 | JGI IMG/M metagenome (GOLD analysis project Ga0126379, IMG submission 92640) | Tropical forest soil microbial communities from Panama - MetaG Plot_24 | ecosystem: Environmental > Terrestrial > Soil > Tropical forest > Bulk soil | place: Panama | collected 2016-02-17
CACATTGGCGACGTTCGTCGGGAGAGCAGATCCGGTTGGGCGCCGCGCCAGGTTCCAGACGGCGAACGGTAACGCCGCCGTCACCAGCGGCCACCACAGTTCGAGCCGCAGGAACGTGCCGAGCGTCACCAGCGCCTCCCGCACCGATGGCATCGAATGGGTCGCCGAACCGTAGTAGGCGTGGTGGACGACGAGGACCTCGTAGAGGGTGCCCCAGGCCGCGATCTTCATGAGATCGAAATAGGGCCATAGACGCACGACGAACTGATCGGTCGGCATTCCCGTGTAGTGGTAGTTGACTGCGCCCATGGCCAGCACGCACGCGCCCGCCAATGCGGCCGCCGCGAATGGTTGCAACGCCCGCCGCCATCGTCCACGCAGGGCGAACCAGGCCATGAGCAGCACCAGGTAGAGACCGACGAGCGGCACAAGCGGCAGGGTCAGGAGCGCCACGCCAATGATCGCGGCGCACAGCGCGAGCCACCACGGCCTCCGACTTTCGACATCGTCGTTGAACAGCCGCGCACCGATCCAGACGATCGCAAGCAGCAAGACGGCAGACAGCTCATGAATCTTCTCGAGATCCCCCCATCCGCCTCCCGACCGGTTTTGGCCCGGCCCTGGCGTGTAAATCAGAAGCGCGAAATACAACGCGACCGCGATCCACGGCAGCAATGTTCCCTTGGCGGATCGGCCGAGCAACGCGAACACGATCGCGGCGCCGCAAGCAATGAAGGCGGTTGTGACCAGCGCCGGTGCCAGCGGGTCGGTCAGCAGCATCGCCATGAAATAGAGGCCGGCGCCCTTCGAGTAGAAGAAGTGATACCAGACATCGTTCGGCAGGATCGACCCTGTCTCGACCACCCGCCTGTAAAATTGAAAATAGTGATTGAAGTAGTCGTGTCCGCCTCCCGGATAAAGGCTCTTGACCAGAAGGAACAGGCCGAGAGCGCCGGCCGTCGCAAGCATCACCGTGCCCTTCAGCAATCCGCCCCACGTCCAGCGGACCCGGGCGTCTGCCATGGGGGACCGAAGCTCACGGAGGCACACGGCGAGGTGTGGAACCGAGAGGAGCATGACCCCGAGCGTCAGCGCCAACATGACCGGCGCAGTATCGAGCCCCAGAAGCCCCGTCGCGAACAGCACAACGTGCCAGATTCCCGCGCCAAAAACGAACGACAGCGGATAGCGGTCCACCGGCGCCAATGAAAAGAAGACCTTCGCGCCGCATGCGAGCATCATCGCGCCCGCGCCGACTGCGTAGATCAGCCATCCCAGGAAGAGGATGAAGACGAGCCGTGCCGCCTGATAGGCCTGAACGATCGCGCCGTGGTCGAAGAAATGGGCGTGGTAGAAATCGGTTCGCTGAAAGAAAGCAAGCAAAAGGCCATAGGCGACCGCGAGCAAGACCGCCGCCAGCAGCGCCAGACTGTATTGCCGGGCGGCGACCAGCGCCATCTTCGCCTTTGCGGCGCCCGTGCTGCCGCCGCTCATTGGCGCTCCTTCGCCTCGGCGCCGTGCGGGAGCGACTGCGCGACGATCTTGCCGTAGGCCAGGTGCGACAGGCGGCGGAACAAAAGCTCGACCAGCGTGTGGGCGACCGACAGCACGTTGCGGAACGTCAACGCGCGCGAGTCGCCGCCGCCCTTGCGCTCGACCGTCTGCACCGGAACTTCCTTGTAGCTGAAGCCGTTGTCGAGCAGCATGCAAATGATCTCGGCCTGGAAGCCGAAGCCGCGCGTGTTTGGATGCCAGCGCATGACGTTGTAACGCAGGTGCACCGCCAGGCCGTTGTAGTATTGCAGACGAAATCCGCCGATGACGTTGACCAGGCCCGAATAGATGTTCGACAGGATGCGTCGGTAGAGACGCTTACCCTGGCTGCTCACATAGTAGGGAATGATCATGTCGGCAGCGCCGATCTGGCGGAACACTGCGATCATGGTCTCCTTCGGCTCCGCGTCATCGCCGCAGATCAGGCGATAATACTTGCCTTTGCCGATGAACGCCGCGTCCAAGTAGTTCTGCGCGAGCCCGCGATTGACCTTGTTCCGGCGCAGCAGGATGCGCACGTCCGGAGTGGAGCGCATATACCCTTCAACCAAGTTCGCGGAACCATCTGCGGAGCAATCATCGATGACGATGATTTCGTAGCTGATGCCACCAATCTCCGAGAGTGCGGCGCGCACCGTGTTGAGAGTATCGATGATATAGGCCGACTCGTTGTAGCAGGAGATGAAAACCGTAAGATCGATGAGCGCGTCGGTCCCCGGCGCGCGCACGGTTGCCAATTTGTGGAGCTGTTGGGCTGCCGGCGTGAGCACGACTTCCGCAGGTTCCGACATATGCGGCATCACCCTCCCTCGGCGCCCACCGCCTCGATGCACACCGCAACCTGCTGACGCGCAAAGCCCAGATAACGATAGCGCGCGCCATGTTCGCTGACGAATTCCTGCAGCGCCTTGAATTCGTGCTGCTCCCAGTTCGGATAGTTGAAGTATTCATCGAAGAGGATCACCGTTCCTGGCACCATCCGAGTTGCCAGCAGTTTGAGAACGGTCCGCGTCGAGCTGTACAGGTCGCAATCGACGTGAATGAAGGCGACCGGTCCCGGGTGCTCGGCGAGCCACGCCGGCAAACTATCCTCGAACAATCCGCGATGGAGTCGAACATTGGCCGGCACGCGGGGCAAGCGCCCGCGCAGATCGAAGGTTCGGCGTCCCAGGGTGAAGCCAGACCACGCTTCCGGGAGTCCTTCGAAGCTGTCGAAGCCGTGAACGAGGCGGCCGCCGACGCGTTTTGCAATAAAGCGTATGGTGCCGCCGGTGAACACGCCGAATTCCAGATAGTGTCCGTCGACCTTGACGGCGCCAAGCGCGAAATCGATGAGCTCGCGCTGTGTATCGAACCCGATCGCGTCCTTCATCTCGCGTTCGACATAATCGACGCTGCGTTGCAAGGCACGCAACGAGCGCTCGCGCACGGGATGAATTCGGCCGACGTCCGCCAATTGGTAGAGCGCACAGACGATCTTGTAGAGCACGTATTTGAGTCTGAAATTCGTGACCAGCACGATTGCGCCATCCCCCGTGTGCATCTCACCCATGATTGCATCGATCGACGGCGCGTGCGAGTGCCTGCCGCGGCTTGGCGTCAGGATTTGCCGTCGCCGGAGCGCGGCCGCCAGAGGAGCCATAGGGCGCCCCCCGGCAAGCTCGCCGCGATGGTCAATACCCCGATCTGGACGGACCATGCCAGGGCCGCGTCGGCCGGCACCCCGACCAAACCGAAAAAGCCCACCATCGCGGCCTCGCGCACGCCCCACCCGCCGATGGAAATCGGCAACGCTGCGATGAGCGCGACCGGTTGCATGAGGACGAGGCAATCGAGCGGTGTCACGTCGAGCGCCAGGCTCGCGGCAAGCAGATAGGCGGAGATCGCCATGACGGTCTGGGCGAGCGCCGCGAGACCCAGGGCGGGAATGGCCGAGCCAAGATCGCCGAAGACCGCGGCCGTCGCCTTGCCAAGTCCGTGCAGCAGGCGGGCGACGGTCAGCCGACGCAACGACATGGGCAGCCGATCAAGACGCGACATCACGCCGACGCATGCAAGCGCCGCCACCGCGACCCCAAGCGGCGCTGCGGTATTGATTCCAAATCCAAGCCGCGCGATCAGCCACGGCGCGGTCACGAGCGACAGAATGGCCACGCCGGTGACCGCGGCAACGCGATCGAGCACGACCGAGCAGACGATGAGAAAACCCTTCCCGTGATCGCGCGTGGACAGCCAGGCGCGCACGATGTCGCCGCTGAACGCACCCCACAGGCACGCATTGAAGAAAGCCGCGATGTAGAACAACCGCAGGGAGTCCTGCGCGCGAACTCGCACATCGAGCCGCCGCAGGATGACGTGCCAACGCAGCCCCCCGATCACGATTTGCAGCATCGTCACGCCCGCCGCTGCGATGACGAGCGGGGAACTCGATGCGGTCGCTCGCTGCCAGGCGGCTGAGAGATCGACCGCCGACGCGACGTATCCGATGGCCAGAAACGACAGCGCGAGCTTGAGAAATATGCGAAGCCAAGTGGTCCGGCGCGACGTCAATTGCGATTGCCGATCCTGATTTGTCGGAGCTACCGACAGCCGGTCGCACACGCATTGCAGCCATCTGAGACTTCGCCTCTATCCCACATCTCACTTCTCGCAACCAGCCCCTTGCCCGGCGCGCCGCCGCCGGCAGCCAACGGAAGGCGCGCTCCTGTTGTCCGCCAGAGTTTCGCCTCGCGGTCGAACCAGACACCACCCGTGACCGCGGCGCGGATTCCCTAAAAGGCTTTGCGCGCACTTGCGTTAAGGTGTCGCGCCCCTGCGGCGCTCGCGCTTGGGCGACCGCCAAACTTGACGCTATCTGACGCCGGGGCTATGCCTTGGTGCACTTCGCAGCAAAGACGTCGCAGAGCGCAGAGCTACGGGACATCGCCGCCGGCGACCCGGCTCGACGCGGGGGAGGCAGAGCTGCAGAGGACGGGTGCCAATCGTTCGTTTGGCCTGCTGCTTGTTGCGGTTTTCGCACTCAGCGCGCTGTTTGCCTTTATCCGACATAAGAGCGGTTACATCACGCTTGGAATGCTGGCCGTTGCGTTCGCGGCCATCTCATTGTGGATGCCCCGCGTGCTCGCGCCGTTCAGGCGCGGCTGGCTCAAGCTCGGTCACGCCGGTCGCATCGTCAACCCCGCGGTCCTGGGCGTCACATACGCCATTGCCATCGTTCCGACAGGGCTGCTGATGCAAATCTTCGGGCGGAATTCACTCGCGCTCAAGCGGAACCTTTCGACGCCCTCGTACTGGATCAAGCGCGAAATCCCTGGGCCCGATAGGGAAAGCCTGAAGGAGCAATTCTGATGGAGTGCTGGCCCACCGCCCGATCGGCTGCCTGTCGGCCGATCCTCGGATGAGTGCCCCGATGAGCGAGATGGCGGACGCTGACCTGCGACCCCGCGACGCCGTCGACGCGTGGCCCCAAGATCCGTCCTTATCGGGCTTTCGCGCGATCCAATCGGTGCTGTGTTGCCCCGTCGATGCAAGCGCCATCGTCTGGGATCCCGGCGACCGCCGTCTGGTCTGCGGCCGCGGAGACCACGCATTCCCGCTTGAGGCCGGCATTCCCTGCCTGTTCGCGCCGAACGACTGGCCGGCGGACAGGCGCGACGTCACCGATATCGTCAAGAGTTTCTACGAGCAGACGCCCTTCCCCAACTACGACGGCCTCGACACACGCGACAGCCTCCGTCGCAAAGCCGGCGAGAGCATTTTCGGCCGAATGCTGGATGAAAAGATTCCACAGGCGGCCAGGATTCTCGAGGTTGGTTGCGGCACCGGTCAGATGTCGAACTTCCTCGGCATGAGGTGGGGCCGAAGCGTGATCGGCGCCGACCTGTGCATGAATTCGCTCAAGCTCGCCAAAGGGTTTCGCGATCGCTTCTCCATCAACAATACCCACTTCGTGCAGATCAACTTGTTCCGGCCGCCATTTGCGCCCGCAAGCTTCGATGTGGTCATTTCGAACGGCGTGCTCCACCATACGAGCGATTGCGCACGCGCGTTTCGCTCGATCGCCTCGTTGGTCAAGCCAGGCGGCCTCATCGTCGTCGGCCTCTACAACTGGCTCGGTCGCCTTCCGACCCTGTGGCGCCGCTCGCTCATCGAAAGATTCGGCGATGCGGCCGCGTTTCTCGACGGACGGTTACGCGGGGGCGGCCCGACTGCACGGCGCGAAGCCTGGTACCAGGATCAATACCGGCACCCACACGAGACCAGCCACTCCATGGACGAGGTGCTCGGCTGGCTCGATGCCGAAGGTTTCGATTTCACCGCCTCCATTCCCACCATCGGAGACGTCGAGTTCGTGGACGACATCTCGCTGTTCGAGCCCAAGCCACCCGGTCGCCGCCGGGACCGACTGTCGAGCGAAATCGAGATGCTGCTGAGCGGCGGGACGGACGGCGGCCTCTACGTCATGGTCGGATGCAAACGGCGATAGCCTCATGCGCCTGCTCGGTATCTCCGCATTCTACCATGACAGCGCGGCGGCGCTGATCGAGGACGGACGCATCCGCGCGGCTGCGCAGGAGGAACGATTCAGCCGAAAGAAGTTCGATGACGGCTTCCCGCACCGCGCAATAAGCTATTGCCTGGACAGTTGCGGCCTCAAGCTGCGCGACGTCGACTTCGTCGTATTCTACGACAAGCCATTCTTGAAGTTCGAGCGACTGCTCGAGACGTATCTCACCTTTGCGCCGCTCGGATTTTCCTCGTTCGTGAAGGCGATGCCGGTCTGGCTCAAGGAAAAACTTTTCCAGAAGCGATCACTGCACGCTGATCTCCGGCAGCTCGACCCGGAATTCGACTCCGACAAGCTGCTCTTCACCGAGCACCATCAGGCTCATGCGGCAAGCGCGTTCTATCCGTCGCCGTTCGACACCGCCCTGGTTCTGACAATGGATGGTGTCGGCGAATGGGCGACCACGGCGGTCGCGCTCGGCAAGGGGTCCGAACTCGAATTCGTCAAGGAAATGCATTTTCCCCACAGCCTCGGACTGCTGTACTCCGCCTTCACCTACTACCTCGGCTTTCGGGTCAATTCGGGCGAATACAAGCTGATGGGCCTCGCCCCCTACGGAGAGCCGCGGTTTCGAAACCTGATCCGCGACAACCTGATCGATATCAAGCCGGACGGCTCGTTTTGGCTGGACATGTCCTATTTCAACTATTGCACCGGCCTGACGATGACGAATTCCAAATTCGACCGCCTGTTCCAGATGCCGGTGCGCCGCGAAGACGAACCGCTCACTCAGCAACACATGGATATTGCGGCATCGGCGCAGTCGGTACTGGAAGACGCCGTCCTGGCGCTGACCCGATCGCTTGCCGCCGAATTCAAGGAACGAAATCTCTGCCTCGCGGGCGGCGTTGCGCTCAACTGCGTGGCCAATGCGAAGATCCTGCGTGACGGAAGATTTGATCGCATCTGGATTCAGCCCGCCGCCGGCGACGCGGGAGGCGCTGTCGGTGCTGCCCTCGCGGCGTACTTCGCGCTCAGCAGCAGCGCCAGGGTCTCCAACAACGATGGCGACGGAATGTCTGGAGCATTCCTCGGACCCTCGTTCGACGACACGGAGATCAGGCAGAGATTGCTGGCCGAAGGTGCGCAATTCGATGTCACCGACGACGAAGCATCGCTCCTCGCCGCCACCGCCGACGCGCTCGCCGAAGGGCGCGCGGTCGGCTGGTTCCAGGGCCGCATGGAATTCGGCCCGCGCGCTCTCGGCAATCGTTCCATCCTGGCGGATCCGCGTTCACCGCAAATGCAACAGGCGCTGAATCTCAAGGTCAAATATCGCGAGAGCTTCCGCCCGTTCGCGCCTGCCGTGCTTGCCGAGGATGTCGAGGACTGGTTCGAACTGTCGGGCGGCAGCCCCTACATGTTACTCGTCGCCGACGTCGCGCGAAGGCATCGGCTGGCGTCGAGCCAATCGGACCCGCCACTCGCCGGCCTGGCAAAGCTCGGCTTGCCGCGCTCCGGCATTCCGGCGGTGACGCACGTGGACTACTCGGCGCGCGTTCAGACCGTCCATCGCGAGACCAACCCGCGCTTTCACGGCCTCCTGACGGCCTTCAAGCGGCGGACCGGCTGTCCGGTGCTCGTGAACACCAGCTTCAACGTGCGCGGCGAACCTATCGCACATACTCCGGAAGACGCATTTCGCTGCTTGATGGGAACGGAGATCGACATGCTGGTCATTGGCAACTGCATCTTGCAAAAAAATCGACAGAACCCTAACCTTAAGCTCGACTACAGAAACGCTTTCGATCCTGATTGAACCCAGCAGGAGACGGTGATGGGCTTTCCCCGCGAATTCAGCCGTTTCATGCTCAGGCGCAAAAAATACTGGCTGGCGCCGGTGTTCGTCATCATGCTCGCGATCAGCGTCATAGTCGTATTCTCGCAGGGCAGTGTCCTCGCACCGCTGATCTACACGATTTTCTGAGCGGCGGCGCAGGACGGCCGCCGCCGATCGGAGCTCGGAGCTGCGTTGCATACGTGAGAGGGGCGCGATGCGACAATTCGTTCGACGGGCGTTGCTGGTACTGATCAACATCGGCGTCGGAGTCGCCATCCTGGTCGCCATCGAGATCGGCTTTCGACTTTATCATGCGACCGCGATCTTCGCCGCCGCCAGTACGGCGGAAGTCGCGAAGCCGATTACGTTCCAGTTCTGGCCGTATGTGATGACCGGTCAGGTGGCCGGAACACACTACAATGTATGGTGGGACGAAATCCGCCACCGGATGGTCACGGTCGACGTCGCCACCAATAATGCCGGCTTCCCCGATTCCGAAGATTTCGATATCGCCAAGCCTCATGCGAAATCGGAAAATGAGAAGATCGTCTTATTCACGGGCGGCTCGACCGCTTTCGGCGTCGGCGCGACGTCCAACGCCACCATTACGCATCAAAAGCTGAGCGAATTCCTCAACGCCGCCCAGAGCGATGTTCACTATAAGGTCGTCAATCTGGCGATGGGCGGATGGATCGCCCAACAAGAGGCGATTTCTCTCGATCTCTGGGGTCGTCTGTTCAATCCCGACTGGATCATTACGCTTGACGGCGTCAACGACTCGACCGTCGGCTGCGCCATGTCGCAGGGGACCGGAAATCCGGTCTATTTCCAGTTGATCAACACGTTGGTCACTGCCTATCTGGCGTCGCAAAGCCAAGCCGTCTATTACCGCGGCTATTGGGAAAATCAGTTGCTGAAATACAGCCTGGCATATCGGTCGTTGACCGGCCAGCAGTACATTCCCCCGCCGGCGCACGTCGACAAGGACGTCACGAGTCCGCTTTTGCAGGTCGTGACCCCGACTTCCTTGTCCGAAGTCCGCAAGCAGGTCGAGTTCTACGTGCTCGCGGAGCAGTCCATCCTTGAGCGGTTCCAGGACGCGAAATTCCTTCTCACGACCCAACCGACCGCTCAGGACCACGCGTTCATGCTGGGTGAATACTGGCGTGACGGCGACAGTTACGCGATCAACTCCTCCGAACGAGAGAAATTTTCCTCCGAACTCGATCAGTGGCTGGATTCCATCAAACCCGACCAAGTTCGCTGTTCCAACACCCTCCAAGTAGTCGGATTCTCAACACGCTATGCATTGGCCATGTCCGCCGTACGGCTGGCGGAGCAGGTGGAGAAATATCAGGCGAGCCGGCGTCGCAACGTGGAATATTTCAACACGGGGCTGTTGTATCCAAAGGACCCTGAGAAGCGTCACAGTTATTTTATCGACAACTACCATCTCAACGACGCCGGGCAGGAGACCCTCGCCCGCTTCTACGCATACAAGATACTTCAGCGAGACTTCCCCGGGCGCGACTGGTCGGAAATCCGACCGCAGATCGCCTGGTTTCATTGAGGGCGTCTTTCGCCCCAAACTCGTCGCCTCGAAGTTCCTTCCCGCCCGAGCAGCATCGGGCGCATCTTTCCGGCTACCGACTCAAAATTGGAAATAGATGAACTGGGCCCCCTCGCGCTTGCCGAGAATGACGAAGCCGAAGTAGCAGGCCGCCGCCACGACCGCCGCCACATAGGGATTCATGTTCTTGAACAAGTCCGGAAACTCCCCGTCTTTTCGATAGCCCAGGTAGTCGGTGATCAGCACGATAAGCCCGAGCGCCAGAACGCCCCGACCGAAGAGGAAGAACAGATAGGTGTTCCCGCCGCGGAAGAGGTCCTTGATCGAGGCCATCAGGGGAACAAACGTATCGAGATGCGCGCGGAACAAGATCCAGCCAAAGCAGACGACGTGGAAGGTGAGCACGATCGCGATCCACTTGCCGATGACGCCAAGCGCGCCGACGAGATATTGGTCAATCCTCACCACGCGATAGAGCACGAGCATGAGTCCGTGCCAGATGCCCCAGAGGATGAAAAGAATGCCGGCGCCGTGCCAAAGGCCGCCAAGCGTCATCGTGATCATGATGTTGCGATATTCGTTCCACCGGCCGTGGCGATTGCCGCCGAGCGGAATGTAGAGATAGTCGCGCAGCCAAGTTGAGAGTGAAATGTGCCAGCGACGCCAGAATTCGATCGGGCTCGCGGAAAAATACGGTGTATGAAAATTGCGAACGAGATCAACACCGATCAGCTTGGCGGAGCCGCGGGCGATATCGGTGTAGGCCGAGAAATCGCAATAGATCTGGCCGGCGAACGCATAAGCGAAAAGGAGCCCGGCGCCTGGCATCGCGGTGCCCGAACGCATGATGCCGTCGATGGAATCGACGATGTCCCCGAAATTGTCGGCAAGCGCGACCTTCTTGAACAATCCCCAGGCGATCAAGGTGAGCGCGTAGCGCGCCTCGTCCGGCGTGATGACGGGCCGAGTGAGCTCGAGCTGACGCAGCAGGTTCCTGGCCCGCATGATCGGTCCCGCGACCAGGTGCGGCCAGAACGTGACGAAGGCCATGTAGTCAACCAGGTTCCACGAGGGTTTCATCTCGCGGCGATACACCTCGATGGTGTAGCTCATGGTCTGAAACGTGTAGAAGGAAATGCCCGGCGGAAGCGTGACCGAAAGAGCCGGCAGGGCGAAAGACGCGCCGGCCGCCGCAAGCCCATGGTTGGCGCTCTCGATCAGCCACGGCGCATACTTGAAAAAGCCCAGAAGGCCGAGGTTCGCAGTCAGGCTCGCGACCAGAAGGACCTTGCGCCAGGCCGCGTTTTCGGTGCGGGAAAGCTGGATGCCGACCGCGAAATCGAGCAGCGACGTGATCACGAGCGGTATGAGATACCAGGGCTGGGCCGCGGCATAGAAATAGTAGCTCGCCGCAAGGATCCCGATATTGGCGAGGAACGACTTGCGAAAGAAATGATAGAAGACGACGACGAGCGGAAGAAATAGAAACAGGTAATCGAAGCCGATGAAGGTCATTTCCCGAACCGCGCGTCAAGGGACCGAGTTGTGCAAGTCGCCCGCGGCTGGCGTAGCCGCGCCAAGCCCTTCAGGATCCGACTCCGGGCAATAGCCATCGAACTTGCGGATGCCGTTCTCGACGACGGTGGGGAACAGGATGCGCGACTGCGCCGGCCAGCTTACGGGCTCCCGCATCACACGACTTGGCGAGTCGTAAGTGAAGATCATGCTCCCCTCGACATGTACCCATTGCGTGTCGCCCCGTGGCGCGCAGTGCGACAAGCCGGTCACGGTCACCGGTGTGGCGCGAAGCTGCGACAGATCGAAGCCGATCGTGATGTTGCGCCGCTTGAGCGCGGCGATCCGCGCACGCGTCAGCTCCATCATGTATTTGTAGGAGTCGATCTTGCCGAGAAGATCGAGGACACGCTCAGAAATCAAGCTGCCAGTCGCGTCATCGGCCGTGGTCGTGTAGCGGAAAAATGCCAGCGAACTTTCCAATAACGCCGGATCGGACGGGCCGGACGGAGTTATCTTGATCTCCGGATACGGCGGCTGCTCCGCGAGATTTGCCTTGAAAGGCGCAATCGCATCGGGATCCGCGATCAACTTTCCAAGCGCGGCCCCCAATCGTTCCGAGCTCAAGAAGGTGTATTCCCGGGAGATGTGATTGAACATTCCGAACTTCTCGGGGCTCCACCGTGTCCGGAACGGAAACAGGAATTTGACCTCGGGATGATCCTTCTGAAATCGCTCGATGACGCGCTCCAGTGGAACCAGATTCGGATCCCCTGGCTGGGTTATTCTCGTCGACAAGGGCGCGAAAGCGATGATCAGGTTTGCCCCGTAACTGCGGACCATTCGATTGAAGTCGTCAAACGTGGCGTAGACGGTCGACGGGTCGGACCAGATGTTCTGATACCAGTGCGCGCGGCCATCCGGGTAAAACGGGCTGCGTCCGTCGACACGGTCGAAGCGGACGTCGAATTCGGGTAACCAGCCCAGATCCTCGTCCACTGTCGCCACAAGCAGTTGGGCCGGCAGATGATTTGCGACCAAATCGCCAAAATGGAAGGACGACCCGGCCAACATTCGCGCCTTTGCGTACGGGGACAGGAACGCGCTCGGCGGCGTCACCCAGGATTTGATCGATACCAAATCGTCGCGAAGAATGATTCCCAGGTCGGCCGCATGGAATACGGCCTCCGTCGGCGTCAGTTGCGGGTAGATGTAGAGAACCACATGCTTCAGGTGGGGCGATCTTCGTAGCATGTACTCCGCAATGGCTCGGTATCCGTCAAAGGCGTGGTTCGCCCCCGTGTTCAGACTGATGAAGCGCTTCCCATGCGTGTAGCGGCTGACGATTTTCGATTGCAGAGAGAAGAAGCCCGAACTGTCACCGACCGAAATGATGTCAGGATCCGCATCTTCCGCGTGCCCGAGGCGCACATAAACCTCGGAACGATCGAACGGCTCGCCCTTATAGGCGTCATGCAGCAGATAGGTCGATTTCTGCCAGAAACCTGGCTGATATCGAAGCTCGATGAAGAGTTCCAATGTGCCGATGATGGCGAGTGCGCATACGGCCGGCAACACCAAGCGCCGAGCGACTTCGGACGACAGGACGCGGCTCATCAGCGCTGCGACTTGCGACATTATTCCCCGTGCTCGGATTTCCCGTATTCCCGGTATTCGGAATTCCCCGTACTCAACCCGGGCAGGTACTCATCCTAGCCTGACAACTCGCCGGTACCAACGCCGTAATTCATATCCTTGTGGAACCTTTCGCCATTTCGCCCATTGCGGCAACGCGCGGGCGCAGCCCCTGATCCAGCTCTTGATGACTCGCTTCAGCACGAGCGTCATGGCCGACACCGTCGCGATCGCCCCTTTTGACCTCACGCTTGTTGGAGATCGGGATTCCGCACCGTCAGAACACCGTCGTTCGTCTCGAACATTCCAAGATCGCTCGAATACTTGCCGTTCGGCGCGTAGGCGAAGATGATCTCCCACCCCTGCTTCTCGAAGAGCTCATGCAAGGCTTGATGCACGTCCTTGCCGTGAGTCCCGATGTGAATACGCCGGACCTTTCGCTTGAGCAGATCGATGAACGGCGGAACGACCAGGATCTCCGATTGCTGGATGTCGGCCTCCAAATAATCGACGCGGTCGAACGGACCTAAAATGTCGCCCAGCGTCACCGCGCTCACAAGCTTGATCTCGGCCATGAAATTGGACCCGGGCACCAGATCCTTGGTCAAGCCGGTGGTGTTGTGGACCAGCAGATCTCGCAGGGCGCCCTCGGCCCGGCCCGCCGCGATGATCTCGCTGGCGTAGATTTCGCGCGACTTCGGTTCGTTCGTCGCCACGCAGTTCTGCGCTCCTGTACCTGGCGACCCGACAGGAAACAGCACGGGTTCGTTCTTCTCGCTGAGAGCGTGCGGAACCAGCCAATGATCGTCGAGCTCGATGCCGTTGTCGCGCATGTGCCGCCGGATCCATTGGCAGTTTTCCGGTTCCGCTTCCACTGCCACCAGCTTGCAGGGCATCGGGTTGAGCGCCTGCAGCGCGCGATAGGCGCCGACCGCCTGTGCAGCGTAGCAAGCCCCCAGGGTCATCATCACGTAACGTCCTCGGGCCTCGCGCGCGGCCTCGACCCAATTGACCGCCTCGAACCAACCCTCCCCGTCTTCAATGGTCGGAAGTCGTGTCGCGACCTGCCCGCCGCCCACCGTTGCGGGGTCAATACCAAACGGCACGCGGAACCTTGCGTCGGTCAGCGTGCCGAGGAAATCAACCTGGTAGCCGCGTGGCACCATCCCGGCCCAGGGCTTCATGCCGCGGAAGGCGTCGGCAAAGCTCTGCAGATCATTCATCGGACGGGTTTGCCCGGTTTTGTTGGGGTGGCTCGGCGGCGTGCTTGACCGCTCTTTTTCGCCTTTCCGACCAGAGAGCACAAGAGGTTCGTAAAGAGCGCCGACAAGGGTCATGGCGGGAACGCGCATGGCCACCACGAAGTCCGCACGTCTTCAACACATTACCAGCTCGTCACGCATGCCACGCGGCAGCGAAATGCCCTATTCGCTTTCCTATTCGCTTGCGAGGCGATGCTTTCCGGAGCGTGCCGTCTGAATTCCGTCAGGATGAGGTGGAGCGAAGGCTGCGCGAGATCGAATCGAAACGAACCCCTCCTCGTGTGAGGCTCAATTCGCCTGCCGCCGATTCTACCTGATCGCAACTGGCTCCTAGGCGGCTTGTCCGGATTGTTCGGGTGGCTGCGCGGCGCGCTCGGGACCGGCCTTGTTCCGCCGTTCCCGATAACGGGCGAACGAGGTTCGTGAAAGCGCCCATAGGCTCATGGGTCGGAACTGCAACCACAGCCAGCCGAGCAGCAGCGGGCGGGCCATCGATTCGAGACGCAGCAAGGAGATCGCGTCGAGAATGGTCCTGCCAAACCGCGATCGCACGCCGAGCCGCAGCAGAACGGGACGGTTCATGGGTTTGGCGATCACGGCCAAGCGCGAAATGGCGAACCGCCATCGACGATCACAAAGCCGCGAATACCAATGCGGAAACGTGGAATCGGCCGCTATACGAGCGAGCGCCCGATCCATGGTGAGCGCTGCCCGGGTCGCATCCGCTGCCATTGCCCGCGAAACGCCTTTGTCGAAGATGCTCCACGTGGCGACAACGGTGGGAGCGAAACAGAAGCCGTGACGCAGTGCGATCTTCCGCGCAAGATAGCCATCCGCGAAGCTCCCGAGATCGGAGGAGAACCCGCCAGCGTCGAGCACCCGATCGCGACGGAACAGCGCGCTCCCGGTCAAGATCCAATTGTCCGAGATCCTGAACAGGCTCGCCACATCGCTCGGGGTGAAAAAATGAGGGTGGCCTGCTGGTCGGACGACGGGGCGCGTCCCGAGCTTGCGGCCGGTTTGGCCATCGACCAGGTCTGCCTCACCGCAAAACAAGCCCGCCTGCGGATGACGCTCCAGCATGTCGATGGCAGATGAGAAGAATCCCGGCTCGATCCAGTCGTCGGCCGCGGCAAAATAGACGTATTTTCCGCTGCAGGCATCCAGGCCGCGCGCCAGCGCCGCAATGGTTCCCTGGTTCTCCGTGTTCGCCACGACGCGAACAACGGGCCATCTGGCCGCGAGGTCTTCGATGATCCGAAGGCTCTCGTCGGTCGACGCATCGTCGATAACGACGACCTCGGTGGGCGGGCTTGCCTGTGCTTGCAATGCGGCGAAGGCCCGACCGATCAGCTTGGCGTGGTTGTAGTTGGGTAGCACCACCGACAGCGTCGCGTCGGGTGGGCGAAATTTCGCCCCGGGCGCGGGCGTAAGCATGGATCTATCCACGACCAGAAGCGTGAACCGGCGATACGCTGCGCAATCGCAGTGGCTTGAGGATGGTGATGGCAGGCATCCGTGAGTCAGGGGCGCGACATTGCGCGCCGTCAATCAGCGTCATCGAACAACGCACTGTCTCTAAGCACTCCCAACCGACGGCTGGCAAGGTCGAGCGGAGCCGTCAGACAGTTAACACCGCCTCGCGGCGATGACAAGCGAGCCCAAGGAGGTAGTGCGCCATAGGGTAGAAACCCGTGTGAACGACCTCGTCATTCATCGAGAACATGAATACGCTATGGAAGTACCGCTCCAGCGTCCGCTTGAACGCGTCGCCGCTCTTGCAGTTGACGTGCCCCGCCTTGCTCTGCGGCGAGGCATGGCCCTGGGATTCGAGCGAAGGCATGCCGAAGATCACGATGCCGGCGGGGGAAAGCGACGCGACCGTGTTCGTGATGAATCTGTGCTCGTCCTCCGGGCGGATATGTTCCAGAACATCGAGCGCATAGACCGCGTCGAATGTGCCAGGTACGGGTCCGTCTAACATGTCGTGCACGCCGACATGCATCGGCCAATTGGGATTCATCCGCTCCTTCACGTCCGCAACGAACAAGGGATCGAAGTCGACAGCGGTCACCTTCGTCACAGCCTGCTGCACGATGCGCGTTCCAAACGCGTCCGCACAGCCGACCTCCAGCACGTGCCGGTCACCGGCGAGCATGCGCGCCACGAACTTGTAGCGCGCGAGCGTGAACAGCGTTCGCTTGGGATCCTGGTTCCAGGACTCGTTGACCATCAGGCCCAGCCGGGCGATACCGTGCTTTTCCTTGACGTCCAGCAGAAGTGAGTATTGCGGCTCTTTGGTCGAAGGTTTCGTCATTGCCAATGTCCCGGGTGATCCCCAATTTCGCTCGCGGACACCATTCGCATCGGTCGGCGGGTTCCCACGCGGCTCTCCGATATGGGCCGTTCAAACGGCGTCTTGAACCGTCGATCTGCCGGCTTGCGCTGCGCCTTGAGAAAGTAATTGGCCAGTTGATGCGCGCCGATTTCGACGACGTGCGTCGCCCCGTCCAACACCCTGCAACGCTTCAACTCTACGAGCTCCGGAAGCAGCAGGACCAGTAAGGGCCATCGCAGGGCCTCGTGAGAAGGCGCGAGAACACTATCATCCCGTAAAACAGGCACGCAAGTTGCCGCCGACGACGCCCACGCATGCAGCCTCGCTTTTTTGGGAGCAACGCAGACCGGACTGACGGAATCCGCGGATCTTGTAGGCTCGCCTGCGCTCCGTTAGATTTGCATGCATAGTGGCCACACTGGGGTACATGATGACGCGCCATCTCGATCTGTTGCGGGCGCGGGTGCACTCGGTCGCGATCGAGGTCACCAGCAAGTGCAATCTGCGCTGCTCCTATTGCCACAAGGCCGACGATGTCCTCGAAGCGCTGCCCGGTGCCAACGATGACATGACCGACCAAATGATTGGCGATCTGTATGCCTATTGCAAGAAAGCCGGCATCAAGAACGTGACGCTGTCGGTGGGCGGCGAAACCACGATGTTTCAGGGATGGCACGAACGCATTGCTCGATTTCTCAATGACCCCGAGATGGAGGCCCACATGGTCTCCAACTTCGTTCGATTGCTCACCGATGAAGACCTGGAAGCCCTGACCAAGTTCCGCGCGCTCCAGATCAGCTTCGACAGCTCGGAACTGGACATGGTGCGCAAATTGCGCAGCAGGGCCGATCTGCGCACGATCACATACAACATCATTCGCCTGCGTCAGAAGGGCCGACAGCTTGGCCGGATGCCTTTCCTGCTGGTGAATTGCACACTCTGCCGCGCCAATATCGGACACATCGGAAAGCTCGCGGGCTTCTGCCGCGAATTGGGCGTCGATCAGCTTCTGCTCACCGAGGTGATGACGGTCGGCGAGCACAATCCAAAGATGCCGGAGACGCTCGACTGCCTGACACATGACGAAGTCATCCAGCTTGTGAAGGAAATCATTGCGGCGGAGGACACGTTGCAGGGCGGCGCCACTGCGCTGCGCCTGCAGGAGCATCTGGACGTCCGGATCGGCGAGCTGGTCGAACTGGTCCGCGAGGAAAGAGTACCAACCGATGCTGCATCGTATTTCCACCGACGGATGGAGACGTCCGCGTGCCGGCAGCCTTGGCTGTCGCCGATGGTCGGCGCGACCGGAAAGGTCAATGCGTGCTGCGGGTCAAATGCGACCAGCACCGTCGGCAATCTGTCCACCACCCCGATGCGCGAGATCGTCGATGGGGCCGCCTCTCGCCGAATCCGCGAGTCGATCCTCGAGGGGCGCCCGCTTGTGGGGTGCGACACCTGCTCATTTGCCCGCAAAATGACCTTTGCGGAGTTTGCCCGCGATATTCGGGAATGGTTCGGCGACCCCGATCTTCCGGCCTATGAATCCGAAGCGCAGCGGACGGTGTGGCCCGGGCTGTTCGAAATGCCCGAATATCCCGTGCTCGTGGAAAACTCGGTGTTACGGATCGGCGACGAGGGTGCGGCTGCGCTGGTCGAAAATCGACCCAACGGGATGCACAGAGTCTTGTTCGATATCACGGGTGCGAAATACAGCGAAATCAGCTTCCGGGCGCGGCCCGCGGGTCGCAGGCGCTTGCGGCTCGATTTCGCGGAACGGAGCACCATGGTCGGCCGCGCTCACATTGTGCTCACCCGCCATCCGAAGGTAGACGTTACAATTGGGACGCTGAAATGCCTGGTTACGCCGGCGAGCGACAGCTGGTACGAGGTGCGGGTCGCGCTTCCGAGCCCCCAACTGTTTTCGCACATCAATGTCTCCTTGATGCGCGAGGATAACGCCATGAACTATCCGGGTGACGGCCGCTCCGGTCTCGACATATCCCGCTTCTCGGTCGCATGATCGCCTCGATGGGGCCGCGCGGGTCGCCTCGAGCGGGGTTTCTGTGATCACGTCCTCAATCTTTCGCACCACTGCCCGAAGGTTATTTGGCCACAAGCTTTACGTCTGTCACGTCGCGCATGAGAACGATCGGGCGTCCACCCAGACGCTGGCCGAATATTTCAGGTTAGCAAACGTCAAATACGCGACGATCGAGTTCAATCCCAGTGGCCAGCGGCCCGAGCTGCAGGCCTGTCTCGACGATCGCGGCACCGTCGCTGTCATCGGTTACAACTCGCAGCTCGACCATTCGTGGATCGGCGACCGCAAGTTCATCGCCCTGGCCGCGGCGCAGGGCATTCCGGTGATTCAATGGATTTTCGATCACCCGAGCCTGCGATGGCCGGAATTCACTCACAACCTCGACGCCGCGA
>Ga0126379_10000736_pt1 | contig 18632 bp, 27 predicted proteins | sample PanSoiMetPlot_24_FD_92640 | JGI IMG/M metagenome (GOLD analysis project Ga0126379, IMG submission 92640) | Tropical forest soil microbial communities from Panama - MetaG Plot_24 | ecosystem: Environmental > Terrestrial > Soil > Tropical forest > Bulk soil | place: Panama | collected 2016-02-17
ATAATTGCAAATATCCCCAGCACGATAAATAACACCGCTGCGGCGATATACCATCCCGTGATCTTCTTTGCCACTCCCAACGGGCCCTGCAAACCGGGCACCGGATTCGCTGTCGCCATTCGACACCTCCACTACGTCTTCGCATTTGGTTTCTGTCGCCTTGCAAGCGCACCTGGGCGGCCCACGGGTCTCTCCTTAGGCGGAAATCACCCTCATTGTACTCTCGATTTCCTGCCTCCACTTTCTTTTCTTCAGAGGATCGCTTGAGCGCAGGGCTGCACTGAAAAACGCAGAGTTCTTGACTTCTCCGCCGTATTCGAGGCAGGGTAGCGGCGGCGGTAGGTACGTATCTCGACATATGGGGCAACTTCCGTCGCTTGCTAGTGCGTTACGATCGCTCACTGTCAGCATCATTAATTTCAATCTCGCCAGCAGTCAAGTTATAAGCGGTAGTTTGGCTGTTGGCGTAAACTTCACCAAACCTGAGAAGACGGTTGGTAAAGAAGCGAATCTTGCGCCCTGTTGGCGTGGGAATAGTCGTAGCCGATCGTGCCGGTGATGGCGATCCGCCCGACTGCTTTCATCTTGGTGAGAGCGTTGACCAAACCTTGATTCTGCCCCTTCTTGAAGGCATCAATAAGGATTTGCCTGTCCTCTTCGGTTGAGTACTCGTAGATAGTCACCTTCACGTTGACATTCCGCCCTGACTGCGTACTTGTGCCCATGGCTGTTGCGTCGATCGTCTCCGTGTGTCGGTCATCCGCCGAAATTGCGATCGTCACTGCCGAGACAATCAAAGCAGCAGGCAGCACACCACCGAAGCGAAGTTTGCGAATGCTGGATTTCTTTGCTTTATTGCCTGTCATCGTTTTCTCCTAATCAGTACCCGTTAGACGCACCCGCGAACAACATTCGCCGTGGTCTATCCGAGCCTCGAATATCCAGTTAACGAAGCTTGTGTGCGCAAGTGAAACGCTAATTCTTTTGGATGGAGTTTGTCGCAGGCAGTGAGCAAAGCTGTCGTCTGAATCCTTGAGAATTGGTGAACAGAAAAGGTTGGCTGGCAAAGAGCGGGATAAATAGGTGTGGCGGGGAGTACGATTTCATTGTTTTGCTTTCCAAGTCAATACCGCCCAGGCTAAAAAACTGCCTCCCCAGATTATGCCAAGGTCTTCGGCTAGGCTAGTTCTATGCATAGTAGTTCCATGCAGCCACATATATCCGAACAAGAAGAGTAAAGCAGCCAGCGAGGCCATCCAGACAACAAGAAGGATCTTTTGCATCATCTGGGCCCCCTAATTACATTGAGTCTTCATAGCTTCATCGCAGGAATTTGCACTTGGCGGCAGCGCTAGTTTTTTCTTGAGTTCGACTGGGATAAATTCCGAAGATGCCTTCCCAGGCTTCTCCTTGCGCATGCTCCAACACTGCATCGAGACACGAAGAAATCTGTTTAATTTTGTACCCGGAGCGGACCTAAACCCCTCTGCGCGAAGTACATCCCTGTTCCGCTGTTGTTAAGTCCTGGAGAGTCGGAAACTGCCCCTGGAGTGTTCCCAATTGGAAGAGGCTCTCACCCTTGCGGAAGAGAGCCTCTCAACTACGACAGAATGCGAAAACTGCGCTCTCATCCGCCCAGAGAGAGCCCAGAGCAAACTGCCGCAAAACCAACCCTTCGTCCGGACACGACCATGCTGCAGGCATCGGAATTCCTTCGATTTCGCTACGAGATTAGTGTGCGGCGTAAGAACTGTCCATCCCGTCTCGAGGGTATTTCGAAGCGCGTTTCACGTCGGGTAGTCGGCGATGTTCCTTTTTGCTCAGCACGGACACAATATTCCTCTTCTGCTGAGGGTCCCGAGGAAGCATGTGGTCGGAATAGGCGTGCTGGTGGCAACAGCTTTTGTTCTGCGGTTTTGGTTACGCACAAGCTAGGGCTGGACGTCGCTATTCATTACACAACTCGGGTGGTCCCTCTCAGGACCATCCTTCTTTGGTGTCTGATGGGAACTGCGATTATCTGGTTCCTGGTTTTTGTTTGCGTAGCAATTCGTCACTATTCCTGATTTCCCCGTCCCGCATCCGCGAAATTGGATCCGGTCAACCCGACCGAGGTGCCTTACTGATTGGCAGCGTTTGCCGCTTGCTCGGCAACGCTGCAACGTCGACCTTCTGAGTCGATGAATTGAGCAAGACTTCCCCCAAAATCCTGTTTCGTCGGAGGCATGCTGAACAGGACACCCTTCGCAGTCATCTCCTGGTGAAATTTTTCGACGTTGGTGACATTAAAGCCGAGATCAATGCTCCCCGCGGGATTTTTTTCAGACGCGGGATGCAAACCCAAAGACGTTTCTCCGGTCGAGAATTCGCTCCAGTCGGGTGACTGGAACTTAAGGGATAAGCCGAGCACGTCGCGATAGAATTTGACCGCACGGTCCATGTCGGCTACGAACTCGATTACGTAGTGGAGTTTCATTGTCGCTGTTCCTCCAACCGTCAAGAGGATGGTCTTTGCGAAGGGAAATTCCAACCGTGTTGGCGCTGCCAGGGCTAGGTCCTGAAATTGGTCAAAACTCGCGCCCGCCCAGCCGTCATTTTGAGCGCCTCAGGCCGCACGCAGCGCATCGACTTTCTCTAGGCCCAACTCTCTCAACTCTCCTTCAGTAAAGGCCAGTTCTGCGTCACTCCCGGCGACGCTCACGATGCCTTGCTGGTTGAGCAAATTCTCGATTTGTCGCCAGCGAAATGCGTCCAAGCAAAGCATGGCTCCAAGTCGATTCATGAATTCACCCATATTAGAGAAGAATGCGCGTAGAACCTTATCGCCACCGATTTGCATTGCCTGCACCTCAACCGCGATATATGCGGTGCCACCGGGGTCTTTGCGAATCTCGGCTGGGAGTATTTGCAGTGTGTAAAGTTCCGAAATGTCGTCAGTCATGACTTGTTTATTCCGCTTTGCCGATATACACGTTAATACCTTCGCCTCTACCTGTCCATTGGACCAGTGGACAGATTAGGAACAGGTACGGGAGCAGTCTGCTCTAAACCTGGTAAACGCGCTAATCCAAGAGGTGACCGCATTCACGGTGTCCCTAGGTGAGCAGACACTTCTTTTGAAACGGGCAAGCTAGGTCTGCATGGAAATTCCGACTGAGAGGTGTGCGATGAGGCGGACCGTGTTCCTGGCGGCAGCGAGCTCCAGTTGCGTGTTGGGTGTTGGTGTGAGCGCGCAACAACATAATATCGACACGGAAAAGTCCACGTTAACGATTCAAGTCGGCAAGACGGCCGTGTTCTCAGCGCTGGGACACGAGCACCGTGACATCAAACTAGAGGGTATTGCATAACCCAGCTAACTCGCTGATTCTATTGAGGCTAATGGGGATTGTACAACAGCCTTCTATTGAAGTGGGCCACAACTACTGCCGTTTTCCGGCTGCGGGTGCCGAGAGCACAAGCTAGCGAGAAAAGCATGACCACCGGCTAAGTTGGTCGCCCTGCTCATTGTAGCGAGGAGACGTGAGGCGGTAGATTCCAATCGGGAGTCATGGTCCGGTCCGCAAATGTTTCGAGCCATACGAAACGGGGCGAAAATTCATGACCGTCACGGAATTTACAACTCTTCCGTTGACAAACCGGATGTGGGGACTATTCTTGCCGCACGTCTCTCAATTGCCCTCTTCACGGAAGTGAAAGCAGCCCTGCGACGTACCCGCTTGAGCAGATAACCGGCTTCTATGGTTCGCGCTTTACAACAGACCGATTGTACTTAGAGGAGAGGACCTATGCGATCTCGCTTGGTGGTTGTTTTTTCCCTGATGCTGGCGATAGTGTTTGCCCCGAAAGTCTTGGCGCAGTCTCAGGTCGTAAGGCAAGTTCCGCTCGCGCAAGTGAATCAGTTTCCGGCTACTCCCCCAATCAATGCGGATGCCGGACAGGGACCGGAGTTTGATTCCGCGCTGATCGGGAACGACCCCGATACGGATGCCCTCAACTGATTCAACGCGTCGACAGGACTAAGAATCCGCTGCAATTTGGCCCTTCCATCACTGATCCAAGCTGCACTTTCGATACCCAAACCCAGCGCTGGTTCCATGTGGTGTTAACCCTCGATCGGGCAAACATCTTTACCCAGAATCTGTCCGGCGCGAATCACTTGGACCTTGCGGTCAGTGTAACCGCGAGTCCGCTTGGGGCCTGGAACATCTACCGCCTACCGGTGCAAGACGATGGAACCGATGGAACTCCCGACCATCACTGCACGCTGGGCACAAATCCCGCTCACGGACCGTGCCTCGGTGACTATCCCCACATGGGTGCTGACGCGAACGGCTTGTATCTCACGACCAGCGAGTTCAACCTGGTTTCGCCGGGATTTCGCGGAGCGCAGATCTACGCTTTCTCGAAAAGCCAGCTGGCGGCTGGCGCATCCTCAGTCACAGTGGTGCAGTTCGACACGGCTGACCCCAGCCTAGGTGTGCAGCTGGACGGCAACTCAGGCTTTACCGTCTGGCCGGCACTTTCCACCGGAAATGAGTTCGAGGGCAGCCATGGTGGGACGGAATACTTCCTAAGTTCCGAAGCAGTATTTCAGGACACCGGGGTTGACAACCGACTGCGGCTCTGGACGGTGAGCAATTCCAGTTCGCTCAATGGCACACCTGCAGTACGCTTGACCGCGAGTGTGGTAGACACCATTCCTTACTCCGTGCCGCCGCGCTCCACCCAAAAACCTGGGGACGTGCCATTAGCAGAATGTCTGTCGGATTCCATGTTGCAGGTCTCGCCGACGCTCTTCGGTTGTTGGCGGTTAGTTGTTGGAGGATCTGGACCGTTCCCCAATGTCGAAAAAGTGGTTGATAGCAACGATTCGCGCATGCAACAAGTCGTACTGGCCAATGGCAAGCTGTGGGCCGCGCTCGACACTGGCTTGTCGATCGACGGTGATCCAACGACCAGAGCAGGAATCGCATTTTTCGCGATCAACCCGCATTCGGTCAAGGTCGCCCAGCAGGGCTATGCAGGCGTGGCGGGGAACAACCTGACTTATCCCGCGCTTGCGGTGACTCAGAGCGGGAGAGGAGTTATGGCATTCACTGTCCTCGGCGACGACCATTATCCGAGCGCTGGCTACGCGGGTGTTGATGCCAAGATCGGGGTAGGTGACATTCATATCGCAGCGGAAGGCGCGGGGCCGGACGATGGCTTCACAGGCTACAACCCGACTAGCCAATTCGGAAGTCGTCCACGTTGGGGTGACTATGGCGCCGCCGCCTCCGACGGCAAATCCATGTGGATTGCCTCCGAATACGTCAACCAAACTTGCACGTTCAGCATCTGGCTGGCTACCAACTTCAGGTGTGGCAACACGCGCACACAGTTGGCCAACTGGGGCACGAGGATTTCACTAATCGTTCCTTGGTGACTTGCGAGGATCCCTGGGCGAGGGCCCAAGCGATCGGGGAACACCGGAATCGTCGAGCAAAATCTTGAGTTGTTGGGCAAGCGGCAATGACAAATCGCGAGCTTCCCCGTCAGTTACGTTGACCGCATTGATTCGGGATGCGAAATGTCGAAATGTATTAAGCTTCCCCTATCACGTTTGAGCAGACAACGATAAGAGCCGAGTCGTATGTTGGAAAAATGACGCTGCCTTCTTGAGAAAGCCACTCGCAAATCAGAGAAATGCTACGAATTTCTTCTTCTCTTTGGGAAAGCTTGCAGATATTTCTTCGTCTTCTTCGGCGCCCACCGCGCAAGCCAGTTTCGCGCGCTAGCTGACTCGATTCTCATGCTCGTCGCGGCGGTCATTTACTTCGTGAATCTGTTTTCCTGATTCCGTCCCGGTGCTGGGGATGATAGACGACGCAGCCGTGGGCACGTGCGTGGCCACGGCAAACCTCACCCTAATGACATGTGGCGTCGCTGCGGGAATGCGTTGTCAGCTCTTCTCAGGTTGTCCACGGGCAGCCCATGTAGCACGCCAGCTTTCCGCTCTCGACGTCGCGTAGGGAGAGTCACTAACCATCATCAGCTAGAGCAGTAGAAACATGGTCTCCGACCCCGCGCAGTGAAACAGCCCACTTCTCGCCAAGCAGTGACAGGTAAAATGGTACGAACTTTTGGGCTGTTTTTCCGTCTAAATAATCGTCATTGACTCAAACCGTCCCGAGGCGTACAGGTAGGATAGAGGTTTAAGAGAATTGGTCAGGGTGACCACCTCTGGACGGATAAGGCACCCCGACCCGCAATTGTTGTGGGCGGCATTTGCCGTCACATGAATTCCGCCCCTTTGGTTGTTACCGTCCGCAGAGAGTCAATGTGGGAGTGGCCGAAGTTTATGAGAAAAGCTTTGTGGATTATACTGCCCGTGACGCTTGCCGCTATCTTGACGCCTTGCGCGCGTGCGGATAGCGTCACATTTGTAACCCCCTCCGGCTCCACTTCTGGCGGACAACCGGTAGACGCATCGGCAACCTTTACTATGGGTTCTGGCGTCGTTACGATCATCCTGACAGATTTGCAGACGAATCCCACGAGCGTTGGGCAATTAATTAGCGATCTCGATTTCGTGCTCAGTAGTGGCGCGACGGGCACTTTGGCTTCAAGTTCGGGGCAGGAAATCGTCGTTGAGCCAGATGGCTCGTTCGTGCTGGGCGCTACCGTGGCCACTGGGTGGGCCTTTAACGCCACCCTCTCTGGAGGCCTCCAATTGGACGTCCTCGGAACCCCCACGGGCCCCTCGCACCTAATCATTGGGCCCCCTGGTGCCAATTCGTATACCAATGCCAATGGCTCTATTGCCGGCAATGCTCCTCACAATCCGTTTCTGAACCAAACGGCTACATTCATGCTTAACGTTCCAGGCGCCACTGACTCAACCACTGTAACTAGTGTGATATTTTCGTTTGGAACCACACCTGGTAACGATGTCCCAGGCACGAAGACGGCTCCGGAACCAAGTTCCTTGGCGCTGCTACTAGTTGCTGCGGTGGTCGGTGGCGTGGCATTGGTTCTCAGGAGACGTTTGGGTGGACTTTCCATCCGGTATATTTGATTCGCCGCCGGGAATCTGCTTGGGCCCGGGAGCCGACACTGTTACGGAATCAATTGAAAATGATAGGTGCGGTTTGCAGCGCTTCCGATAACACTGCCCGTTAGGACAGTAGACTCTACGCAAATAGTCCGTCTAGATTAGGACATCGTCCACATTCAGAACCTGAGGACCTCCATGAACCTCGGACTTACAGCGGAGAAAAATACGAGCACAGCAGCACTCGATCCTATGGATGAATTTAGGAAAGGGGTCGAGCTGCTCAAGAATGAATATCCCCAAAAGGCTCTGTTGAGATTACGACGCGCGTACGAAAGCGACAAGCATAATGCCTTCTATAGTTCGTTTCTTGGGTTGGCAATCGCGCGTGCGCAACGGAAGTGGGATCAAGCCTCCGAACTTTGTGAAATTGCGGTGCAACTAAGACCGAAAGAGCTCCAGTTCCACCTGAATCTGGGAGAGGTGTATACATCTGCTGGGATGCGCGAAAAAGCTCTAGATAAGCTGGACCACGCCTTGGAATTATTCGGCGAAGATACACGATTAAGGCAGGCGCGCAGCAGGGTGGAGAAACGCCGTGCTCCTCTATTGCCCTTCTTCGGGCGTAAGCATTTCTTGAATCGCGAACTCGGTAAATTACGGCACCTCATTTTGAGGAGTATGGGCAAGTAACAAAGCTGCTTTGCCGGAAGCATACTGAACAATTCTCCTTATCATCAGCATTGTGCCTTGCGGCGACGGTCTGTCTGCATCGATTTAATTTCCCGCCCTGGTGTCTAAGCACGCCTAGCTCATGACAGCTGAGAGTCTACGGGGCGTTCTCGGATTCTGTTCCTCGCCTCCTCCTTTCGGCGAAATCGAGATATGAACAAAATCATCGTTTCGCCTTATCCCAGGTCGCCCGAGTCGCTATATTCCTTCCATCAGCCCGCGTGCGTCTAGACCTACGGAATTTCTCGCGCGAACAAATGCGGATGAGGGATGGTCCCGCAATTACCTCATGCTTCCAGACGGCTCAACTCTCGCGTCGAGTCAGGCAACAGTGTGTGGGTCTATTGGGAATGCACTGGAGATTGCGACCTGTCTCGCGTGAAGAACCTGAGCGCGGGAGGGTTGTTCATCGAAACCTCCAGGACCAAACACCTCGGCGCGACGGCCAATCTCTATTTTCTTGTCCAAGAGGGGCAAATTCAAGCTAACGCTGTAGTGCGGCATGTAAAGCCTGGCCGGGGGCTGGGATTGAAGTTCAAAGCGGTGAGTGAAAAGGACCGTCCCAATCTAGCAGCACTGATGAGAAGGCTTCGAAGCCTGTCCTGACTGCAGACTAATGTGCAACATTAGCGACGGGCACCGACTAGCCCACGCTTTCCAACCACGCCTTCCAAACGTCGGCAACATCGATCACGCGCCGTGTGAGCTTGCTCCTCGACAAAGACGTTTCGACGTGCACCTGTCTACTCAAGCAGCAAAATCTACAAGAACTGGTTGATAGAAGGGCTCGCATCCGACCAGGATGCGAGCCCTTTCTGTTTGCCACTCCGAGCCTTCCAACCACGCCGCTGCAGCAAATGTGGAGGTCCAAATCAGAAGAGGGCGCGATTCGTCGCGAAGGGCAATCCAGCGGAACATGTCGGATTAGCGACTGGATGAGCCGCGATAGGTAAGCCACGGCCATTTCTTGCGTCTTCAACGGCTTGAACTTCCCTTTACTCTTAGTTTGGTTTTCGAGTTCCTTGATGAGACGTGCGCCGACGCTGTTGAAACCTGTGAGCAGGCCGCTCCAGAGATGTTGGTCACTTCACAAATTGCCGGTAGTCTTGGAATCAATCTCCGTCAGGTATGCGTATTGCGTGGGAGATTGCTTATTGTCATTCGCAATGGGGTCTTCGGTGATGACCGTCGTCAATGGTGCATGTCTGGCCACTCGCGAAGATGATGTTGCCGCCGTTGGAGGGGTCTGCGGAAAAGATAAAGATTAGATCGGCCTGTTTGGGGTCGGCTACAAGTTAGTACTTTCCCCCATCTCCCCAGCTGCGCCAGGGCATTTTTCCGACTGCATCCGAACCAGTTTTGTTGTAGAAGTAAACGGACTTGGCAGACAGGATTCGCGGCGACCGAGCCAACTGCTTCTGAGCGAGCGCCGGATTTGCGCTCAGGAAACTCGTGAGAACAAAAATGGCGAAATATTCGGAGAGCCGATCAGCACCTCCGACGGTGTTTACACCCAAAAAATCCGTCGCTGGGCGATATGAAATACCTGCGAAGGCCTCATTGGCCCTTGTTCTCGCCGGCGTCTGGGCCGAAGCCCAAGCGTTCGCGCATTCGTTGCCGGAATCGTTCGCGCTCTTCCGGCGTCGCGTGCCCGCAGCGCTCTTCCATGCGACGGCGGAAACGGGAGCGACCGTAATAACTGTGCCGTCCCAATCCGCCGAACAGGATGCGGCACAACAACAGAAGTCCCAGGGCTTGCCAGAAATTGATCTGGCGGAAGCCGAAGAGCGGCGGCAGTAGCCAATTCCACAAGTGCAACACGATTTCGCCGCCGATGAAGGTAAAGAGCAACATCGCCAGGATGGCCAGCGGAGCGATGAAAATCCATTTTTTCCTCATGTTCAGCTCCTCATTCTTTCGTAAATTCGTCGTAAATGCCCTGCAATCGGTCGCGCAGATGCAGCACCGCATAGCGTTTGCGCGAGAGCAGCGTATTCACACTCACTCCGGTCGCCGCGGCCATCTCCTTGAAGCTGCGGCCTTCCAATTCATGAGCAACGAATACGTCGCGCTGTTCCTGCGGCAGTTCGTCGAGGGCGAGTTCCAGCTCATCGTGAAGGACGTTGCGGAGGTAGAGCGCTTCAGGCCCGGCATCAGGCGACGGCAGAAGATCTTCGATATGCAGCATCTCGCCGCCTTCGCCCTCGACCGCTGCGTCGCTGAAGGCCTCTGGCCTCTTCTTGCGAATAAGGTCAATGATGCGATTGCGCGCCACGCGAAAAAGCCAGCCAGTCAGGTGCTCGATCGGCATCAGCAGGTGGTTCGCTTCCACTAGTTCGTAGAAAACCTCCTGCACGATGTCTTCAGCATCGGAGGGATTGGGCACACGGCAGCGGATGAAATTGCGCAGCCGGGATCGTTGTTCCGCGACGATCTCGGAGATTTGACGGTCTTGCTCGGTCATCACCGCGATCCACGCTGGCTCATCCATCTATGGTTGTAGACGAACAGGGGGCTCAAATATTGTAGAGATTCGAGTCGGCGGAACGTGAAGGTGACATCGACGAGGCGCGCGACCATGACGTGTAACGATATCGTCCGGCTTCAATTGGTCCATCGGCGTTGTAAAGCGGTGCGAGATAAATTCCATGACCCGCAGCAATTGCTTCCATCTCCTCAACCCGCGCCGGCGTGATGGCTCCTCTCCCCCTAGAGAAGGGTTCGAACCGGCGCTCCAAAGCAAGGGCCATGCCTTCGAGCAGACATCCATGGACCACGTCGGGAAACGGATGCCGATTCAGAATTCCACGAAAATCCGGGGCGAACTTCATTCCACCGGTGATCTGTCCCAGACCTCCGAAGAAGATTTTGGCACCGGGGACCTCGGCGGTTGGAGACAAGTTCTTCGGGTACCCCGCATCGCAAACGATTGCGTCGGGGGCGATGTGCTGCAACAGAAGCGATGGGGACGCGAGACTCGCCGCGCAGATCACGATGTCGGCCGCCGCGGAAAACTGCTGAAGATCCGTCGCGACCTCGACCTGAATGCCCTGGGCTTGCAGTTCTGCCGCGAGCCTGCGTAGTCGCTCGACGTTGCGTGCGTTGAGTAGCACGCGCCGCACGCTAGGCGCCAAACAACGGGCGCAGCCAGAGCCCACATCGCCTGTTGCTCCAACGATGAGCAGCACTGATCTGCGAAGGTTACGGCCGTGCAGCTCGCGCATCTTCTTGATACCCTGAACGATGAAGCCAACGGTCAACGTATTGCCTGTCGTAAACGCCGTGTCGTGTCTTTCCGGAAGCTGATCGAGGTTACCCTCGATCAGAATGGAGCTAAATCCGCCGAGACTCACGATTCTCGCCCCTGCCTTGATCGCGCAGGCCGCCGCGCCTCGCACGCGGGCGATGTTCTCGTGCACGTAAGCCGCTTGCAGACGGTCGGGAGGAATGAAGGAGTCGATGTACAAGCCGCGGGCCTTTGCGCCGGTGATCGATCTGACCTCAACATGGCACACGACTCGGGGCGGAATCCATGGGAGGATGTCCTTGATTTCGTCGTCCGGCAGCGGCATACGCTGCGGCCCGCGCAGCACCGCGAGCACGTCGGAAGCCGCTCTCCAACTTTCCTGATGCCCGATCAGAGCGAAATCGACGTCCATCACCCGCTTCCGGCTGGCTACACTGGCAACTGACTCACCCATGCGAGTGTTACCTCCCCGGGTATCCCCAACAGGTCTAGCGTCTTCAGATACTGTTGCAGTGACGCGCCGCGAAGCTCGACTGCAGTCAAGCTGACGCCAAACAGTGCGGGCTTCACACAACTGGCGTGACACACTTCGCAATGTCCGTCTTTGCATTCCTTCGCCAGCATCTGCGCGAGGGTGGTCATCACGTCCAGGTGCAGGCGGTAGACCTTTTCGTCGAAACGCTGCGCGTCACGGTCGCGCTCCACTCTCAGAATCGACATGGCGTGACCGATGTGCTCTTCTTCCTCCGCTGCGATGCGGGCAAAGGTCTCACCCATACTGCCCGGTGCCACCTTGCCGACGCGCGAGTAGCTTGCGACGGCGAAAGATTCCAGCATGATTTCCTGGACGATGAGGCAGCCGATAAAGTCACGTTCGGTGACGCAACGCAGGAATGCTTCGCGAAGCCGCTTCCAGTGCTTTGCGTCGACATTATTGGCGACCTCCACTCCAATCTTGCGGCCCTCCGCAGCGAATGCAGCTGCATGCCCGCGTTCGCCCCGGCAATGCTCCAGTGCATCGCATACTTCTTCGGGATCGTCACAGATCTCCGACAAGGAGGCGTAGTTCATGGCGGCGAGTAGTTCACCAGTCATCGCCTGTGCCAAGATGTCCTGCCAAATCGGAGTAGTGGTTGAGAGAGAAGTACATTCAATCGACGAGCAATTGACACCAACAACGGGTTCCATGCGTTCCTCCTGAATATCGAATTAGACCTTCGCTACTAGAAATTTGCTTTGCGGCAATCTTGGTCTTGAAGCGCGGCGTCGCTTGTGCAATTCGCTGCCTCATCTAGAGCCTCGCTAAGAACCGCCACGCGAGCATCGGAGAAGGCTACGATGTAGTACAAGAACGCCCACTGGCCAATGATGGCTACCAGAACCCACAGCCTGGCTGCTGCTTTTACTGCCTTGTCGGCAACGGAATTCGACTCCCACTGGTTGATCCATGCAGCGGTGCTCATACTCGTTTCTCCTAATGCGCGATACGAATCAGATCGGTTCGCGATAGCGGCGTAGCCGCACCGCGAGGGCCAGGAATATCGCGGCGACCGCCAGACCTAGCCACAGACCCGGAGTGCTCAAGAACTTGCCAGGGGCGATTAGCGCCAGCGGAATAAAGTGCGGATCGAGCGGACCGCTACCCGGCTGGCGTAGGGCGAAAGCGTGCGCGACAAATCCACCCACGCGGTCGTGCATCAGGGAACCAAAATACGAAGTGTGGAAGGCGATCCACTCGAAGACGCTGATCGCTACCAGCGGTAACACGGCCCACAGAAACGCAGCGCGGCGCGCCCACCCGGAGACCAGCAGCAGCCAGGCGTAGATGGGCGCATGCCAGAGCGCAAGAACGATCAGACCGTAGAGCAGCACCAATTGCATCTGGAACAACGGCAACCGTGCCCACAAAGTCGTCACGCCTGCACCGGTAGCCAGCAGAACCGCGCTGCTCATCAACAGCATGATGAACTGCAAGACAACGGTGGTTACGAAGATGATCAATGGCACAATAACAAACGGGATGATGGCCTTCGAGAGCACAGTGGTAAGATCTGAAACCGGCAGCGACTTCCAGAACAGGATGCTGCGATCGCGGCGTTCACCGTGCAGCGCGTCGAGGCAATAGAAGATGCCGACGAGGACCCCTGTCGCGACGAGCAGCATGGCAATGTGAGCATACGGGTGCGCGAGCATCGCGGACTGTACTGCCAGGTCGAGAGCCGCCACTCCACGCACGCTGCGCGGCAGACCAACCAGGCTGATCGCGGAGCCGAGCAGTACGACGGCGGCGACAGCCAGCGGCGCCACATAGACGGAACGGTTCTCCCACAATTCGCGGCGCACCGACCAGTAAAACGGCCGGGGCTCCGACATTGCCGTCGGTGCGATTGCCGGCGAGCCGAGGGGAGAATCCGGCACGGCGTTCGATTCAGTGTTCATCTAACCGCTCCTTGTGCCTGACCGGACGGATTGCCAATCATGTTGCCCATCACGGCAACGAACACGTCGGCGATGCTGGGGGTGCGAATTTCGCCAAGTCCGGCGAGTTGCTGACGATCGACACGCTCGAACAGCAGAATGCTGCGACCGAAAACCTGGCGCTCGTGAACGGGCTTCAGCGCGTGCGCCGCGGCGAGCTGCTCGGGATGCACCATCACCTCCACATAGCGCGACTCGAATTCTTCCATGCTGCAATCGAGCACGATGCGACCACGGTTGATGAACATGAGATCGGTGAGAACGTGCTGGACCTCTTCAACTTGATGCGTGGTCACGACGATGGTGCGGCTGCGATCGAAGTAGTCGTTGAGCAGCGAATCGTAGAACTGCTTGCGATACAGGATGTCGAGGCCAAGCGTCGGCTCGTCGAGCACCAGCAATCTGGCGTCAATGGCCATCACCAGGGCAAGGTGCAGCTGCGTGACCATGCCCTTGGACAATTCCCTGACCTTGCTGCCCGACGTAATCGCGGTCTTGGCAAGAAAACCTTCCGCCTTCGCGCGATCGAATCGCGGATGCACGCCGGCGACGTAGTCAAGTGCCTGCGTCACCCGCATCCAGCGCGGCAGCACAGCGACGTCGGCAATGAAGCAGACATCCCGCATGAGCTGATCGCGTTCAATCCAGGGATCGCGTCCTAGTACCTTGAGTTCGCCCTGATATTGCGTTAGACCGAGAATGGCGTTGAGAGCGGTGCTCTTGCCCGCGCCGTTGGGACCGATGAGTCCCAGGATGCGGCCCTTTTCGACATGCAAATTGACGCCATCCACAGCGATGGTCTTGCCGAAGACTTTGCGGAGTCCGCGTGCTTCGATTACTGTCATGGCTTCGGCTCCTCGTTAACATCTGCGGGAATCGACGGCGGCGAGCTTGCGACCGCCTGCAGCAGTGCTTGTGGCGTCAGGCCGAGGCGCTGAATGGTGGCGGAGACCTTGGGCCATTCTTCCGCAAGGAACTTCTGGCGTTCGCTCTGCAGCAGCAGATTGCGCGCGCCGATATTGATGAACATGCCGCGGCCACGCTTGGTCTCGACGAGCCCCTCGTCGACCAGTTGTTGATAGCCCTTCAGAACCGTGAGCGGATTGACACGATACTCCGTCGCCACATTGCGCACGGACGGCAGCGGATCGCCTTCCTTGAGCACGCCGTCGAGCATCATAACGACGACACGGTCACGAATCTGGCGGTAAATTGGCTGACTGTCGTTCCACTCACGGTCCATCATGGATTCCAGATAATCCTCACGAGAGGCACGCTGCGCCTTACTTTGTCCGCGCTAGTTCGAAGTGCGCCTGGACTGGCTTATCGCCGGGCATTATGTAAGTCCAATCCTCGGTGTGATGGTTAGCATCGACGAAGGTAAACACGGCATGGTTCATGTGTCCGTACTGCGTGCCGCCAGAAAGGTCGAGAAAATCGAATTCCACCGTTTTTCCGTCGGGCGACAGCTTGCCGGACATACGCGGCCGATTCCCTGCGTCACAATAGTGCGTGAGCAGCAGTCGATCACTGTCCAGATAGAACATCGTGACCGGATGATCGTGGCGGTCCGGATCGTCCGCCGTCCCCGCTTCCTTCATCTCATGCACCATGGCGTTTCCCCGCGAAGTGATGCGCAGAGAGATGTCGGTAAGCACTCCGTCCCCCATCCCGGGTTGCGGCGGCAGGGTTGTCACGCGGCCTTGCCATGAACCGGCCAGCGTTTTCAGTTTGTCGTAGGCCTTTTGCGAATCAGACGGAGCCTTTGGCGCGTCAGACTGAGCAAACCCCACAGTGGAAAGCAACATCAGAGCAACGACCATAGATCGAACATATTTCATGTTTGATTCTCCTTGGGCTTTCTCGAGTACTCGATCAAAGCGACTTACTTCCTCGGCTGCGGCATCGGCTGGAACCCCGGCTCGCTGGTTGGAGGAACGACGTTCTTCAACCGCATGTAGGTGACGAGGTTGCCGTAGTGTTCCAGATCGTGCATGTTGTTGGCCGTCAGCACGCCTAGTTTGGGAATATCGTTTCCAAAGAGCTTGACCATTTGAGGAGCGGACGCGTCGGTCATGCTCTCATACGCCTTGTCGCAGTAAGCGAAGGCACCTTTGAGTGCGGCGACTAAATCCGCTTTCGAGCTCTTGGTCTGTTCGATTTTCAGATCAGGATTTTTCTCGCCGAGTTCGATGGAACAAAACATGTACTGTGCGTCGGTGAGGTGTCCGACAATCTGTCCGTTGCTGCGGACTGCGTCATTAGTCTTAAAGCTGTAATTCTCTTCGGGCATTTTTTCAGCGCAGTGGAGCAAGATATTCTTTGCGGCTCCGTAGGCGGTCCTATTGAAGGTGCTGAGTGGATTCGGGTTGTCCTGCGCCAAGGCGACGGTTGGTGCAAAAAGGCAGATGATAAGAGCTGAGGGAAGCGCTCGCATAGGTGGTTCTCCTCAAAACGGCCAAGCCGCTTAGGCTGACGTTCTGTTATAGTCAACTACAACACTATACCATTTGCAAGTACTTTCTTGACGTTACTTCTCTCCGCTCGGCCGTAACCCAGCTATCCCTTTCAAATACAATGGATTGCAGCGTTACCGCATAAGCCCGAAGCAATGTGGACTTTCGTGCGCGTGCCCCTCGGATCACCGCCATGCCTTTGGCTGGCCGTCGCTTTCCGCCGCAACCACAGGCCAACCGAATCTTCGCTCCTCTTGACAATCAAGATGAAAAGGGTATTCTCCTCTTGTTTCTCAGGAGGAAGCGTCTTCATGCCGGACAGGCCGAGTGATCTGGTGCAAGGCACGTTAGACATGCTCATTTTGAAGACGTTGGCGCTGGAGCCCATGCACGGATATGGCGTCGCTATCCGCATCGAGCAGATCAGCAAGGGTGTGTTCCATGTGAATGCGGGTTCGTTGTTTGTCGCGTTCCAACGTTTGCAACGAGCAGGACTGATTCGAAGTGAATGGAAAGCCACCGAGAACAGCAGGCGGGCAAAGTACTACGGTTTGACAGAACAAGGACGAAAGCGCCTCAGTAGCGAAACGCGGGAATGGAGTAGGCAGGTTGCCGCGATTGCCAGAATCTTGGAGGCGCAATAAGCCGGACATGTTTTTCCTGCGAAACACCGCAAGCGGGCTCAACGCGTCAGTGGCACAGCCAAGGTTTCGGACATTTTTGCTCGGACTATTTGCCACGATGGCCCTGGTGCTCGCGGCGACCGGGATCTTCGGAGTTATTTCCTATTCCGTTGCTTGCCGGACGCATGAGATTGGGATCCGCGTAGCGCTCGGAGCGTCACGCGGCGCGATACTAAGGCAGGTCTCGCGCGAGACGCTTATCCTGATTTCGGCCGAGCTCGTTCTCGGGGGATTAGCGCGCTTCCGGCTTAGCGCGTACTCGGCCACTTCCTTTTCGGCGTGACAGCGATTGCGCTTCGCGACGAATAACTACCTCAAGCCCACTCTGCACCGGAAGCCATTCAGGAAACGCTAAAAACGATATAGCCCTCTTGCTGGCGGCAAAACACTGGTTTAGCATTAGGAAAGCCCGCCCCCCGATAGGCCAATACCGATGCAATCCGAGAGACGCCGAGCGCCAAGGCATCCGTTCACCGCAAGAGCAGAAATTATTGACGAAAAGGAAAGTGTTCGCACGGTCTCTCGAGTCAGCGACCTAAGCCTGCACGGGTGTTACGTGGAAATGGTGAATCCCCTTCCCCAAGGGACCAACGTGCTGATGGAGATCTACACCGACACAGAATTCCTGGAAACGCACGCGACGGTCGTCTATCTTGAGCCCAAGCAAGGAATGGGCTTGACCTTCACGGAAATGCCGGCGTTTTTCGCAGGCATTCTGAACAAGTGGTTGGAACAAGCGGGAAAACAAAAGGCCTATTGAGTCGCTATGCCTGTCGGCTGGGAGGGCGGGAGATTTTGTTCCATTCCCGGATGTTATAGCTATACAACGCAAGGCAAAAAACATTAGCCGGAATGAATCCAAATTGTGACGTGTCCACGGCAATGACGCAGATCAGGGCACTGTTCAGGCCGGCAATCAACCAGCCTTCCCACCGCTTCTTACCGACCAGAATGGTCGAACCGACGGTCAAGACGCAGGAAATATAATCAAGTCGAAGCAAGTGCATGGCGTTTGTGGACGGGCTCGTCAAGACTCGAACATGAGGTTTTGAGAGGGCAGCAACAGTCCCTCGTTACACAGACGAGCCCGTTACCTATACTGTACGCATCGCGGGATGAAACATCTGTAACTATGATCACGAAGTTCCCTAACTGATGTTCTTCTGTGTAATACCACTGCGGCCACAATTCTACGCGATCAGCTCAGAACGTCTTTAGTTCTTTGGCAATTCGCCGGACAGGTTCATATTCCTGATCGTTGGCCTCGACAAACTGTTTGGCGTGGAGGGCTTTCAGGACGGACCGTTTCATCTTCTTTCCAATGCAAAAAAGGGCTGGATGAGTTCATCTCGTTCTGCTCACCCTTGCGAGCTACAAATACCGAGTCACCAAAGGGCTTGGATTTATGGAAACTGCGGACCTTGCTTTTGTCAATTTTTCTGCTGGCGATCATGGAGCTGAAAACTGTTTCATTCAGGACTCCGGCATCGACCGGTCCGCTCTGCGCTAGTGCTGTGGTCACGCTATGGCTCCCACTGAATTGAACCTTCAGCTCGGTGTTGGGATTGATCGCAGCCTCCGTGAGTTCGCGGTAGAGAATCAAATAAGCGCTCGTGGAACCAGACTGCCGCACTATGAGAGCGCAAGTGCAGGTAAATCGATCCGCGAGGCTGCTAGTACAGCATTCTCTTTAGCAACCAAACTGTGCATTAGATCACTCCGCTTTTAATCCTAGGCAACCAAGATGAAATATTTTCGTAGCTTTGACTTTTTCTTCAGAGAATGCCGCCGGTGACACGGATGATTTCGCCGGTGAGATATTTCGAGTCGGACGAGGCCAGATACACGGCGGTGGGAGAAATGTCGTTCGGCTGGCCAATGCGCCCAAGCGGTGACTGCGCCTCAATCCACTTACGAAAATCTCCTTCATTGAGACCGGCGGAGTGCACTCCTTCGGTTTCGATCATGCCGGGGTTGATGGAGTTCACGCGAATCTTGCG
>Ga0126379_10000738_pt1 | contig 18609 bp, 33 predicted proteins | sample PanSoiMetPlot_24_FD_92640 | JGI IMG/M metagenome (GOLD analysis project Ga0126379, IMG submission 92640) | Tropical forest soil microbial communities from Panama - MetaG Plot_24 | ecosystem: Environmental > Terrestrial > Soil > Tropical forest > Bulk soil | place: Panama | collected 2016-02-17
GACTTGTTGGCGTCGGGAAATACCATCCCCATAGCGCTCCCCGTATCCAGGCGGGAATGCTACGGTAAAGGCGGACTGCCAAGTCAGCGCCCATTTCCCTTTCCTTTCTTCTTTTCCTTTTCTACGGCGTTTGTCATGTCGTACTTGCGCTTTCCGATTCGTTTTCCTCCGGCGTTTTTGATTGCCTTACGAAAGGCGCGACGCACTTTCCGAGGCTTAGGAGGCATTGGGAATTGGCTGCGCACTAATGGACATATGCGCCTCGATAGTTGACTTGTAAGAACGGCCGACACCGGCGTCATGAGCCACTTGCTGAATGGCATCAGGACCATCTACGGCAGGCACCCGGTATTCTTGCTGAACAATTACCCGGTACATTGCCTGTGCCATTTGTGGCATTGGTGCGGAATCGCGTTCCGGCAATTCTTCTGGCAACTGAACTGACATGTCTAACCTCCGTGGACTTTGATCCCGATGTTTGCGATGTCATTTCCGACTGTTACCAATGCGCCTCCGATTGCCGATATCATTTGGCCTAGCGGTTGCCCGGCCACGAATATGAGAATGACCAGGAGAACGATTATCGTAATCGTTTTCGCTGACATTTAGTTGTCATCCTGACTGCGCAAAGTCCGCTTCAGGAGTGCCCTTATCGGATCATTCCGCTTTCTGGCCTTTGACATTTCCTTCCGCTTTTTGTCTGCCCGGCGGTTCTGCTTTTTGGTCCTTTTCTTAGCCATCATCATGCCGCCTTTGAATAATGGCATCCTTTTCTGCATCCGACATTGCCTGCCATTCCTTATCATGAATCTCAGAATGACTAGGCCAGCAAACAAAACAGAATGAACGGCTGCAACCATTCATCATGGAATGTTCGCAAGTGATATCCGCCCGTACTCCGCAGCTTGCACACTTGCGGATTTTGACGATTTTCACGGCGTTTCCTTTCCCACAGCGAACCGGCCCGGGTTTCCCCGGGCCGGTTCTGGGCCGGTTACTTGTCCTTGTTAGGCGTCTCGGGACCGGCCTGCGAGTTCCGGGCACCGTTCTCCGGCAGGTCAGCGGTGAGGCTGAAGCGAAGCTGAGTGTCCGGCAGGTGCTTGGACGGAAGCTGCCGGAACTTCAGGGCACCGGCTTCCCGCGTCCGAACGTAGCTGCGAACGTGGGCCAGCCACTTGTTGACCTCATCGGCCGAATCAAATTCGGCGAAACCCTCGGTTCCCGGGTTCTCCCGCAGGTGCGCATAGATGGCGTCGATGTCATCCTTGACCTCTTGCGGAATGTCAAGGGTGGCACCCTGCCCAGGCTTGGGGCTGGCGACTGCGGTGATCTTGACTGCCATGACTGCCTTTCCCGGCCGGACCATCCGGCCTCTTTCATGACCTAAGTCAATCATGAGGCCGGATGTTCTGTCAAGAGTCTCCCGCATCTTTTTCCATGATCTTTTACGGTGACTCTCCGTGGCGCCGGCGGTTACTGTGCGTGAGCCACATCCAGGATGTCATGTAGCTGATTTTCTATGATCTTTCCTGGGCAGGAATGTGCGTCAAGATTCCATGCCGGGTATGCCTCATGATAGCTGATGCCGGAACCCTCTATCCGCTTGTTAATCCACAAGTCGATATCGGGATGTACGGAATTTGCCCACGCAAGCAATTTGCCGCTGGCAGTAATCTGCGCATCGGTCAGCTTTTCCCACGGAAAACCGGCGTGCTCAACACCGATAGAATAGCTATTGGCGTCGAATGCGTGCCATGCCTGGTCTTTTGTGTCCACCCATTGCCACACCCGACCGCCCCGGCTAACACCGAAATGCGCTGATGCCTCGGTATGTGGATTGCGGAATATCGTGTCAGTGCCCGCCATGAATCCCACCATGATATGCACGACGAAAATGCGAGGCTTATTCCGGCCTTCAGTGTGATTGACTCCGGCGGGAAGTAGCTTATTTGTTGCCTGGTGATATAGTGCCATCGTCCGTAATCGCCTTCCGGGTGTTTTTTGAATGGATAATTGCGCCCACGGCAGTCACCAATCCGGTAACCGCTACGATGAGGCTTGCCCAAGCTGCGGGATCATTCATCGCCGCCTAGCCTTTCCGAGTCCCACCAAAGTCCCTTGCCCTTGCGAGGCTCTATAACGGGTTCTGAGGGCGTTTCCTTTGCCGGGGGTGGCGTAGGGTCGCCATCCTCCGGCGGCGTGTTCTCCGGCGTTTCAGGGATTAGGTGCGCATGAATCGCCCGGAGTCGTGCGGAGTTCTTATCCTCTGCAACAATTTTGACGGCTGCGGCAATTTCAGCCTTAGCCTCATCGGTCAGTTCATCAGCCATCGCTAGGTTCCCATCCCGGATCATGTTCGATTGCCTCTAGCAATTTGACTTGCTTTTCGGCCTTGTCTTTGGCATCGGGAGGTTCGTGAACCGCTTTCACTTCCCCGGTGTCTTTGTTAAGAACCTCATAATTGTCGGTTCCCTCTTGCTTACGAATCTCGTAAGGCATCTTTCGTACCTCCGTTCTCTACGTCTATTGTACCAGCTTTCCGCATTATTGCAAGATGTTCGCGGTGATGCTGATTTAGTTTCCGGTGCAAATGCAGGAATGCGGGAACGCCCAGAATTGCCGAGGCCACTAGGTTACCTAGTACGCCAATGGCAAATGCCAGGGAAAAGACCTGATGATAAACGCTATTCATGTGATGTCGGCATACTCCCAGCCAATCGGCCCTCAATTCGGGCGACCGACTTAGACGTATCCTGCAATTCCTTTTGCTGATTTTCCAGTATCTTACCCTGCACCTGCAATTGTTGAGTTAGAGTTGCTATCCTTTCATTCGTAACATTCTGTACCGAGGTTATCTGCGCATTAATATAGCGACCAGTTCTCGCCATTGCCCATGCAACGAATCCGCCAACCAATCCGATGCTGACGATAAGAGGCCCAATGAACGCGGCAACCTCCGACACTGAAACTCCATTCATGGCAAAGTGGGAGCGGGAGGCGGAGGCGTAGAACTAAGCTGCTGCGATACCTCCGCCTGATTGACCTGAAGATCAATTGTCAGCGTTTGTGTATCCCAAGACAGATTAGTAATGGTGGCATTAGCGGGCAGGCCGAGTCCGGCAATTATCTCCGCTAGATTGAAGATAAACCGTCCGCCTTGATTCCTGACGATGAGAGGCATTAGGCACGTACTCCCCTACGAGTGAGGCTAGAACCCTTACAGGTAATTGTGGGCGTTCCCGTGGTCGCAGCCCAGAACGCATTAAGGCCGAAAGTATGCGAGACGGATTGCGTGAAAGTCACACCGTTAACCTGCCGCAAAACTACCGCCCCGCCTTGCGCCCCAGCAGAGTTCTCAGATATGGCGAATTCTTCATTAACGTCAATCTGATTACCGTTTGAATTGTAAATCACCCGCTGCGTGTACCGCCAGTTGAACTGATTTCCGTTTGTAATTGTGTTGTTAGCGATCCCGTTACTACCGCTGATAACTGCACCGTCCAATTGCGCAGCCCAGTTTAGCTGAATTGAGGTTCCCCAAGTCCCGAATCCCCAAGCCTCATAAATGTATTCTACATCTTGAAGGGCATCATTGGCCGGAACCGTGAACGTATTTCCCAGGATCGTTGACGATGTTTGCGTGACGGTATGGTCATTCTGGTTTGTCTGCGAGGCGTCCACCTGACCATTAGGTGTGACGAATCCCGAGGTATAGGCGTTCCCGTATTGGTCCGTTCCGCTGACTGCTGCGATGCTGAATAGAAGTGCTGCACCCGAGGTATAAGCAATTGAAATGCTGCCATCTTTCCCGGCACCAGAGTTCTGAGACGCACCGCCCGATGAACCCTGAATTTTAAGCTGCGGCGGGGAACTTTGATTCTTCCCGGCAAAGTATCCGTAATAAGTCAGGGAGTTAGAGTCATGGAATAGAACGACGTTAAACGCGGTCCCGTTCTTGAATGCCGTTCCGAGTCCCGACACCGATACAAATTTGTTCTCGCCCTCATCGTAATGGACCCGGGTTTTGTCGATATTAGAACCGCTGGGATCGCTGCGGGAACTGCCAAACGATGTAGCGGTATCCCATCCGATAGCGGCAGTCATGCCACTATTGTACCAGCTATGGTTGTTATTAAGCCTGACCTGAGTTGACGAAATATTGACGCCAGATAGGTCGGATTGAATCTGCGAATTATTGAATTCAATCCATGTCTTTGCCCGGCCGTTGTAAGTGTTGCTACGGTCGCCACCCTGATATGACGTGCCGTTATCGTTAATCTTTTGGTTTGCGTTTGTACCATCAGAACCCTGATAGGTATGTGTCGCGGTGCATGTGTACGTCTTATTGAAGCTGACAGTTCCCGACCCTGCACCTGCACCGCCACCCGGCACCGAACCGTTAGCGGCATTCGCACCGCCCGCACCGCCCGCCGTGCCGCCTCCAGAACCGGCCGTGCCGCCCGCTCCCGAACCGCTACCGGAGTTGTTAGGGGCGTTGCCTCCGGCACCTGTCGTGCCCGCTACGCCTCCGCAACCGGCACCGCCAGTTCCCGAGGCATTGCCACCCGAACCGCCCGGAAAGTGAACCGTGTTAGTGCTGCCAGTTCCCGGCGTTCCGTCAGCGTTCCCGCCGTGGCCGATTACTCCGCCATTGGAGATATCAAAGAACGTATCTCCGCCGTCGTTTCCGTTACCGCCACCCGTGTTTGAATTATCCCCGGCCGCACCGACCGTATAGTCGATTACCGTTCCGGCTGCTGGCAGTGCATAGAATTGTTCCCGGCTACATTCTGGCCCGCCTCCGCCATCACCGCCCGAACCGTTACCGCCACCATTGCCGCCCGGAAATGCACCCTTACAAATGATATCGGCAGTCTGAACGTTAGCGGGCACTGTGAATTGATAGTTACCAGCGACAGTCTGAGATATGGTCGTTTGCGTTACGGCATAGCACAGCAACGCCCCGCCGGAGTTATCAAAGTTAATCGTTGTTTCGGTTACGGTGCCGCCCGTGATATCAGTGTTAGATATGTCGGCACTATCAATTACAGCCTGATTTAGAATGCATTGTGTCAGCAGAGTGTTAACCAATTGCATTCCGGTGAATGTGCCCTGCGTTGCAAAGATGCCAGCGGGAATCGCATTCCCGAAACTATCGGTAGTTGCAACTGCGGACCATGAGCCGATGAGATTTCCGAGTGCCGCAGGTCCATTGTAAATCAGGATTGCCGCACCCGTGCTAGATGCGATAATCGTTAGTTCGTTAAATTCGGCAGTCCCATCACGGTTAATAGACCAGCCTTGAACACCCGCAATAAAGTTAGGCGATTGAATCGCCTTGCGGATTAGCTTATCTACTCCACCGACGATGGGATCTGCGAATGGCATTACAACCTGGCAAGGTCATACTTCATGTGACACTTGCGAGCGATCACCTCAAATGACCGGGCAGTCTTGGCCGAGGCCAATTCTCCACTATGCCACAGCTTCATTGTGATGTGCTGTCGCAGGGCTGGATTTTGCATAAGAATTGCCACGGCAACCGGGGCGAGTGTCAGCAGTCCGACAAATACGAGTTTAGCCGGTCCCGTATCCGTGCCTATCATTCGCATGAAGATCGGGTTATCGGCAGTTTCCCCGGCCATTTGTCCTCCTTAAACATCTTTAGTACCTGTAACCGATATTGTTGCGATTACGCCTGGATCACCGCCGGTCCATACTGCCCAGATTTTATGTCCACAATGGACTTGCTGTGCCTGTAGGGAATCTGTTGAATCTCCCGACGAACCGGAGAACGTACCATCGCGGTAGTTAGGTGCCGAGGTATCATCGCCTGCGAATATCCGGCATTCGGCCTCATTAGTCGGATTCTGATTTGCCGACACATGCACCATTTCAGGGTGCCATACTTCCCGGGCGGAAAGCGGGCCGAGTCCTGCCGTACCGTTGCCGGAACTATCCAGCGTGACGGATGCAAACTCGTATAGGCGAACGCTATTCGGCACAATACTCCGAAATGACGCTAACAAGCGGGGCGGTTCCTGCGGCACCGAATCGGGCCAGCCATACCTCATCATTATGGCATACCACAATGAACATTCCCGGCTGAAGGACTGCACCGCCAACAGTGCTAACGCCAGTTGCCGTAGGACCATAACCGGCATCTGCCTGATTATCGGCCAGCAGAACGTTGCCAGCAGTCGGCACAACACCCATGACTTGAATGGACGCCCGACGATATCCCGCAGAACGCGGCAGGATCAATTCTGGCGAGGTTCCAGCCACATATGTTTTGCTAACTACGTTCGTGAATTTGCGTGCCGCCTGGGCAGGCTTAGTGTCATCCCGAACGATGTGGACGCGGGCCGGTTCGTAATGGGACTCATCTTCAGCCATTACAACATCGCCGCCTTTCCGGCCGTAGTCGCGGCCTTTAGAATGAAATTATCAGTTCCGGTCAGCTTTGCCACACCGACACCGATAAGCACGACACCGAGGATAATTTCCCCGATTCTAAGCACCCACAATTCCCAGCCCTGAACCTGCCCACCAATGACGCCCTTTACCGCACGCTTTCCGATATTCCCGACTTCCCCGCCAATTCCGCCGACGGGTTGTGCCCATCCCGGGTGAGCCTTGATATCGGCCAGCATTTCGGCCCGGGTGTTGTACTGATGCCATCCGGCGATATGACCGTTAACGGCGTCGAACCATGCCGTAAAGTTTTCGGCAATCGTTCCGTCTATTTCAAGGCCGGTTGCCGTGTTATAGAAAACCCTGTGCGTAAACGGGTTAGAAATTGTCGTCGCCATATCAGCATCCCGGTGTGGCCCAAGCTGACCAATCCGTGCCGTTCTTAGACGCCCGAATTGCCACCTTGGCATTAGTGTTCGGATTCTGTAGCTGAGTTATCGAGAATCCCCGGCCTGCACCGCCGGGGGTATCGAGTTGCCAAAGACCAACATTCGTTCCGCCATCAGGATTCCGGCTAGTGACGCTCGCATTTCCCGACGATTCCTGTATCGCGTGACACGCAGCATTATTCGCAGTCGCACGGCTGCCACCATTCATAATCCAAAGGTTCATCAATCCGCCATGTGACCATTGGCCCGCAGTCGGATTAGCGACACCCGGGCCGGTTGCGGTATCGACTTGGCTAGTTGTCAGCAGGCTTGCTTTTTGACCGGCATTCGGCCCCGTTCCCCGAATGACGTTCTGTGCGGCTTTTAGAATGCTGAAGCCTTTTATTCCCGAGTACACAAAAAGGGAACCAACAGCCACCGCTACGAGTCCAGTAACCTTTGTGTCCTTCATACCAGCCGCCTGACAAAAAGCAATTCGCCTGGCATATCTCCAGCGATATTGTCAATCCCAACGCCCTCTTGCGGATCGCGGGCGGAAACCATTTTCCCGCCGCCAATGCAAATTCCCATATGAGTTTGCCACACGCATAGGTCGCCAGCCTCGGCTTGATTTGCGCTGTGACCTATTGTTTTCGCTCCATTCCATGAAAGGTAATTAAGAGTTGTCGGGCCATGCGTGCGAGGATCATACGGGGCGCCACCCGGATTTTTGACACCGGCCTCCGCCAATACTTTTGAGGCAAAGGAACTGCAATCCACAGTGCCCATTGGCGGAGGCCCACCAAAGACATACCGCAATTTGCCGACGTATTTTTCGGCAATTCCCGGCAAGCCTCCGGCTGCGACGGTTCCTCCTATTTGCGTTGCGCCACCCGGCAGGGTAAGCGTACTGGCGACTTGGGCAGTTTGGGGCGGAGTACCCTTAATGATATTCTGCGCAGCTTTAAGGACTGAAAATCCCCGCACGCCAGAATATACAAAAAGGGCACCCGCTCCAATTGCCGCGAGAGGCACCAGTTTGATTGTCATGATTAGCCTACGGCGTAACCCTGGTCCTGAATCGGGACGACATTTTCGGCCTGCGTGTAAGTCGTCTCAGCCGGTGCCTGAACCTGGCCGGAAAATGGCTCGACCATAATGGCATGACGAGTAACGACTTCCATTGCCACGATAGACCCGAATCCCAGGATGCCGACATTTGCGTCCCGAGTAATAAGGGTAATTGCGGCAACGAACAGGAACGATGTGTAACCGGCCTTTTTCCGCGAGGATTCAAGCGAACCGTGATTCGCGTCACTCGCATGAGCCTGCGCAATCGTCCCGACATGCATCGCGTAAATTGCGTACACCGAACCGGCAACGGCAATGCTCGAAACGACACTGCCTTCCGGCTTCAGTACGGACTTGAACTGCATTTCATCCCCTTACTTTGTCCGGGTGCTAATGCTGGCAGTGGCACCAGTTCCAGGCTGGCCCCATACCGTAATCCGGTAGCTAGTCTTTTGGTGAAGATTATGAAGGGTGACAGATGTTCCGGTAACCGACTGCTGCTGAACGACGCGAGAACCCTGATAAGCCTTGACAAGATAAGTCTTGGCATTTGGCAGGGCTGACCAGTGAACGTCAATCTGCGTCGTTCTAGGGTCTACTTTCAGACCCTTAACTGGGTTCTTAGCTGAGACTCCGCCACCCGTAGGCGGAGGCGTCGCAGCCGTGCGGAATGATGGCGGAAAACCATCCGGTCCGGGAACTGGCGGGAATCCTTCAGCGGCAATCGCCTGCTGAACTATGGTCACCTGGTCTTCAGTGAGAGGCGTACCCAAAAGGTATTTTCCGAGTGCGGCGGCAATCGCGTCGGCACCCGTGCTTCCCATTAGCGATTCTGCGGCCTGCGTCCATTGGGCGTTAGAACTGAAGCCTCCCGGCCCACCGAATCCGCTACCGCCAAAACCACCGGCACCCGAACCATAAATCGGGTTTCCGAATTGGTCATAACCGATAATCTGGCCTCCGACGAAAGAGGCATTATTAGCGGTCGGCAGAGTTTGGCCGGAAAGTGCCGCTAGTGCTTGCTGATCTTCTGGCGAACCATAAGCGAATCCGGTTTGAGGGTCAATGTCCCCGGTTCCAGTTGCAGCGGTAGACGTGTCCGCAGATGCCTGCCGCTTTTGGTAAAGGACATACGCTGCGATTCCCGCACCGCTTAGGCCGAGAATAATCGCAACGTTTTTCTTGATTTTGAGTCCACCCGGCAGGGTGACGTTTCCATCAGGCATATGTCACCACAACTCTATTTCCTGGGGCAATTCCATGCCCTGAGTCGTCGGCTGAACATAGGGCTGCGGAGGCGCGACATATTCCGTTGCGGGTTCCTGCAATACAGCGCCCTGAATTCCGTAAGTGTTCATTGGGTCATCGCCCTGGAAAGGACCTTCCCCAATTGGCGGGTTCAGAGTGCCCGGAAGGAATTTATGCAGCGGTCGGCCAGCGCCATTCATCCACATATAGTTATACGGGATGTGGCCGGTTGCAAACCGGCGCATACGGTGGGAAGCTGCGAGGCCAAACGAATTGACTTTCGCAAACGCATTGCTGCGGTGATCGTTCACACCGAATCCGCCAACAGATGCCCCAATGGGACCGGGAACGGTAGGCACCTGGTCATCACCAGGAACCGTATTCCAAAATCCCGTCCAAGCATCCTCTTGGACATACGCCCCTTGACGCCCTGCGCGGCTTGCTCCCGTTTTGACGCTGTGAGCCTCATAGGATTGCCGGAGGTATTCTGCCGTGCCTTCAGGATCGCGGTCAGCGGCAGGCATACCCTTTGTGATGGGACCGGCGTGCGAATGATACGGAGTCTGATCGCCAGAAGGATCTTGCGCCAGATACCCGGCAGCAAACGTCATGCTTTCCGGCAAGTCACCGAGCATCGCAGCATCGGCCGGTTCATGCGGGAAATGTGGTCCGGCGAATTCTTCCCACGGATACGGTTCGGCCCGTTCGCCTACGTTTCCATGAAACTCATTCGCAGGCCCACCATGCACCTTTTCCGGCGGTGCTTCAGGCTGCACAACTACACGGGTATTTGGCAGCCCTTGAATTGGCGACGGGCCAGCCATAACTAACCCCGCCGTCCACCCGTGATGATCTGCGTTTCCGATCCGCCAATGACATTCTTAGCGGCCTGTGCCGCCCGGAAAACGCCCTGCGGATTGGTCACGACAAGATACAGCGCTCCGAGGCCGATAAGTCCCATCAGCCACTTTTGAAGTGTCGTGTTCATTTCCGTCCTATCGCTTTTGCGAGATTTTCGAGCGGACTGCCACCATTCCCTAGTGGTATCACAAGTACCGAAAGCAATACCAGCAAGCCAAGACCTGCACCGAATTCGGGACTCATGGACTCCACACCGGCCAGCATTAGGGCCATGATGGCAGTTGCCGGGATAACGCGCCAGTTAATCGACTGAAGGGGAGTCGCCTTCGATTCCAGCGGAATAAAGATGGCTTCATTCGCCAGCACTATTCCGCCTGCCGCCAGCACATATCCGATTGACTTCATGGCGTCACAGAGTCGGCAGCTTGTTAACGCCCGGAAGTGACCGCACCTTATCGGCCAGCACAACACCGGCAAGGAAGATGGCCACGTAAATAAGGACCTTCTTGCTAGGCACCTTTTTCCCCTTTCCTTATCCGCCTGCGATGAGGCTGTAACGGTTCTGGGACGGAGTTGCCAGCCAGTTTGTCATGGCGAAGAACGTCGTTGCACCGCCAAACGATCCGGTCAGGCGAACCAGGGTGTTAACCTGCGTGTCAAGATACTTGAACCGCAGTTCATCACCAGGCTTGAACACGATATCCGATGTGAACCACACCGGGAACAGGCCATTTTCCCGGCCCTGGGCAGTGTCCACGGCAGGAGGCGCGGCACCATTGCCCGCGAATCCATACGCGCGACCGATGAGACTAATCCACAGCAGTTTCCCGCGAGTGAAGTAGTTAACGTTTCCGATCAGCAGAGTTGCCGGATCGGGCCAGTTAGCATCGGCCGTTGCACGGGTGGAGTTACCAGCGTCCCGAACGTAATAGAAGATGTTACGAATCGGGAATCCGACACCGTTGGAAAGGTCGTACTTGGCAGTGCCAGCGGGAAGCGACTGGTTTTCCGACTTCCAATACTGAAGGGAACCGGGAACCGGAGGCGTCTGCGCGAATGGACGGCCGGAAGGGGCCATTGCAGCCGGTTCCGTATAGCTGTCAAGAAATCCCTTGACGCGCACCTGCGGGGAAACGGCTGCGCCAGTGAACGCCGTGCCACCCGAAACGGTGTTAGCGGCAGTGTCGAACCAAATCTCGACTTTCCATCCTGGCTTGGATTCATTCTGCACAGTCCCGAGGGCATCACGCTTTACCGCTTCCAGCGGCAAGTAATACGTGAAGTGTGCCACGGGAGATGCCTGCGAGTTTCCAGCGGCAGGGTTTGTCACGAATGCGAGATCGCCGCGAGGGTCGCCAATCTCGAAGTAACCGCCAAACTTGTTGACGTTCAGCCATTCGTAACCTAGAAGCTGCTGGACGACTTCCCCACCCAAGTCGTAAAGGGTGATCTTCTGGATAAGGGACCACGGCCCATCACCCGAGAATGACCCTGCGGCATTGCCGGAGGCAAAGAACAGGGTGAAGTCAAGCCAAACGCCTCTAAGCCATCCTGTCGGGCTGACGTTCCACAGTGGTGCCTGAACCGGGGAGGTCCATGCGGTCGCGGTAGCGGCCAGCACAACCGTGTTATCGTAGTCCTGAACAGTGGACTCATAAACCCCTACCGGGAATGGATAGGGGCGAGGCGCAGGCTGATTGCCCTTTTGCGGGGCGGTCTGAACCGGCATTGGTTTTACCTCCTATGGCAGCCGGATATTAGATTGCGGGAGTTTCCCGCCTGACAAGATTGACCGCATTTGTGCCTGCTGATCTTCATCGGTCAATCTTGGGATCATTACCCGGCCTCCCGTGCGATGATCCCGGTCCGTAAGTCTAATCCCGGCTTGGGCCAATTTGCGCTGACCCTGGATATAGCTTTCAGCCTGACATTGATTCATATCAGATGGCACGATTTGAACGTAGGTATAAAACTGCTCGTTATGATGCTGATGAGTTACGGCGTCAAGTCGCGTATCATATAGAGTGTGATCGCTCGCACCCGTACCCATATGAACCGCAATCCAATGGCCCACAGAACCGATAGGATCGGCCAGCCTATGAAGCCTGTACTCATCCGACAGCCGTTTTGCTAGGTCGGTATGTTCAAGGCCGGTCCCGTTAAGAGGGCACCTAGCTTCATGATGCACGGTTCAGCCTCACAGATGCCAGGGCCGATATCACCAGGAAAACCGGCGTCCAGGTCCACAGCGTTATTAGTACGTTCACAGCGCATCCAGAATTTTGTCGTAGAATCCGCACTTTTCAAGTATCACGGTAATCGTGACACCGACAAGGGTGACAAGAACTAGCTTTTTCATTTCGCGTGTCATGACGCCCTCACGATGCACAGGTGACCGTTGTACTTGTGCAGGTACACAAATTCGTATTCTTTCAGGGTAGGGATTACCCGGTTAAGAACCGGCGCATATTCTCCGGCGTTGGCAATCTCCATATACCGCTTCAGCATACGCTCATCGCCGCCTTTGGTAAGGAATAGATGAGTCGCGTTTTCATAACCCCACAAAGTTGTCCTGCCAGAGTCCGTTGGCTTTTGAACGAAAATCCATAGCCCGATTCCCATTGCGCCAGCCATCGCCAGAATTGTGACCATCTGACCGTCAAGGCCCATTACCTTAGCCTTAACCATCGTGTCATCCATGACCAAAATGGCGTGCTTTTTCTTCACGCCTCCAGCGTAGGTATGTTGCATAAGATCACGGGTGACTTTTGCGCAACGGGGAATGTCGGTATTAATATCACCCATAGGAGGCCATACAAGGTAGCCCGGGGGTTTACCGTCGAATAGATCGCCGATTTTAGGCGGGGGCGGCCATTCGGCAACACGACGGAAACCCAGCCGGGCACCCTGCGTCGCAGATTCCTTATCATCCGGTTTGGAAACTGCGACCATCGCGGGGAGGTCAGGAGTAACGACATATTCCAGCAAATCGAATGCCAGCCGGGTTTTTCCACGCGTTGACGGCCCGCCAAAAACAACGTGTTCTCCCGGATTATAGTCGAACCTGAATTCCCCGAATTCCTGGCGACTGAATTCCCAGATACCATCGGGGCGGCGAAATGCACCGCTAGGCGGGGCGGCTGCTACGGTCACTTAACCCCTGCCGGTTGCCGCGTGCGAGTCTTGCCGTTAGATGCCGCTGGATCGCCCTCAGACGGTTCCTGCGACGTTTGCAGGGCTGCGAGGCGTGCTAGTTCAGCCTCGGCCTCTTGCTGCGCCCTAAGAGCCTCGGAAGCCTGCCGGGCCATATCTGCCTTGACTTGGCTTTCAAGTGCCTGCGGAGGCACGACACCGGCGGCAGATATCATTTCGGCCTTGACTAGCCTATGGTTAGCGGCAAGCTGAAGGGCCAGCGGCATAACTGCCACGATGAGGCCAGCATACGGGCCAGCCTGACCGAGATAATCTAGAGCCTTTCCGACGCTTTCATTCGTCTCAGAAAGTGAGACAAGTTCCTCGACAATCGGGCCGGAATGCATCCCGATTGCACCGGCGTCCGCATACTGATGCATGATGATGCATCCGAATCCGGCAAGCTGAAATATCCCCTGCACCGCTTCCCGGCGTTCAGCAGATTTTCCAGACGCCCGAGTGCGGGCGGCAGTTGCGCCCCGTTGTGAACGGGGCGGAGCGACGGCCGAATGTGACAAGTCAACTGGCATTTGATTTCCCTACCGCAACGACTAGGGCAATAACAGCGATAAACAGGGCTGCGACTGCCACAGTCGTTACTTGCTTCATTGTGTCCGGTAGTTCCCGGAACGCGGCGATTTTACCTGGCATTTTCATTCCTTATCGGGAGAACCGGGCCGGATGATGGCAGGAAAGCCCCGGGGAAAACGCCGGGAAAACCCCGGGTGAAAGCTGCGCTGTCATCCGGCCCGGAATCTCGACCGGCCATTGGCTCTCGGATACCACGGCCATGAGGCCATTCTACCAGGTGGCAGGCAGGGCTGCAATTCCCCAAATAATAAGGCCATATCATATTGGTCTATACCAATTGGTCTAGACCATTGGTTTAGACCACCTGAACTTGACAGAAATGGCAATCCATGATATAACTGTAGTTAGTCGGGCCAAATGGGAGGCCCAAAAACAGCCGGAGGAAAAAATGGCTGGAAAGTCCGTCACCGATGATGGTTGGACAACCGTTTCGGAAGATGAAGTCGATGAAAACAAGGTCGTCTTCGAGAATCCGGGCGATGCATTCATCGGGACGTATCTCGGCAAGCGGACTGTGACAAACGCTGACGGTTCTTACGTTCAGTTCCGGTTCCGCAACGATGACGGTACATTCTTCATGAACGGCAACTATTCCCTTCAGCGGGGAATGGCGGAGGTTCGTGAAGGGCGTATGTGTCGCATCACTTACACCGAGGATAAGGATGTGGGCCAGAAGTCGCCTCTCCGTATCTTCCGGGTGGACGTGAAGCGCTGACGATTCAGTGCGCATAATCACCGCTGCGGAACGGCGGGCGGTTCCCCGGCCCGTCGTTCCCAGCGGTGCGTCTCGGAAAATCGCAAGAGCAAAAGCAATTGAAAGAGAACTAGCAGCTTATGTGCCGCTAATCTGCGGCCACCCGACCACCCGGGAAAGTATCGAATTTTACCAGGTGTGGCAGGGCAAGCCTCATCATTACTACTGCGAAACGTGCGGTAGGTGGGTAGATGAGGATAGGCCAAAGAAACAGGCACCAATAACACTGGATGAACTGCCGTTCTAAGAGGGTTATTTCGTGGCCTCATACCGCGAGCGGATAGACCGCTATCTGGAATTGCATCCAGGTGCCACAATTGCGGAGGCAAGAGGCCACGGTAAAACGCCGGAACATCCGGGCCAGGGAAAAGGCCAGGAAAGATTCGAGAGCTATTATGAACGCCGGTCAGAACTTGAATCAAAGGTCAATCAACTCAAAGCGGATATGTTCGGGAATTCGCCTAGCTGGAACGCTGACGGTGCGGCGGCTGCTACTTCCCGAATTCCTATCTCAGAACTTTCCACAGCGGCAGGCTACGATTCACTGGCCGATTATGCCGACGATATGGGTGGATGGGATGAGATAGACGATGACTTTGGCCATTACCACTAGACCACGCCAAGGCCGGTCAGCCTCGGCCACATCGCACAGTTATCGCGGGGCGAATAAATTTGTAGCTGTAGACGGTGAGGGCGTGACCCTAAAGGGCCGGGAACACCGTTACGTATTGCTGAGGGTAGGAACCGGCGAGGCACTAGAAGATGAATCCGGCCTCCATTGGCGGGACATTTTCCCGTACCTATATTCTCACTATCAAAAGGGCACAGCTTACACCGGGTTTTATCTAGGGTATGACTTTACCCAATGGTTGCGGTATCTGCCGGAAACTAAGGCGAGGGCACTTCTCACCCGGGAAGGGATAGCCAAACGCCGGAGGTATATTCGGAACGGTTCGGTTGAGCCTTTGCCGGTTGAGTGCGGAGGCTGGCAATTCGACATTCTCTCCGGCCGTCGATTCCGCCTCCGGCCTAAGATATGCCGTTGCCGTATCTCACTCTGCCAATGCACGCCTAAACCCTCTTGGATGTATATTTGCGATGCTGGCGGGTTCTTTCAGACTTCATTCCTGGTCGCCATTAATCCTAAGAAATGGCCTCGGCCGATTGTGAGCGATGAAGAATTCGCGGCAATCCAGCGGGGAAAGGAAATGCGGCAGGATGCCCGGCTAGATGACGAAATGCGGTTCTATAACCGGCTGGAAAATGAAGTCATGGCCCGCCTCATGGAAAGAACCGATGAGGGTATCAGGGCACTAGGCGTCAATCTTTCGCCTAAGCAATGGTTCAGCCCTGCGCAGGCTGCACAGGTATGGATGCGAGGCAGGGCACCTACCCGTGAAACCCTGGCCGAAACTGTCCCAGGATGGTTCAGGGGCGCAGCTAGGGCTAGTTTCATCGCGGGATGGTTCGAGATATTCATACACGGGCCAATCTCCGGCATCACGTATCAGTATGACATTAACTCTGCCTATCCATCCGTAGCCAAGTCTTTGCCGTGCCTATTGCATGGCAAATATGATCGGGGAACTGGCAAGCCTAAGAACCCAACGAATTACACTCTTGTTAAAGCTGACGTGACTGTGCCGACGGGTGAGGCTACCCGATACATTGGCGCAATGATGCACCGTTTCCATGATGGCAGGATCGCCCGGCCGATCTTTACGGGTGGCTGGTATTGGCTTCATGAATTGGAAGCTGCGAAACGTGCCGGACTCTGCCGCATTCGTCGCTACCTTGAATGGATGAGTTACGATCCGTGCGACTGCCCGCCACCATTGGCGGAACTGGAATCGCTATATGAAGAACGACTAAAGCAAGGCAAGAATACGCCTCTCGGTCGTGGCGCAAGATTGGTCTATAATTGCGTCTATGGAAAGCTGGCACAGTCCATCGGACTGCCGGAATTCATGAACTTCATTTATGCGTCACTTATCACTACCGGATGCCGGGTGGAAATCCTTAATGCCATTGCGACTCACCCGGGCGGTAAAGCTGCGGTCGCACAAGTCGCAACGGATGCCGTCTATTTCCTTTCCCCACATCCTAGCCTGCCGATATCCAATAAACTAGGTGAATGGGACACGACAGAACACAGTAACATTACCCTGTTTAAACCTGGTGTCTATTGGGACGATAATGCCCGCAAAATGATCGCTGACGGTGAAAGTCCGCAATTCAAGGCACGGGGCGTATCGGCCCGGGATATGGGTTCAAGATTGGCCGAGATAGACGCACAATTTGAGGCCATGACTGAACCTCCGCCATTGTCGGTACACATGACGGGAAAGCCAACAAAAACCGATACTGAATTCTGGCCTAGTACGGAATTCATACCGGGATTCCAGATGGTATCCGCAAAGGAGGCATTGAATAGAGGCCGATGGAAACTGGCCGGAACCCTTATGCATAGGCCGGTTAAACAGTCTAGCTGGCCCGGACTAAAAAGGCAGGGTGCCTATTTTGACGACAAACTACTAAGAACAGAACCTCGCAGGCATAGAGGCGTAGAATCGTGGGATAATCCTGCGGGAATGGACGAACTAAGGTCACTGCCATATGAGGGTCATGTGGTATTGACCGATGAAGATGATGTCACAGAAGAATACGGAATCACACCCGATGGAATGGTCGATCAATTGCAGATAGATGCGATGATGCCTGACCGGAAATGGACTCCAGATGTTCGGTAAGAAAGCAGAACTAATCAGGTCGCAAAAGGCTCTGATAGCTGCGCTGAAAAGCGACCTAGCAACGTCGGATATTAACGTTGCAAAACTCCGCCAAACGCAAATCATAATCTCGGTTCCAACGGAATTGGGAGTCCGTCCGCTTTACCAGGTAGAACTAGAGTACGCCATTCTTCTCACCAATATGATGAATGGTGCCGAACCGGGATATAAGGTCGAAGGAATGACCGTCGAAGTCAAGTCGGAATATCGCCCAACAATGGAGGCCGAAAATGGCGACTACCCAGGCTGAGGGTTCCCGGCCATTGCAAAGGGTAATGACTGATTTGCCTGACTGCCCACATCCGAAATTCCAATGTGCTTGGGGATTCTCTCATCGCACAATGGGGCCAGGAAATGTCGATGGCTATTTCTGGCTCAAATTCATCAATGCATCATGCCGGTTGCATGGTGCCATTCCCCATACCCGGACTCCGGCGATTAAATATGTCCGGCAATTCTCGAATCCAAATCGCAATAGTTAGCGGTCAATATCATTTCGTCGATGAGGAGGGATGGCAACTGGAATGGGTCACCGAAAGTCCACGGGAATGGTGGAAGAAAAGACAATGGCTAAAGGATGGTGGCCATTGTCAAGATGGGAAGGACTCGAATTCATGAGGCAACGTCAGTACCGAGGTCTAACCATTCCCGAATGGATACAGGTTCAATGGGATACCGCCATCGGTAAAGCATGGCGAACCGGAGTCGATATGGCAATTAACACCACAGTACAAGAATTTACGACACAAATGGCCGACGCATTGGTGGCAGAATATGATAGACAAACGCAGCCTCGTAAGAAAGCTAAGAAAGGCAGGGTACGACGTAACGCTAAATAAGAATAGTCATTACGACGTGAGTCTGAATGGCAAATGGCTACTCCGATTCTCCGCAAAGAATAACCGATGGCACGCAACAAGGGCAATGATGTCCGATCTTAGAAAGGCCGGAATACAGCTATGATTCATGTCACACTTACAATGCCAAATGGTCAGGCCATTGGCATCGACACCAATTCATCAGAGCTATTGGGCAAATGGCTTATGGACATTTTCGCTAATATGCACTGGAATCGTACCATCATTCCAATGGATTATAAGATAAGGATTTACGCAGATGAAAGCCAATAACATAAAAGTACTCGAATGCGCCGAATGTGGAGACGCATTTATGGTCGTAGGAGATAGCGCATCAATTCGCCTGGCATTTCCGAGGCCAATTACGCACCCCGATGAAAAGGGCAAGAAATGCCCTAAACATC
>Ga0126379_10000739_pt1 | contig 18591 bp, 16 predicted proteins | sample PanSoiMetPlot_24_FD_92640 | JGI IMG/M metagenome (GOLD analysis project Ga0126379, IMG submission 92640) | Tropical forest soil microbial communities from Panama - MetaG Plot_24 | ecosystem: Environmental > Terrestrial > Soil > Tropical forest > Bulk soil | place: Panama | collected 2016-02-17
CACGATCGGCGGCGACGACACGGCGTTCGGCGCCGCGCGCGTGGCGAGCGCCGTCGGCGGCACGCTGACGGTCGCCCACGTGCCGAAGACGATCGACAGCGATCTTCCCCTGCCGCACGACATTCCGACCTTCGGCTTCACGACGGCGGTGGACCTCGGCAAGAATCTCGTCCACAACCTCATGCAGGACGCCGCGACGACCACGCGATGGTTCTTCCTGACCGTCATGGGCCGGCACGCCGGGCACCTGGCGCTCGGCATCGGAGGCGCTGCCGGCGCGACGCTCACGGTGATCCCGGAGGAGTTCCCGGCCGGCGTGACGCTCGACGAGCTGGCCGACATCCTCGAGGGAGCGATCGTCAAGCGACGGGCCAGCGGCCGGGAGCACGGCGTCGCCATTCTGGCGGAGGGCATTCTCGAGAAGCTCGATCCGGACACGCTGGGACCGGTGGAGCGAGATGCCTACGGCAACGTCCGACTGTCCGAGATCGAGCTCTCGCGGCTCGTCAAGCAGCGCGTGTCGGCGAGCCTCGGCGGGCGTGGCCTCGACGTGACGATCGTCGCGCTCGACCTCGGGTACGGGCTGCGCTGCGCGCCCGCGTGTGGTTTCGATGTCCAGTACTGCCGAAGCCTCGGCTACTGGGCGACGCGCTTTCTCCTCGACGGCGGGACCGAGGCCATGGTGACGATCCAGGAAGGTCGGTTCGTGCCGATCCCGTTCCGGGATCTGATCGACGCGGGCACCGGGAAGATCCGGGTGCGCTATGTCGACCTCGCCTCGGATTCCTACCGCACGCTCGCGGCGTACATGATCCGCCTCACGCCGCGCGACCTCGAGGACCCGGAGCAGGTGCGCGCCCTCGCGCGGGCGGGCAACCTCAGCGAGGACGCGGTGCGCGCGCGCTTCGGGAAGGTGCTCGGCCGGCCGCGCGCGATGGCCGCGGGAGCGCAGCGAGCGAACCCGGCGTGACCGGGCTCAACCGCTGCGAGTCGCTCTGTGCCTGGCCGGCTGACCCTCGCCGTCGAGCCAGCGCTCGACGATCGTCACGAACGGCGCGGGCGCCTCGAGTTGCGGGACGTGGCCGATGCCCTCGAGCACCTCGAGCCGCCAGTCCGGCCGCGCGCTCGCGAGGGTGCGGGATGCGAGCGGGGACACCAGGCGGTCGCCGTCGCCCTGGACGATCAGCGTCGGGGCCGAGATCGCTCGCACCATCGCCTGCCACTCGGCCTTGCGCCCGAGGACGCGCATGATCGACCGCGCCGCCGTGGCGAACGCGCGATCGGACCACGGCATGCGGGCCAGCCGCTCGGCCACGAGCGTCACGTGCGCCACCCGGACGTCCGCCGGCACGCGGGACGGATCGACACAGATGACCTGCAGCATGTCCTCGACGAGCCCGGACGGTCCGCGGCGCTTGACTCGCCGCCGCCAGAGCCAGGGCCCGAGCCACGGAATCGAATAGAGGATCAGGGCGACGAGCAGCGCCCAGTAGATCCGCGCCCCGCGCGGGCGCGGCTGCGCGGGCGCCACCAGCACCAGGCCGGCGACGCGCGCGGGGTTCCGCGCTGCCTCCATCATCGCCACCAGCCCGCCCATGGAATTGCCGACAACGATGGCGGGACCGCCCACCACCGAATCGATGAAGCGGTCGAGCAGCCGTTGCTGCACGTCGACGTCGACGCCATCGGGGGCGGGCGGCGTGCGGCCAAAGCCCGGAAGGTCGAGGGCGACCACGTGCGCGCGCTGCGCGAGCGCCGGGCCGACGGCCAGCCAGTTCTCGACGGCGCCCCCGAGCCCGTGCACCAGCACCATTGCCGCGCCCGTGCCACCGAAGTCGACGGCGTGCACCGGGACGCCCAGATCTCTCGTGAACGATTGCGTGACTGCCATCGTCGGGGTGGGCCGCGAGGAGAGCGGCCACATGGCCACGATATCGGAGCGGGGCGCGGCCGGCAAGACACCACCCCTTGACGCAGCCGGGACGAGGACCTAGTCTTCCCGCAGTGCGGTGCTACGAGCCTCACACAGGAGGTGCCACGTGGCGACGTATCTCATGCTCAGCAAGCTGACCGACGAGGGACGCAAGACGTTGAAGGAGCGCCCCGAACGCCTGCAGGAAGTCAACAAAGAAGTGGAGACCATGGGCGGACGCATCACGGCGCAATACGCCGTGCTCGGCGGCTACGACTTCGTGAACGTCGTCGAGGCGCCGAGCAACGAGGTGATCGCGCGCATCTCCGTCGAGCTGTGCTCGCGGGGCACCGTGGAGATCGCGACGTTTCCGGCGATGAGCGTGTCGACGTTCGTGGACATGCTCAAGGCGAAGCAGTAGCCGACGTCGCTCGCCACGGTCGTCGTGGCGTGTTCGCCGCGGCCCGACCGGACGGCATGAGCGGTCGGGCGGGGGGGTGAATCGATGGGCGCCTACGTCGTGCTCACCAGGCTCACGGGCGTCGGCGCGAAGTCGGTCAAGGAGCGTCCCGAGGCGCTCCTGCAATTGGCCGACGAGGTCGCCGCGCTCGACGGCAAGCTCAACGACCACTACGCGCTCCTGGGCGAGCTGGATTTCTGCATGCTCGTGAGCCTGCCCGACAATGCAGCCGCCCACGTCCTGGCTGCGCGCAGCCCGATGGGTGCGCACCGCACCGTGCTCCCCGCGATCGACTTGCCGCTCTTCGTCCGGCTCCTCGGCCAGACGACGGAGACGATCGGGCCCTACCGGTGGCAGATCAGCTGGTGGGCTCGCCTCGTTCGTCCTCCTCTCTGGTGGTACGAGAATGGACGGTCGGTGCGAGCGGTTCTGAAGCCCTTCACGGTTCGCGGCCAGGAGCACCTGCGTGGATTCAAGGGGCCGGCGCTCTTCATCGCGAACCACACGAGCCACCTCGATGCCTCCGCCATGTACATGGCGTTGCCGCACCGCCTCCGGAACAGGCTGTTCTTCGGAGGGGCCGCGGACCGCTGGTTCCTCAAGGGGCGCAAGGGACTGCGAAACCAGCCGTGGTGGATGTCGCTCGTGTACGGATCGTTCCCGCTCAAGCGCGGCGGGGGACGGGCGGCGCTCGAATACGCCGAGTGGTTGATCGATCGCGGCTGCTCCATCGGGATCTTTCCCGAGGGGACCCGCTCGTCGTCTGGCAAGATGGCCCGCTTTCGCGCAGGCCCCGCCATCCTGGCGGTGGGCAAGAACGTCCCCGTCGTCCCGATGTACTTCGACGGATTGAACACGATCCGGCCGAAAGGCACGCGGGAGATGACGGCGGGCGCCGCGACGGTCCTCATCGGCCCGCCCATTCGATTCTCGCCCGGGACCGACGTCGCGGAAGCGACGGACGCGCTCTTCAAGGCGGTCGATTCGCTGCGGCGGCAGATCCAGCAGCCGCGCGCCGCGACCGAGCCGCCGGTGCCGGTGACCCGCTAGCGGACTCGGAGGGGGCCGGGCGGTCCCCTTCGCCAGCGCGCATGCAGGCGACGAGATCTCGGTGATCGCCGCTGTCAGCGGCCTCCGGCTCCGGGGCCGGCATCGGACTGGCCTCGAGTCTCGCGCTCATCCGCGCCTGTTCATGGCCCATCAGAGTCCCGCCTGCGTGGAGTAGCAGCGGGCGTGCCAGAGGCGGCGAGTCCGTCCGTCGGGTGATCGTTCCCGGGTAGGAACGAATGGGAAGTGCGGGGACGTCGAAGCGGCCATGATGACGCGCAGCTAGGCGCCCCCCGCAGAGGTGAGGTGTTCGGCGCGCGGCCCGCCGCCGAGCCGCAGCTTGGCCATCTGGGATTTCAAGCGACCGAACGCGGCGTTCGAGGTGACGAAACGCGGCCCGTCGCTGACGCGCGGACGGGGATGGTCAGCCCCGGGGAGCCGGCGCGCGGACCGGGATGATCGGCCTCGGGGAACCTTGGCGGCGGCGCGTGGAGCACCGCCGCTCGCGAGGCTCAGGTCCTGAACGCGGCATCCCCTTCGGCGAGCAGGCGCTCGATCGCCTGGGCGACGCCGTCATCCTCGTTCGTCCCGGTCACGGCCTTCGCCGCGGCCTTCACGCGCTCGGTCGCCTGACCCATCGCAAAGGACCCGCCGGCCACCCGGAACATCTCCATATCGTTGTCGGCGTCGCCGATGGCCACGACCTCCGAGGCGTCCACCCCCAGATCGCGACAGGCAATTTCCAGCGCCACGCCCTTGTCCGCGCCGACCGCCGTGAGCGTGAGCAGGCTCTTGCCGTGCCCCGACAGCGAGGTCACGAAGCGCACGCGGTCGCTCCACGTGGCGGCGAGCGCGTCGCCGATGGCCCGGTTCACGGCCGTGCCCTGCACGAGCGCGATGCGAGGCGCGATGTCGGCGGCCCCCGTCAGCATCGGAACGCGGCGGATCTCGGGGTAGCGGTCGTCGAGCTCGACGTCGCCCTCGATCTTCATGAGCACGGCGTCGTCGAGCGTCACCCAGGCGATGCATCGGTGCGCGTCGACGATCTCGAAGAGCCGGGCGGCGAACGCGGCGGGCAGCCGCACATCCATCAGCTCGGCCGAGTCGGACAGTCGCCGCACCTCGGCCCCGGAGCACGCGATCACCGGTCCCAGCGCATCGAACGCCCGCGCGACGCGCTCGGCCCGCTGATACCATCCCGCGGTCGCGACGATCAGGTCGAGGCCCGCGGCTCGGGCGGCCTCGAGCGCCCGGTGATTGCGGTCCGACACCGTCTCGTCCCGACGGAGAAGCGTACCGTCGAGATCGAGAGCCAGCGCCCGGATCCTCACGGCCACCTCGCCACGCGCGAGGTCCGACGACGCAGGTGGACGCGGCCTACCGGCTCGGTCCGAGTCTGTCTCGAATAGCGCATGTGTTCACCGTTCGAGCGCCGGCTTTTGCCGGCGCAACCCGATCGAGGGGGATGCTCGAAGGGGGCCGCCGAGGCCCCCTTCGACTTGCTAGGCAAGCCCGCCCGTCGCGACGAGCTGGATGATGTCCTCGTCATTCATATCGAGGATCTCGCGGAGAATGCGATCGTTGTGCTCTCCGAACATGGGTCCGGCGGTGAGCGTCTGAGCGGGCGTGCGCGAGAGCCGCATCCGCGACGATTCGACCGTCACGGGACCCAGCTCGCGGTGCTTCACCTCGATGAAGTGCTGGCGGAACAGGAGCTGGGGATCGGCAAAGGCGTCCTCGCTGCTCGACGCGCGATGAACCGGCACGCCGGCCGCCTGCAGCGTCTCCTCGATGGCGTCCACCTCGCGCGGCGTCGTCCACGCCGCGAGGGCCGCGTCCAGCGCCTCGCGGTGTTCCTGTCGCGCCGCGAACGTGTCGAAGCGTGGATCGAGCCGCCATTCCTGGTGTCCGGTCGCGGCACAGAGCGCTTGCCACTGCGCGTCGGTGCCGCAGGCGATGGCGACCCAGCGGTCCCGACCCGAGCACGGATAGACCCCGTGCGGGGCGTACTCGGCGCTCACATTGCCGCTCGCCTGCTGCACCCGCCCGTTGACGAAGTAGTCGAGCATCGCCGGGGTCAGGTAGTGGATCGCGCCCTCCACCTGCGAGAAGTCGATGTACTGTCCCTCGCCGGTGCGCCGGCGGTGCTCGATGGCCGCCAGGATCGAGACGGCGATCAGCTTCGGCGACGTGTAGTCGGTATACGCGGAGTAGGGCCCGGAGGGAGCGCGGTCTGGCCAGCCGACGAGGCCGCCGAAGCCGGCCATCTGCGCGCCCATCGTGCCGAAGCCGGCGAGCATTGCCTGCGGTCCCGTCTGACCGTTGAGGCAGCTCGACAGCATGACGATGCGCGGATTCACCTCGCGCAGCGCCTCGTAGTGCATGTCCCAGCTGCGCATCGCGCGGGGCGAGAAGCTCTCCACCACCACGTCGGCCCACTTCACGAGGCGCAGCGCGACCTGCCGGGCCAGCGGGTTCTTGAGATTCAGGCTGAGGCCGAGCTTGCCCGCCTGCACGTTGGCGTACTGGCCCGACCGCTCCGCGCCCGGGTGGCGGTCCTTGAACGGCGCGAAGGCGCGCATCGCGTCCGGCCGCGTCGCGCTCTCGACGTGAATGACGGTGGCTCCGTGGTCGGAGAGGTAGCGAACCCCCGTGGGGGTCGCGAACACCCAGGAAAAGTCGAGCACCTTGATTCCGGCGAGCGCCGGCCTCGGGTCGGGGAGGAAGGGCCGGGGCTCGGACGGGGCCGCTGATTCCTGGGATCGCCGATCGAGCTCGGCGAGGATCTCCGCCGTGTGCTCGCCGGGCAGCGGCGGACGACGGTAGTACTTGATCGGGGCGCCGCTGAAGGTGGCGAACGGGCCGGGATACGACACGGGCTCGCCCGTGCCCGGGTGGGAGATCGATGTCCAGAACCGGCGGGCGTTGAGCTGCGGCGAGGCGGCGACGTCGGCGGTGGTGCTCACGGGCACGAGCAGGACGCGCCGGCGCTCGGCCTCGTCGTTGAGCTCGGCCTTCGTGTGGGACAGCGTGAACTGATGGATCGCCTCCGTGCAGCGATCGAGCTCGCTCAGGCGCTCCTTCTTCGCGACGATCAGGCCGAGGTAGTTGACCCAGTCCTTGTCGCGCATGGCCTCGTCCGCGAAGCCCTCCTCGAGCATCCACTCGAAGAGCCGCCGGGTGTAGGGGCCCTGCACGGGCCCGAACATGAAGCTGACCGAGACGTGGCCGTCCTTGCACGGGTACACGAAGCGGCTCCGCATCTGGCCGGTCTTGACCCCGCCCGCGAAGCGGCGGACCTTCGTGATCTTGTCCCAGCCCCATTGCAGGACGACCGACTGGGTCGCCATCATCGCGGCGGTCTGCGCCGAGACATCGACGTGCTGCCCCGCCCCGTCGCGCCGGCGGGCGGTGTGCGCGATCAGGGCGCCGACGGCCGCCTCGGCGCCGGCGTGCAGGAAGGCCTGGTCGCAGGGCAGCGTCAGCGGTGGCCGGTCCTCGTCCCCCGTGAGCCACAAAACGCCGGAGGCCGCCATGACCGTCAGGTCGGTGGCAGCCCACTGGGCCTTCGGCCCCTGCTGACCGAACGGGGTGATCGAGACCATCACGATCCGCGGGTTGATCTCCGCCAGTGCCGAGTACCCGAGACCGAGACTGTCCAGGTAGCCCGGCGCGAACGACTCGATGACGAAATCCGCCGTCTGGGCCAACTGGCGGACGCGATCGCGATCGTCCTCGTCACCCAGATCGAGCACGATCGAGCGCTTGTTGCGATTGAGCCCCCACCAGTAGAGACTGTTCGCGGGCTCGTGGCGATCGCCCGCGAACGGACCGACCCGGCGCGCCGGCGACCCGCCCGGCGGCTCAACCGCGATCACGTCGGCGCCGAGATCGGCGAGGATCTGACCGCAGAACATCGCCCCGTTGTTGGTGAGGTCGAGGACCCGGTAGGCGTCGAGCATACGAAACCCTCCCGCTGCCTAAGGCATGAGGGTGACTTTGATGGAGCCGGTGGATTTGTCGGCGGCCGCCCTAAAGGCGTCGTTGACCCGATCGAGCCCGAAGCGGTGGGTCACGACGGACCGCACGTCCTCGAGACGCGCGGCCAAAAGGCCCACGGCGATGGAGAAGTCGCTGCCGGCGCCGGATCGCGCGTAGCAATTCGATCCGACGAGGCACACCTCCTTCAGCGAGAAATCGAGAGCGGGGAGCGCCGCGTCGCCCTGGAACACGCCGAGCATCGACACGATGCCGCCCGGCCGCACCGCGCGGACGGCATCCGAGAGGGTGCTGGCGCTGCCACCCACGGTCTCGATGACGACATCCGCGCCGAGCGGGCCGAGCGCGCGGCCCGCGTCGGCGGCCGATTCGTGCGCGCCGTCGGCGCGGAGCGCTCGCGCCTTCTCGCGCTGGGTGCCGTGACGAGCGATCACGTGAACCTCGGCGGCGCCGGCCGCGCGCGCCGTGAGGATCGAGAGCAGTCCGATGGTCCCGCCGCCGATGATCAAGACGCGCGCCCCGAGCCCGACCTGACCGAGGCGCGTTCCGCGGACGCATACCGCGAGCGGCTCGACCAGGCTGCCCGCCTCTTGCGGCACGGCGGCGGGCAGCGTGTGCAACGACGTGGCGGGCACCGTCATGTACTCCGCGAGACCGCCGCGGCCGTTGACGCCGAAGAGGGTGCGCTGAGGGCAGCGGTTGTAGTGGCCCGCGAGGCACTGGACGCATCGGCCGCACCCGGAAAGGGGCTCCACCGCGACGGCGGTGCCGACGGTCGCCGGCGATCCCTCTCCAGGCAGATCGACCACGCCCCCGACCTCGTGGCCCGGCAGAAGGCCGGCCGGAGAGGGAAACGCGCCGCGATAGAAGTGAAGGTCGGTGCCGCAGATGCCGACAGCGCTGACCCGCACCCGGACCCATCCCGGCCGCGGCTCGGGGATTGGTCGATCGACGATATCGAGAGACCCCTTGTCATTCCAGACGGCAGCTCTCATCGCGTACCCCCGGACGACAGCCGTGTTCCACAGGCGAGAGTTGGAGCATGCCACCGCGGGGACCATCGCGCAAGCGGCAGCGACCACTCGCGCCACCGTGCGTCGCACGGTGGCGGCGGGGCCGGCGTCGGGCCCGCCCGTTCGCGCGGCTCTCTCGGCGGCCGGATCGGCCCACGTCGGACTTGACCGGAGCGCGTGCTCCGGTCGATGATCGGCGCGGTCGAGTGCGCGAGGAGTCTTTGTCCTGGGAGGCCTCGCCCCAGCGCCGATCCGAGACGGTTTTCACCGGGGGAGCTCAAGGATGAGTGACGGTGCCACGGCCGGAGCGTTGGGGGCAGCGCCGACGATGTACTTTCACAGGGACGAGCGGCCGGCGTCGGTGCCGCTCTGGCTCGAGAGCATGGCGCTGCTCGAATGGATGTTCCTCCGGGCGTCCGGCGTCTACTACGGATGCGGCGTGCGGCGCGGCGACGGCTCGCCCGTGGTGGTGGTCCCGGGATTCCTCGGGACCGACTCGTATCTGTTCGATCTGCACTGGTGGCTGTGGCGCATCGGCTACCGGTCCTATCTCTCGCGCATCGGTCAGAACGCGGAGTGCCTGGACATCCTGCTGGAGCGGCTCCGACAGACCATCGACACGGCCCAGCAGGAGTGCGGAGGCAAGGTCCACCTGATCGGCCACAGCCTGGGCGGCCTCCTGTCCCGCGCGGCCGCGGCGCGCTGGCCCGAGCGGGTCGCGTCGGTGGCGGCGCTGGGATCGCCCTTCCGCGGCCTCAACTCGCACCCGCTCGTGATGCGCATGGCGGATCAGATCCGCACGCGCATCCGGTCCGCGCGCGCCGGGTCGGTGCAGCCGGACTGCTTCACGGGCTACTGTGACTGCGACGCGGTGCGGGCGCTGCAGAGCGCTCCTCCGCCGTCGGTGCCGCGGATCGCGATCTACACCAGGACCGACGGCGTGACGGACTGGCGCTTTTGCATCGACGGCGACCCCGACACCGACTTCGAGGTCGGCGGCACACACGTCGGGCTGGTCTTCAACGCGGAGGTGTATCGCGTGCTCGCCGCGCACCTCGCGGCGGTCGACCGCGAGGCGAAGGCCGCGGCTGCACCGTCCTCGGCGGCCGCGTCTGAGCCCGGCGCTCTGGACTCGGCGCCGCGGAGGCGGCAGCGCAGATAGCGCTCGAGCGCGTCGCCGGGCGAAGGGAGGGTGAGACCATGCGGAACAACCTCGGGCAGTTCCTCGCCAAGCGCGCGCAGCTCAATCCGGGCCTCGAAGCGCTCGTGGACGTCGCCACCGGGCGGCGGCTCACCTACGCAGAGCTCAACGACCAGGCGAACCGGGCCGCCCATGCGCTCCGCGGCATCGGCGTCAGGAAGGGCGACCGGGTTGCCACCCTCCTCATGAACGGGCAGGAGTTCGTCGAGGTCTTCTTCGGAGCTGCCAAGGGCGGGGCCGTGATCGCCGCGCTGAACTGGCGGCTGGTCGCGGACGAGCTGGCCCTCATCCTGGCGGACAGCGGTGCCGAGACCCTCGTGTTCGGCGCCGAGTTCACCAAGGTCGTCGAGGATCTGCACGCGCGCGGGGCGAACGCCACGGCGGTGCGGAATTGGATCCACGTCGGGCGGCGCGAGGAGCGGCCGGCCTTTGCGCGCGGCTACGACGACTTGCGGGGCGCGGCGTCCGAGGCGGAACCGGAGATCACGGCCGAGGGCGACGATCTCCTCTACATCATGTACACCTCCGGCACGACCGGGCTGCCGAAGGGCGTGATGCACAGTCACTGCACCACGATGTGGGCGCTGTTCACCGTGTGCGCGACGGCGGACATTCGCTTCCGGGACCGCTACCTCATCTGCCTGCCCCTGTTTCACGTGGGCGCCCTCAATCCGCTCCTCGACACGCTGTACGTCGGCGGCACCAGCGTGATCATGCGGGAGTTCGACCCCGCCAGGATCTGGGACGTCTTCCGGGAGGAACGCATCACGGTGTCCCTCGCCGTCCCGGCGATGCTCAACTTCATGCTCCAGACCTACGAGGCGAAGGGGCGCGGCATCACCACGCTCCGCTGGATCATGAGCGGCGCGTCGCCGGTGCCGGTCACCCTGATCGAGCGCTACGCCGAGCTGGGCATCGAAATCCACCAGGTGTACGGGCTCACGGAGAGCGGGGGACCGGCGTGCCTGATCTCGCCGGACGAGGCGATCGCGCGGGCCGGCTCCACGGGCCGAGCGTTCTTCCACACCGACATCAGGATCGTCGGCGCCGACGGGGCCGACGTGCCGCCGAACGTGCCGGGCGAGCTCCTGGTCCGCGGCCCCCACGTGATGCTCGGGTACTGGAACCGGCCGGACGCGACGGCGGAGGCGATCAGGGACGGCTGGCTCCACACGGGTGACCTGGCCATCGCCGATGACGCGGGATTTGTGTACATCCACGACCGGCTCAAGGACATGATCATCTCGGGCGGCGAGAACATCTATCCGGCCGAGATCGAGAACGTGATCTTGAGCCACGCCGGCGTGGCGGAGGTGGCGGTGATCGGCGTGCCGTCCGCGAAGTGGGGCGAGTCCCCCGCGGCGGTCGTGGTGAAGCGGGACGCTGCGCTCACCGGCGATGCAGTGCTCCAGCACTGCGCGGGGAAGCTAGCTCGCTTCAAGCTGCCCAAGGTCGTCTACTTCACCGACGTTATCCCGCGAAACCCGACGGGGAAGGCGCTCAAGCGCGTCCTCCGCGACCGGTTCTCGGAGTCGAGCCCCGAATAGCGGGCGGGGGCGCCGCCCGCGGCGGTCAGGGCGCGCTCGGCGACGAGCGCTCGGCGGCGACAAGGAAATATCGCGGCGCGCCGCGCAGCCGCCGCGGGCTGACCAGGAAGGGCCACCGCCCGTATCGGGCGCCCGCCTCCCGCGCCTCGGTCACCGTTGCCGACCAGCCGGCATCCGCGAAGAGGGCTCCCGGATCGTCGCTTCCGAAGCGCCACGGCGCGCCCTGCGCGGTCATCAGGTTCACGAGGGGCCGAAGCAATGGCGCGTTGAGGACCACCGTGTCGAAGAGATCTGCGCCCAGCCAGCTGCCCGGTGCGGCCAGCCTCGCGGTCGTCAGCAAGAGCTGTCGCACGGCCGCGGCGTCGAGGTACATCAAGAGGCCCTCGGCGAGCCACGCCGACGGCGCCCTCGTGTCGTATCCGGCCGCGCACAGTCGATCAGCCCACCCGGGGTCCGCCAGGTCGACGCCCAGCGTATGGCGCTGGCAAACCGGCTCGGCGCCGACTCGCGCCAGGGTGTCGGCCTTGGCGGCGAGGACGGCCGGCTGGTCGAGCTCGTACAGACGAGTGCCGAGCGGCCAGGGCAGCCGGTAGGCCCGCGCATCGAGCCCCGCCGCCAGCAGCACGACCTGGCGCACCCGACCGGCGCGGACCGCGTGCAGCAACAGCTCGTCGAAGAACCGCGTGCGGATCGCGAGCAGCGGAGCGCCGAACGCGCGGCTCGCCTGGACGATGAAGTCGTCGACGAGGGAGACGCCACTGCGCAGGGCCCTTCCTCCCGCGAGCCCGGGTGCGCCGCTCGCGGCGAGCGTCTCCGCGAACGGATCATCGAAGAGTCGATCGGGACGCGCGCTCTCGTGCGCGCGCGCGGCGGCGATCCAGCGCGCGGTGAGAGCGACCGGGCGGACCTCGCCACCGGCGGGTGGATCAGAGGACGGATGCGCATCGCCCATGAGCTCCTCCATCGGCCGGTCGTGAACCGCGATCGTGGGCGTCCCGCGCCCGCGTCGAGGCGGCCCGGCGACGCTACGCGTGCTCGTCTCGCTGCAGCGCTCGAACGCGGGCGTCGAAGGCGCGAATCTGCTGGTGCGTCTGGCGTTCGAGCAACGCGCTGGCGGGCAGCGAGAAGAGCGATCCGATGAGCGGAAGCTCGTACTCCGCCCGGTAGCGCACGTCCGTTCCTCCGTCAGCCGGCGCGAAGCTCCAGCGGGCCCGGAACCGGCGAAACGGCCCGTCCATCTGTTCGAGCTCGATCGAGTCGGGCGGTGCGAATCGCGCGCGGGTGACGAGGGTCATGGACAGGAGTCCCATGCGCAGCCTCATCGCGACTCGATCGCCGTCGCGGTCGACGGCCGCCACGTCCGACAAGAACGCGGGGTACTGCTCGACGTCGGCGACGACCCCGTACACGAGCTCGACGGGAGCGGCGATGTGGGCGTGCAGATCCAGGACGGACATCGGCGGCCTCTCCTCCTCGGGCCCCCGGGACAGGACGTCGTCGTCCCGCAGCGGGCGCCCGGATGAAGGCCAGTATACGGAACCGTGGAGCGCGCCGGGACGAATGCGGCCCGCCGGAGAAGCTGGCGAAGGGGCGGGCCTTGGACTCATACTGTCGGCGTGGCGACATCCGATCCGCCGCCGTTCCCGGGCTTCGATCTCCAGCGATTCATGGGGATGTGGTCGCGGTTCTTCCAGGGACCGGAGCAGGCGATGCGCGTCTATCGCGAGCTCCTGGGCCTCGAGGGGGATTCGCGCGAGCGCAGCGTGGAGTTCCTGGCGCAGGCGGCGCGCACCGCGGGAGTGTCGGCGACGCCGCTGTTCGAGATCCTGCTGCGCTGGGGCCCGACGGACACCGCCCGGGTGTCGGCCGCTGCATATCTCGCGAGCGAGGGGCGCGAGGCGGTCGTGCTCGAGGTGCTGGAATCGCTGCAGCCGCCGCTGATCAGCCTCACGCTCGTGAAGGGGCTGGCCGACGTGATCGCGAGCCGGCCCGTGCCGCCTCCGTTCATCGATCGGCTCATCGCGTTCGGCAAGCGCTTCGAGGACGAGACGCACTACACGACGATCTACCTGGGCGATTTTACCGGCCGGGACGTGAAGCGCGTGATCCGCCGCGCCATCGCCGAGGCGCTCGTGAGGCGCGACGCCCCCGACGCCATGGACTGGCCGCACGACTGACCTGGCTCACGGCCATCGCGCGCCGGTGGCCGGCTCGCGCGAATCTCCGGAATCAGTCGGGAGCAGGCGCCGTGGCCGGAGTGATGACCGCGAAGGTCCACCCGAACTGCGTGGCGGGCACCAGCAGGCCGTCGACCACGCCGCGCGCGAACACGGGAAAGTCGCGGGTGTCGGGCGCGGACGCGCCGGGAGCGAACAGCCGGGCCTGGCCGCAGTGCTCGCGCCCGCCGATCCAGTAGCGCACGTCGGGACACGCGCGCAGGTTCTTCACCCACTGCGATCGCGCCCCGCGCACGGTGCTGATGAAGACGCAGCCGTCGAAGACGGTGGCGAGCAGTGGCACGCGCCGCGGCTGGCCAGTCCTGGCCCCGGTGGTCTCGATGAGGACCAGCCCGGTCGGCACGAGCCCGGGAGAGCCACACCCGGCCCGCACGGCGGGTTCCACCAGCGCATTGAGCGCGCGGAAGAACTCCGACTCCGCGCGGGCGAGCGCCGCGAACGGCTGATCACTCAACGCCGACTCCCGGGACGGCTTCGACAGGACCGGCGGCCGCCATGGTGAGCGGACTGTAGCGTGCGCTCCTGGCGCCGTCAAGCGCGCCCGGCGTCTCGATGCCCACCGCCAGCGGCATCGACGGCGAATGATATACTTCAGCCTCCCTCGGGAAGGACGCGTTCGCGCCGCCCGATCTGCATGACCTGGCCCCGCGCAGGAGGGAACCTCATGGCGGTCCGGAACATCCGCGGTCAGGTGGTCGTGGTCACGGGCGCCACCAGCGGCATCGGTCGGGAGACGGCGCTGGCGTTCGCGCGAGCCGGCGCCCGGCTGGTCGTCGCGGGCCGGCGCGAGGAGCGCCTCACCGAACTGGTGGACGAGATCGGCCGTGACGACGCGCTCGCCGTTCGCACGGACGTGGCCGACGAGAAGGCCGTGAAGGCGCTCGTCGCACAGGCGGAGAAGCGGTTCAAGCGCATCGACGTCCTCGTGAACAACGCCGGGATCGGGGCGGCCGCGCGCTTCGAGGAGCAGAGCCTCGACGACTTCCGCCGCATCATGGACGTCAACTTCTGGGGCGCGATCTACGCATGCAAGGCGGCGGTGCCCGTGATGAAGCGCCAGCCGGAGGGCGGGGTCATCATCAACGTGTCCTCGATCCTCGGCAAGCGCGCGATGCCGTTCGAGACGGCGTACTGCTCCAGCAAGTTCGCGCTCGCGGGGTTCTCCGAAGCGCTGCGCACCGAGGTCATGGCCGACAAGATCGACGTGAGCACGATCTTCCCGGGCGCAGTGGAATCCGAGATCTGGCAGGCCGCGCAGAACCAGACCGGGTTCGAGATGCCGGATTTCCTCCCGAAGTTCCCGGCCCGGGAGCTGGCCCGCATCATCGTGCAGAACGCGCGCTTCCCCCAGCCGGAGATCGTGATGGCGCTCGACGCGCAGGCGATCGCCCTGTTCAATGCACTGGCGCCCGGCGCCATGGATTTCATCCTGGGGCAGAGCCAGCCGTTTCTCGAGGGCCTGCGCCGCGGCATGGCCAAGCGGCCACCGGAGGGCCCGGGGACCTCGAAGCGGTGAGTCCCGTGGAGCCGCGAATCGTCCGGTTCGAGGGGTTCGAGGGCATTCACCTGGTCGCCGACGTGTGGGGCGACGGCTGGCCCGTCCTGCTGATGCATGGCGGGGGACAGACCCGGTACGCCTGGGGCAGCACGGCGCGCGTGCTGGCCGAGAACGGGTGGAAGGCGGTCAGCCTGGACTTGCGCGGCCACGGCGAGAGCGAGTGGGCGATGAACGGCGACTATTCGTTCACCGCGTTCGGCGCCGACTGCATCGCCGTGACCGACCAGCTCGGAAAACCGCCGGTCCTCGTGGGCGCGTCGCTCGGCGGCATTTCGGCGATCCTCGCCGAGGGGGCGAGCGACCGCGTCGTGTCGAGCGCGCTCGTCCTCGTCGACATCACGCACCGGACGAACCCTCGCGGGGTCGAGCGCATCAAGGAGTTCATGCGCTCGGGGCTCGCGGGCTTCGCGACGCTGGAAGAGGCCGCCGAGGCGATCGCCGCGTACGCGCCGCACCGGCCGAAACGGGTCAATCCCGCCGGGCTGATGAAGGTCCTGCGGCTGCGGCGCGACGGCCGCTGGTACTGGCACTGGGATCCGAAGTTCTTCGACGTCCGGCGCACCGAGGTGCCTGCCGCGGACTATCAGCCGCTGCTCGAGTTCGCGCTGTCGAACATCCGCGTGCCGACGCTGCTCGTGACGGGCAAGCTGAGCGACGTCGTGACCGAGGAAGGCGTCCAGGATTTCCTCGCCAAGGTACCGACCGCGAAGAAGGTCGACATCAGCGGAGCCGCGCACATGGTCGCCGGCGACCAGAACGACGCCTTCTCGAGCGCGGTCGTCGACTTCCTCGAACACGAGATCCGCCCCGCGCTCCCGGCGTAGGCTGCGGCCGCTCCGGCCGAATGCCGCTCGCGCGCCATCCGACCGCTTCGGTCGCCGGCGTTCACGAATAGTCCGCCCTAGGAGCCTGTCGGAGTGAAATGCGCGACTTCGCCTGTTCGAGCGCCGGCTCCGCCGGCGCAACCCGTTCTTGGGGGAGGCTCGGAGGGGGCGTAGCCCCCTTCGAGGACCGAGCGCCGGCTCCCGCCGGCGCAACCCGTTCTTTGGGGGATGCTCGAAGGGGGCCGCCGAGGCCCCCTTCGATTCTCTAGTGGCCGCGGCCGGTGAACCCGAAAAGGTGGCCGGCGACGCGGCGGATCTGGATCTCCTCGGATCCCTCCGTGATGCGGTACCGCCGGTGATGCCGATAGATGTGCTCGAAGGGCTTGTGGCGCGAGTAGCCGATGCCGCCGTGGACCTGGATGGCGGTGTCGGCAGCCTCGCAGACGAGACGGTTCGCGCGGTAGTTCGCCATCGACACCATGTGGCTGACCGCCATGTGGTCCTGCCGGTCGAGGTGCCACGCCGTCTTCCGGACGAGCAGGCGAATCATCTCGGCCTCGGTCGACAGCTCCGCGAGCGGGAACTGGATGGCCTGGTTCACGGCGAGGGGCTTGCCCCACGTCGTGCGAACCCGCGCGTACTTCACGCTCTCGTCGATGCAGTACTGCGCCGCCCCCACGCTCGAGGCCGCCTGGCGAATGCGATTTTCGTGCACGAAGTGCTGCGCGACGCTCAGGCCCTCGCCTTCCTCCCCGAGAATCGCCGCGTGCGGCACGCGGACGCCCACGAGCGTCACCTCGGCGTGGTCCGAGGGCATGTTGAATGTCCACCACATGTGCTCGACCGTGAAGCCCGGCGCGTCGGTCGGGACCAGGAACGCGGTGATGCCGCGCGCCTCGCCCGCGCGGCCCGCGGTGCGGGCGAAGATCAGGTCGACGGTCGCGGAGTGCAGGCCGGTGTTGAATCGCTTGGCGCCGTTGATCACCCAGTCGCCGCCGTCGCGGCACGCGGTCGTCTCGAGCCAGGTGGCATCGCTGCCGTGGTTCGGCTCCGTGAGCCCGAAGGCGATGCGGTGCTCGCCCGTGATCATGCCCTCGAGGTACACGGCCTTCTGATCATGCGTGCCGAACGCGTGGACGATGTGGACGAGCGGGAAGTTGCCGACGATCGACGATTCGTTCTGCAGGTCGTTGTGGAGTCCCAGGCCTCGTGCGGCGAGGTGCTCGCGAATGATCGCCATGGCCAGGTTCGATCCGTCCTGGCCGCCCAGCGCCTTGGGCAGCGCGAATCGGAGGTGGCCGGCGCGATCCGCGCGCCGGCGCATCTCGGCGAGCAATGCCTCCCACTCGGGGCGCGGCTTGCCGTCGTGTTCCCAGTCCGTGCGCGCGTGCTCGCGGCGGTGGTCGAAGAACTGGATGTTGGCGCGCTCGAGTGGCGCGATCTCGCGCTCGATGAACTCGTCCAGGTCGCGGAGCTTCGCTGCGATGTCCGGCGGAACCGAGAAGTCCATGGTGGGCCCTCCCTCGTTCGGAGATACTAGCTCATCGAGGGAGCCACGCCACGGCTCCATCCCACGATGAGCGACCTCCTCGACCTCCCGACCGGGCTCCGGCGACTGATCGCCGCACGGCTCGGGCCGCCCGGCACGGTGGAGAACCTCGTGCGGCTCACCGGCGGGGCGACCCGCGCCACCTGGTCGTTCGACGCGCGGGTCGGCGACGCGACGATCCCGCTGGTTCTCCAGCAGCCCGTGCCGCGCGCGCTCCGACCCGACGATCCCATGCTCCGGTTGCCTCACGTGGCCGGGGAGGCTGACGCCGCCCTGGTGATGGGCGCGGCCCGGGCGGGTGTGCCGGTGCCTCGGGTGAGGCTGGTGCTCGAGCCGGAGGACGACCTCGGCGCGGGATATCTCGCGGATCGCATCGACGGCGAGACGCTCGGGGCGCGGATCATTCGCGACCAGCGGTTCGCGCACGCGCGAGGGATCATGGCAGCACAGTGCGGGGAGATCCTCGCGCGCATCCACGCGATGGAGCCCGAGGCATATCCGTTCCTCGTCGAGCAGGACGCGGCAGCCGAGGTGCAGGTGTACCGCGAGATCTGGGACAGCTTCGATCACCCGCAGCCCGCGATCGATCTCGCGTTTCGCTGGGTGGCCGAGCGCGCGCCGAAGCGAACGCGTCGCGCTCTGGTCCACGGGGATTTCCGGAACGGCAACTTCATCGTCGGCGCCGAGGGCATCCGGGCCGTGCTCGACTGGGAGATCGCCCACGTCGGCGACCCCATGGCCGATCTCGGGTGGCTCTGCGTGCGCACCTGGCGGTTCGGCGGGCCGAACCCCGTCGGCGGCTTCGGGCATCGCGAGGATCTGGTCGCCGCGTACGAGCAAGCGGGTGGCGGACGTGTCGATGCCGAGCACGTGTCCTTCTGGGAGGCCTTCGGCTGCCTCAAATGGAGTGTCATGTGCCTGATGAAGGGCCAGAGCCATCGCCGCGGCGGCCTGCGATCGCTCGAGCAGATGGCGATCGGCCGCCGCTCGGAGGAGCCGCTCTACGATTTCCTGGCTCTGCTCGGGAGGCGCGGCTAGGATGCCGCCCAGCCGGCCGACGGCGCTCGAGCTGCTCGATGTCGTCCGCGAGTTTCTCGAGGGCGACGTGTTGCCCCGCCTGGCCGCTGACGTTCGGTTTCAGTGCCGCATCGCGATCAACGTGCTCGCCACGGTGCGGCGCGAGCTCGAGTTCGGCGCCGCGTCGTGGTCGCGCGAGCGCGCGCGGCTCGCCGGACTGCTCGGCG
>Ga0126379_10000742_pt1 | contig 18564 bp, 12 predicted proteins | sample PanSoiMetPlot_24_FD_92640 | JGI IMG/M metagenome (GOLD analysis project Ga0126379, IMG submission 92640) | Tropical forest soil microbial communities from Panama - MetaG Plot_24 | ecosystem: Environmental > Terrestrial > Soil > Tropical forest > Bulk soil | place: Panama | collected 2016-02-17
CGTTCAACGCCCCGATCGGCTCGCTCTACGCGTTCACCGTGCTCGTCCATCCGCTCGACACGCTGCTCGGATTGAGCCGGGCCGATCTCGCGTTCGTCTTCGCGCTGGTGGCGGCGGGATTCGGGGCCGGCATGAACGTCGCGCCCGCCTTCTACCGCACCGCGTCAGCCCCGCTCCTCGTGCTGCCCACTGCGGCAGTGAGTACGCTCGGCATGGGCTCGCCGCCACTGCGGGTGGACTGGCGCAGTTGGCGCTCGGATATGGCGTGCTGTTCGGCGCCGGCGGCGGCGCGGGATACATCTTCGCCCAGCCGGCCGTGAACTTCGCGGTGCCGCGGCGCCACGGCCTCGTCAGCGGCAACGTCGCCGGCCTGTATCCGGTCGGCGCGGTGATCGCGGCGCCGTTGTTCGGCTGGGGCATTCGGCAAGCCGGCGTGCGCGCCACCCTCCGTGCCGATTGGAATCCCACCGGCGAGCCACTGCTTCTTGATCTCGAGCGCGTCCCCGAGTCGCTCGCACATTCTGGAACGACGATTTCCGCGTCCGACACCACCCACCTGGACGCCAGAGACGCGCCGGCCGCGCAGCTTCACCTTTCGGCAATGGGACTGGAACTACACGATCATTCCAACCCGCGGGCACAGCCGCTGATTCGGTCAGTTATTCTCTGACGACGTCCAAGAGAAATCAATGATCGGCGCAGGTGAAGCTCGATGCCGAGTTGGGATCACCAGATCCGTTGTATTTCGGCCATGTCGGATACTCGCACAGCGGACGGGTGCGGCCCGCATGGACGGCGGTATCGGTCGCGATCTGGTTCTTCGGAGCGATTCCCTTTTCTACCCAGTTTTCAAGCGCGGTGAGCGAGTCCCAGCCAGGCGTAAACGCGCCACCGAAGGCATGACCGGACCCCGGGACCTCGTAAAACCTGGCGAACTTGTCGACATGCGCTGGCCCGAATTGCGCCTGCAATGATTCCCAGTACACCTCGGTGGCACGGGTGCTGACCAGCACATCCTGCAGCCCGTGGGCAAGCAGGAGCTTGCCGCCACGGGCGACGAACTTCGAGATGTCGGTACTCGTGTCGAGTTCCCTGCTGAGCTCGCTGATGCGATGGGCATAGGGGCCAGGGTTCTCGGGGTCGATCGACAGCGTGTCAAACGTGCCAGTGGCGTCACGCACCACGGCGTATTTCATGAACTGGTCCATGAATGGACCGAGATAGGGTGGCCCTTCAACAAAGGGAAAAATCGGGTAGGGCACGTAGGCGGGCACGGGGACTCTTGGCTGAAAGATCCCAAGGGTCAGGAAGATGACGAAGCCCTGCAGCGCGTACCCTCCCGCGTCCGCCTGGGTCAGGCCAAGATCCGCGCCCCACACGTTGTCGCCGGGGTATGACTGCAACCCACTCGCCATGACGAAGTTGAAGTTCGCGGGCGTGTTGACAATATTCACGGCGGCAATTTGCGCATCCGACAGGCATGTGTCACCGGTATCCGTACCTCCCGGGCAGCGCACCACCTCCGGATTGAAGATCGCGTTGCACGCCGTCTGGTTGCTGATGATGCCATCAGCAACCCCATCCAGGTGATCGCACGCCGTCATGGCCGCCTCATAGAGCACCTTGCGCTTTGCCTGGTTGGGATACGCGCCCGGAGCCGCCATCGCTCTCATGATGCGCTGCCCTTGAAGCAGGGCGCTCATATCGTTCCAGGCAGGATACAGAGCGATGGCGCCGTCCCAGTCGTGGGGCCAGCGCTGGATGGCGGCCAATGCCTCACGCCCGCCGGTCGACCCGCCCATGAAATACGTCTTTTTCGGCTTCCGGCCATAGCCGGCATTGATGATGAAGACGGCCGCATCGTGGGTCTTCTTCGGTGCGTCCACGCTGAAGTTTCGCAATGCCTCGTCGTTGAGGGCGAACAGGCAGTCCTGCGAGCCTAGCGGCCCGGCCTGGTGACCGGAATCACTGCCGAAGGTGGCATAGCCACGCCCCAACGGAACCTTCTGATCCGTTGGACCGAATCCGACATTGCCAGCCACACTCGGGAACGAGCCGTCGAAGCCGCCTCCGCCGAACGCCATCGCTTTCTGATTCCAAGTTGCCGGCAGGTCGACCTGGAACTTGATTTTCGGCGCAGTGGGATCCACTGGACTGATTTCGCCCAGTACCTTGCAATATGCTCCGATGGCTGCCGCCCCCGTGCCGGCCGCTCTGACTACTGTTGTGCTGGTAACCAGGCCACCGGTCGTTGGCAAGTCAATCGATCTGGCGGGAATGACCAGGCCATCGACTTCCACGCAGATCACCGACGCAATCGCCGTCTCCAGTGCGTCAATGACCGCGGCCTGTTGTGAGACGACAATCCATTGGGAGATCTTGTCTTCGATATCGCCCTTGAGAGTTTTTATGGCACCAACGTACGCGCCCGCCTCGAGCTGGGCAGACGTTGCATCGATTCTTTTCAGCAGCGCATTCCGATTGTTCCGGTTTTCGAACGCTGAGTCCGGAAGAGCTTTGAAGAGGTTCTCGACAGTCGTCAGCGCATCCGAGGCGCGATCAAACGCGCTCGCCCCCTGGGCCGTCGGTATTTGAGGAGAGGGCACCAAGGTCAATCCCTGACTCGCCAGACAGAACAGAACCGAGAGAATCCAGCCAGGCCTCTTTCCAATCCTCTTCATTCTGAAACCCTCCGTTTTCAAAGACCGCGGGTTCACGACACAGAGGTTGGTTTGGTTGGTACTCTGAGACAGGCGGAGCCCGTCGTCAATAAGCCGTTCGCATCGAAACCCCTGAGGCAGGCGCATCAGCCGCGGTGCGCCAATCGGCGTGATCGCTCCGTCTGACCCCTGCTGCGCCCTCGCCGCCGACGCACCGGCGCCGTCTGACTCACAGTCGAGCTCTCAATCGGCTCGACAGTTCGACTATGCCCAAAACTGTGCCCGGGGCGGCCCGAATTCCGGCCAAATCCACCTCCGCCACCCAACATCGCAAACAAAAACCCCCCCGGTAAGTTGCGAACTTACCGAGGGGCCTCGTCGCAGGCCAGGCATTGTAAGGGCCGTGCTCTCCCGGCTGAGCTATCCGCCCGTGTCGCGTAACCCGAAAGGTCCGCCGGGACGGGCCAATCGCGGGCGAGTCGCCACCCCCTGAATACGCGATCGCACGGTCGCGACGCGGTCGGATGTTGCGCGTCGCGATCGACCACTCCCGTTGGCGGAACCTCCGGCGGCCGGCCCTGGATCCAGCCTCGAACCAGCTCTAATCCGCGAGCGCGGGCTCGGCCGCTGTCTTGAACGCCGGCATGACTTCCGTCGCGAACCGCTCGAGTTGCTCGAGCGCGACGGCCTCGGGGACACCGACCGACAGGCTCACGGAGACGCGCTCGAGCCCCGGGTAGGCAACCTCCAGCTTCTTCAGGTGCTCGATGATCTGCTCGGATGAGCCGCACAGCACGCCGCCCTTGTCGATGGCCTCCTCGATCGTCGGCAGCCCGGCGTGGGGCGCCTTCCGGGGATCCGCCATATCCTCGATCTGCTGATCGGTCAGCGCCCGCACGAGCCGGAGCGGACCGAACATCTTCATGTTCTCCTCGTAGTACTTCGCGGCCTCCCGCGCGCCCTGCTCGCGGCTGTCGGCGATGTAGAAGTGAAAGCCGAAGCAGAGCCGCTCCCCGAGCTCGAGGTGCTGGCCCAGCTTCGCGTGAGCGTCACGCCACGCCAGGACCACCTTGTGCATCGCCCCGCCCTCCGCCGAGCCGCCGCCGACGACGCCGCGGATGCCATGGGACGCCATGAACTCCAGCGCCCGCTGCGTCCCGCCCTGGATCGGCTGCCAGCACTCCACCGGCCGCCGCAGCGGGCGCGGGACCAGCGTGAGCCTCGTGAGGTCGTAGCCGCGATACGGCACGCTGGGCGGCAGCGTGTAGTACGTGCCGCGGTGGGAGAACGACTCCTCGTTGAACGCCTTGAAGATGATGTCGACCTGCTCCTCGAACAGCTCCCGGTTCGCCGCCTGATCGAGGAGCGGAGCGCCGAAGGTCTCCACCTCGCGCGTGTGGTAGCCGCGGCCCACGCCGAACGTCACCCGCCCGCCCGTGAGGACGTCGGCCACCGCGAAATCCTCGGCGAGCCGCAGCGGATGCCACATCGGCGTGATGTTGAAGCCGCAGCCGATTCGGAGCCGGCGCGTCACGTGCGCGAGATGGACCGCGTACATGAGCACGTTGGGAATGCACTCGTACCCCTCGTGCTGGAAATGGTGCTCGGCCATCCAGAACGTGTCGTAGCCCACCCGGTCCATGAGCTGCGCCATGGCCTGCGCCTTGTCGAACACCGTGACGAGGCGCTCGTTCGGAAACCGGCGGTCGTTCACCGCGGTCCCGCCATACCCGACGTTGTCCATGTCGATGTGGCCCGCGAACAGGCTGTCGAACTTGGTGATCATGGCGTCGTCTCCATGCGCGAGGATCGTGTCGGCGCTCGATTGTATCGCGAGACGGGTCGGCCATCCCGGTGAAGGCGACAACGCCGCATCGGCGGCTCCCGCCCCAAAAGGACTCGTGCCGTTCTCCACAGCCCCGCGTTGCGGACGCCGGTCGACATCGAGTTCGGCCCGCGGGTGTAGCAGTCTCGCGAGACTTGCCCCGCGGTGGAGGGCGCCGCGCCCACGGCACCCTCCGAACCGCGGTTTCTCCAGCGTGGTGGCGACGTCCTGGCATCGCGCCGTCAGACCCGAGCCCACTGCCGAGCGCTTCCCCTGGACGAGGCAGCGTCCGCGCGTCGCAGCAGGAGACGGGTCGATCAGGGATGCATGCGCGCGCCCCTGGTGATCTTGTCCACGACTTTCTTGTCCTCGCGGAGCGCCAGGCCCACCACGTTCATCTCCTCGGGACGGCGCCGCTTCACGGTTTCTCGGTTGGCGGCGTCGTGGCCAGTCTCGAACATGTCCTCGATGTAGAGCGACAGCCGGACGCGCCGCTCCATGGCCCGCCGGTAGATCGCGCCCAAAGTATCCGCATCGGCGCTGAGCACGATCATCGGCTGAATGGCCAGCGGGTGGTAGGTGTTGCCGGCCGCGTCCTCGTAGGGCGCGCCGAGGATCTCCTCGGTCGCGCCGACGATCCCGCTCGTGAGAAACGCGGTGACGTTCAGCTTCTGCCATACGGCAAGGTCCTCGCGGATGACGATCGCGATCTTCGTATCGAACATCGGGCCCTTTCTTCCGTTGCGCGCTCGGGGGATCGATCCGGCGAAGAGGCGCTCCCGGTGAGTGTACCGGAGGGATGCGATCGATGGACGCCCGACGCCTGGGTACGCGCGGGCAACATGGTCGCCGCAGTGCTGTTCGGCCCGATGGCGGCCGCACCGGCGCGGCGAACAGGGCGCGATGTCGCGCTGCACGTCGGGCACAGGACGACGCGACAGGATCACGCTCGTGACGCTGTCACTCCGTCGGGAGGGGCCTCGGAGCACGAGGGAGGTCCAGCCCAACTCGCGGATGCGCGAGCGCGCCGTCCCGCCGCGGCCGGATCGCGCAGCGCGGATAGACGCGCCTCGGAAAGGCTGATAGGGTCGGCTGGTCGCACGGGCCGGGCCTCCGCGCCGGTCCGCTCATCCATGGCGGCGACCCCAACCCTGGAGGTCCGATGATGCTCAGTCTGTCGCTGCGAGGCCTTGCCGTGGCCGCGATCGCGGCCGTCGCGCTCGGTCCCGCCCCCGCGGGCGCGGCCACCCCGGTGAGCGCGTGCGGTGCCCTCACGAAAGCGGGCGAGCGGTACGTCCTGACCGGCGATATCGGCGCCACCGGCGATTGCTTCCTGGTACTCGCTGATCGCGTCACGCTCGACCTCGCCGGGCACGCCATCACCGGCCCCGGAGCGGGTACCGCGACGACCGGGGTCGGAGACGAGAGCCAGGCCCGCACGTTGACGGTCGTGAAGAACGGCCGTATCACCGGCTTCAACCGTGGGATCGACCTTCAGTCGAGCACCCGGAGCAGCGTGCTCGCGGTCGACGCATCGGACAATCGCATCGGGATATTCGTCGGCCCGACCAGTCTGGTGAAGGACTGCGTCGTCCAGCGCAATCTGGGGTCGGGCATCATCGTCGTGGGCGATGGCGTGCAAGTGGAAGGCTGCGCGATCGGCGGGGAAGGTGTGGACGGCAATGACCTCTCCGGTTTGAGCGGCGGCGCGCGCATGCTGGTGACGAGAAACACCGTCATCGGCAACTTCTTGACCGGCATCACGGTCGGCGCGAACAGCACCGTGACCCAGAACACCTCGAGTGAAAATGGCATCGGTGGGATCGCCGCGGACCAGCGGAGCCTCGTGACGGGCAACATCGCGAACGACAACAACGTGGTGGGCATCGACGTCGCTTGCCCATCGACCGTGACGAACAACCAGGCGTCCAACAACGGCGACGATCCCTTCCTCGACTTCAACTTCCACGGCGCCGGCTGCTTCGAGAAGAACAACACGTCGCCGGAAGAGGGCGGCTGCTTCACGGGCGGCGTCGTGCCCTGCTAGCGTTCAGCAGGAGGCCCCCCTCGCCTCGGCGGGTCGAGCCAGGGCCGGCGGTCCGCATCGCGCCCGTTCGCACACTCCGATTCACTCCGTGAACGATCGCGGGCCACGGCGATCCTCGGAGCGACGCCATCGCACGCAGTGCGGCATGGCGCAACCTGCGCGCGAGAGGTGACGCTCGCACAGCCCGGCCTCACGGATCGTTCGCAACTGTTTCGCGACGAAACGCGCCCGTTCCGTTTCGAAACGCCGCACCGCCGGGCCGATGCCACTCGACGCCAAAGGAGCAGAAACGCGTGTGGCACCGAACATGTACCGGGAGCGTGGCATGACGACAGACATCATGGGCTACTACCGAGCGATCCCTTCGAAGCATGATTCGCTGCGTCACATCGATTTCGTGATCGACTACTTCGGCGAGCGCCGATTGTCGGCGCAGGCGCGCAGTGTCAGCGGTCGATGCCGACAAGAATCCGCTAGCCAATGGCCGTGGCATCGATGGCGCCGGAGTCGGAATCGGCGAAGCACGCCGCGCCCGCCTCGCTGAACCGACGTCAGCAGCCCCGCCTCTGCATGGCGCGGTCCGTCACCCCGCCCTGGCTCGGCGACGCCTCGAAGGAAAGGTCTGCGGACCGCGTCGCGGCCCGCGAACGATGATTCGATCGAGTCGCCCCGTCCGCCTCAGTCGATGTCCAGCCACTCGAACCACACCGGGTGGTGCACCTTGTACCACTCGAGCACGCGGCGAATGACCGCCTGCTTGTCGCGCGACAACACCATCTCGTTGATCCGGTCGAAGTTGACGCGGATGTGCTCGCCGTCGTGCTCGAGGGCCTGCGGAATCATGGTCTGCAGCTCGTTGCGAATCCGCCCCGAGTCCGAGATCTTCACCGGCCGCGTCGTGTGATCCACCCCCGAGATGAAGCGCACCAGGAGCGGGCTGAAGACCTGTCGCGTCGTCTCGAGATTCTCCATGAGCCGCAGGGTGAACGTGACGCGGCTCGACGCCTGCCGGGTCGCCAGCCGGGTGGTCACGCGGTAGACGTTCTTGCCCACTGGCGTGACGCCTGGTGTGCCCGTGTACGGGTCGTCGCACATGTACCCGATGCTCGCGAGCACGCTCCAGTCCTTGTCGGGCAGGAAGTCGTCGGCCCGGAGCACCGGCTTGCCCAGTGGCATGTTGGACGCCGACGCCTCGCGAATCGCCTCCGCGTACGTCCGGACCTTCCCCGCCTCGAGCTCGCGTCCGCCGATGAGCTCGCCGAGCCGTCGGCCGAAGTCGGGCGCGTCGGGGTCGAGCTGCATCAGCCGCGCCTCGACGTGGCACGGGCGCTCGAACGAGGGCGAGAACATCGCCATGGTCGCGTGCACGTCGAGGACATCGGAAAGGCTCGCCGCCTGGACGGCCTCCGCGGTCGCCGCGTAGCCATCGCACAGGAACACGTGGGTGGCCTGCGCGCTGTCCTGCCAGCTGCCGACGAGGAACGTGGGCGCGTAGGTGCCCGAGTCGGTGAACACCTCCAGCCCGGAGGGCGTCTTCCAGTTGTCCTCCACGAGGTGGACGCCGAGTTCCTCCCACTCGGCCCAGAGATTTCCGAGGCGAGCCAGGCGGGTCTTGCCGCGCAAGGTCCACACGTGGATGTGCTCGCGGCGCACGCCGGGATATGCGGCCTCGATCATCTCCACGACCTTCCGCCGCGGCGTGCGGTAGTCTAGCAGCACCGAGGCGTCCTCGGCGGCCCGCGCCACGCGCTCGGGCACGGTGAGGCAGCCCATGTACGACTCGTACGGGCGCGACAGTCGGAGCGGCGAGTCGAAGAGGTGGAAGACCGCCATGGGACCGGTCGGCTTGCCTTCCGCGAAGCGCGTCGTGTTCTCGAGCGTGTCGACCGCAGCGCCCCAGAGCGTGATGCCCCGGCTCTGGAGCCACTCGTAGAACTGCTCGAAGCTGTGCCCGGGCTCGTTGAGCAGCCGGCGCACTCGCCGATCGACGGTCTTCGCGAGCTCCGGCCGCGCGTAGACGCGCCCAAAGCCCAGCATCGGGTTGGCGCCCATCTCCGGCGTCTCGCCGACCTTCGGCATCAGTCCCTCGCCGAGGCACACCATGAGCGCGTGGTTCTCGGGCAGCGTCCGCGTCAGGTGCCAGAGCCCCTCGCTCATGACGTACGCGCTGACGGCGTCGGCCTCCTTCTTCACCTGGTTGAACGCCGCCTTGTCGCGGTCCGCCCCCGCGCCGAACCCGCCGAAGAGCCGGGTGCCGAGCGCGGTCGCCGCGGAAGTCATCGATATGCAGCGGGCGATCCCGCGCGGCGTGAAGGCGTGCGCCGACACCGGCCCGGGTTGCAAACGCTCGACTTCCACGTCTTCGAGCCACAGATGAAAGCGGAGCAATACCGGCCGCGTGTCGAACGCCCACTGCGCCACCAGGTTCTGCTTGTCGATGTCGATCATCGCCGCCTCCGCGTTGGACTGAGTGATCTCCCTTGCCCTAGAGCCGCACATCCTCCAGTGACGCCGCCCACGGATACGGATCGATCGGCATCAGCCCCACGAGGTCGCCAGCGTCATCCATAGCGGCCGGCGCATCTCGCCTTTCCCTCGCGGCGCGGTCGATGGCGCCGCGAGGGGTGCGGGAACGCGGTCCTCCGCCCGAGCGTCAGGCGCGCGCGGACCACCCGTCCGGCGGATCGCACGACACCGTGCCCATGTCCGCGGGCACAGAGATCTCCAGCAACTCGAGGTCCCGCGACGCCGCCGTCTCGTTGTGTCGCAGGCCCCCCGGGATGTAGAGCGATTCGCCAGCCTGGATGCGCAACTTCTGCCCGTCCTCGAATTCGAGGTCCACCCATCCATTGAGCATGTAGACGAACTGGCCCTCGCAGACGTGGTAGTGCCACCCCGTCGGCTGCGTCATCCCGTCGGCCCCGATCGTCACCTGGGCCCGCATCTTGCCGCTGCTGGCGGCTGTCACCCCGAGGTCGCGGTACTTGAAGAAGGTGCGCCGGCCCGCCACCAGCGGGGCGGTGGCCGGCGTCGCGTATGCGAGCTTTCCCGGAGGGTTCACAGCGTTGGGCTGTCCGCTCGGCGCGCTCGTCTTGTCGATCATCGACGTCCTCCTCTCGCGTTGGGTACTGCTGATACTACACGAGGGATGCATGCCCTCGGCGCAACTGCGCCGAGGGCATTGGAGAGCCGGGACCAGCGGCCGGCTCCGGCCCCGGGCGACATGGGAGCCGCCCGGGCCGGCTCGACATGGCGGGAAGACCGCGCACGCCGACGCGCAACACGGGTCGCCCCTGGGTTGCGCACCGAGTTGCGCGGTATTCTTGCTGGACGAACACAGCGCTTGCACCGTGCCCGGTGCAGCCCCGAGGCTCGCATACCACTGGAGGTCTGGCATGGAACGACGGCTGCCGAGTCGACGCGATTTCCTGAAAATGGCGAGCGGTGCTGCGATCGGCGGCGGACTGTCGATCGCTCGCCTGGCGCGCGAGAGGGCCTTCGCCCAGGCGCGGGACGGAGCCCCTGCTCAGACGAAGGCGGACCCCGCCGACACGACCTATGCGAGCGCCCGGGACCAGGCCGCGGCGCTGGCGGCTCGGCGCGTGTCGTCCGCGGAACTGGTCGCTCGCGCCATCGCCCGCATCGAGTCGCTCGACGGCCGCATCAATGCCGTCGTCGCGCGCGACTTCGATCGCGCGCGAGCCGCGGCGGCCGCCGCGGATGCCGCGATTGCGCGAGGCGAGCGCCGGCCCCTCCTCGGCGTACCGATGACCGTCAAGGAGGCCTTCAACGTGGCGGGCCTGCCGACGACATGGGGGATCCCCGCGTTCAAGGACTGGCAGCCGGCGGCGGATGCGGTGATCGTGGCTCGCATGAAGGCCGCGGGCGCCATCGTCCTCGGGAAGACCAACGTCCCCTTCGTCCTCGCCGACTGGCAGAGCTACAACGACGTCTACGGAACGACGCGCAACCCGTGGGATCTCGATCGGACTCCGGGAGGATCCTCGGGAGGCGCTGCGGCCTCGCTCGCGGCCGGATACGTCGCGCTCGAGCTGGGCTCCGACATCGGCGGCTCGCTGCGCGCCCCCGCACATTTCTGCGGCGTGTGCAGCCACAAGCCGAGTCATGGGCTGGTGCCATCACGGGGCCACACGCCACCCCGGGTAGAGCCGCTGCCGCACGAGATCGATCTCGCGGTTGTCGGACCCATGGCGCGGACGGCGGGCGATCTGGGGCTCGCGCTCGACCTCATCGCCGGCCCCGACGAGCCAGAGGCCGTCGCGTATCGGCTGTCGCTGCCCGCTCCTCGTCACCGCGACCTGAAGGCATTCCGCGTGCTCGTCGTCGACACGCACCCGCTGTTGCCCACCGCTGCCGTGATCCGCACGGCGCTCGACCGCCTCGCGACGCGTGTCGGCAAGACCGGGGCGAAGGTCGAGCGATCGAGCCCGCTGCTCCCCGACCTCGCCGTGAACGCGCGCACCTACAGCCAGCTCCTGGCGTCGGTCTTCGGCGCGGACTATCCGATGAACGACTATCGGACGATCCAGGCGGCCGTGGCATCGCTGCCACCGGACGATACGAGCCTCGGCGCCTGGCGCGCGCGTGGCGCCGTCCTGAGCCATCGGGACTGGGTGGCCGCCGATCGCGTTCGCGCCGGGGAGATGCGCCGGTGGCGAGATCTGTTCCGCGAGTGGGACGTCGTGCTCACCCCGGTGATGCCGACGCTGGCGTTTCCGCACGATCACAGCACGCCGATGCGAGCCCGGCGCATCCAGATCGACGGCGCCGACTATCCGTATCAAGATCAGCTCGTGTGGCCAGGAGCCCCGACCACGCCCGGATTGCCGGCGACCGTGGTGCCGATCGACCGCTCCGACGCGGGCCTGCCCATCGGCGTTCAGATCATCGGACCCTATCTGGAGGACCGGACGCCCATCGCCTTCGCCGAGCTGATCGAGCGCGAGTTCGGCGGCTTCGTGCCTCCGCCGGCGCCTCCGAGCTGAGCGCGGTCCGCTGCGATCCGTCAGCGCGCCACGCCCGCGGCATGAGGATCTCGGTCGAACCGGGCGCGCCGGGGAAGGCCGATCCGGGCGCGCGGTCAGGCGGGACGGCGTTCGATGTAGCGCGCGAGCTCGTGCATCTCTTCGTCGAAGAAGACGAACACGGGGATGGACCGGTAGACGCCGTTTTTCAGGAACTGGTCCATCAGGTCGGGGTTCTCGTCCCGCAGGAAGATCCGCGTCTCGATGTCCGGCCGCGGCTCGACCAGCTTGATGACGAACGGCAGCGACGCGATGGCGGCGCCGCACCAGTCCTCGGTGATGACGAGAACGCGGCGCGTGGCGCCGTCGCGCTCGAGAATGCGCGCGTCCGCGGGCCCGATGGTCGTGGAGGCCACCGCCGCCAGCAGCCGCTCCTTGTTCATGGACATCTGGTCGATGTACTGCTGCACCGTCATGCCCCGCGCGAAGCGTTCCCTGGTCACCACGATGGCGCCCTCCTGGAGATGGGAGACATCAGGCGAGCGGCGCGGCTCGCCTGCGAAAACGGCGGATTCGGCGCGCGGCCGTCCTGCGCTCGCCAGGGCGAACGGCCAGCGCGCGCCCGGAGGAGCATAACACTCGCGCTCGCGCGACCGCAGCCCGGCGCCGCGTTGCCGCTGCCGGCACCTTCGAGTATCGTTCCAGGACATGATCCGCGCCGCACGGCATCCGATTTGCCGGTGCGCGCCATCCCCCACGAGAGGAAATCTTTTGCGGAGGCGCGGACGCGACCAGGAGGAATCATGCGACCAGAGCTCGACAGTGCGCTGGACCCGTTTCGACCCGGCTTCGACGCCGACGGCTTCAAGGTGGCCGTTCACGACGTGGTGGACGGTGTCGTCGTGCTCCAGATCGTGCACACACCGAACGCCTGCGAGGAGTGCCTCATCCCGGACGACATGATGGGGCCGATGCTGACGACCGCCTTCCGCACCGTCGCCCCCGACGTGACGGGGGTCCGCATCGAGCACGTGCACGCGGAGTAGCCGCGTCCGCATCGAGCGGACCGATGTTCGACGAGGGACGCAGCGGACTTCGTGGCCGGGCGCGCGATCGCCTGCCCGGTGCTGGTGATCGTCGGGAGCCAGAGCCACACCGCCACGCTGTACGGCTACGAGGCGGCGTGGTCCGCCTACGTCACCCCGTGACAGGGCCTCGCCGGTCATCACGCGGAGGAGTCGGTGGCGAGGGCGCGGGCGAGGTGTTCGGGGTCCACCGGCTTCACGAGATGCGCGTCGAAACCGGCGTCGACCGCGCGCTGGCGGTCGGCCTCGCGCCCGTAGCCCGTGAGCGCGACCAATCTGGGCTGCAAGCCCGTCATGGTGGAGCGGATCCAGCGCGCGACGTCGTAGCCGTCCATGCGGGGCAGCTCGATGTCGATGATCGCCGTGTCCGGGCGGACGCTGAGCGCGCGCTCCACGCCCGCTGGGCCGTCGGCGGCCTCATGCACCTCGTGCCCCTGGAGCTCGAGCATCATGCGGAGCATGTCGCGCGCGTCCCGGTCGTCCTCGACGATCAGCACCCGCTGGGTCGAGACCGGCGAGACCGCCGCGTGGGCGGCCATGCTCCTTGCCGATGGTGTCGCGATCCGGGGCAGGCGAACCGTGAACACGGCGCCCCGGCCGACGCCTTCGCTCGCCGCCGTCACCGTGCCGCCGTGCAGCTCGATCAGGCGCTGCACCAGCGTGAGCCCGAGGCCAAGCCCTCCGCGCGAGCGATCGAGGCTCTGCTCCGACTGCACGAACGGGTCGAAGACTCGCAGGAGCTCCTCACGCGCCATGCCGACGCCGGAATCCTCCACGCGGAACACGGCGGACTCGCCGTCGGCGTAGACCGCGACCCCGATGTCGCCGCCGGGCGGCGTGAACTTCGTCGAGTTGCCCAGGAGATTCGCGATGACCTGGCCGAGGCGCGTCTCGTCGCCGTTGACCCAGGCCGGCTCGATCCGCTCCTGGACGACGTGGCGGCTCAACCGGCCCGCGCCGCGCAAGCCCTGAATCGAGCGCGCGACGAGCGCGCCCAGGTCGACCGGCCGGGGCGACAGCGTGATCTTCCCCGCCGTCACGCGCGCGACGTCGAGCAGGTCGTCGACCAGCCCCGTCAGGTGGCGGATCTGGCGCTGGATGGCGTCGCGCGCCTTGGCCGCCGTCGCCTCGTCGTGCCCGGCCAGGTGGAGGACCTCGACGGCGGCGACCACGACGTTCAGCGGATTGCGCAGTTCGTGGCCGAGCATCGCGAGGAACTCGTCCTTGGCGCGGCTCGCCGATTCCGCCTGGGCCCGCGCCGCCTGTTCCCGCCCCAGCAGCTCGGCGCGCTCGACCTCGATGCGCTTCTGCTCGCTGATGTCGCGGGCGATCTTCGACGCGCCCACGATCTCGCCGGATGGCGCCCTCACCGGCGAGATGGTCAGCGAGATGGCGACGCGGTGGCCGTCCTTGGCGACGCGCTCGGTCTCGAAGTGCACGATGCGCTCGCCGCGCGAGATTCTGGCGAGGATGTCGCGCTCCTCGTCGTGGCGCTCGGGGGGAATGATCAGCGTGATCGGCTGCCCGATGGCCTCCGCGGCGGCCCACCCGAACAGCCGCTCCGCCGCCGGGTTCCACGAGGTGATGATGCCGGCCAGCGTCTTGCTGGCGATGGCGTCGTTGGCGCCCTCGACGATCGCGGCGAGGCGCGCGGCCGCCTGCCGCCCGATTTCCGAGGCGGCGCGCGCGGCCTCGGAGGCGATGAGGAGGTCCGCGCGCTCGGCCTCGGTCTGCCGCTGCCGCTCCGCCACCTTCACGAGCGCGCCCGCGACCTCTCGCACCTCCGCAGGACCGCTCTCGACCGCGGTGGTCGGCACGTCGCCCTGCCGCTCCACCTCCTTCGCGGTTTTGGCGAGCGCCGTGATCGGCCCCGCGATGCGCCGGCCCACGAGGACGGACAATGCCGCGCATGCCGCCAGCAGGACCGCGGCGCCCGTGGCGATCGTCCAGAGCCAGGGCCGGAGCGGCGCGTCGACGGCGGCGCGCGGGATGGCGAGGCTGGCGCCCCAGCCCGTGGTCAGCGAGCGGCTGACGGCCGTGTACGCGAGGCCGCCCTCGACGGTGCGCGCGATGCCCCAGCTCTCCGGATCGCCGCTGAACAGCCGCGCCAGCTCCGGCGGCAGCGGGCGGCCGGTCAGCTCAGCGGGGTCCTGCGTGCGCGCGACAATGGTGCGGCGAGGATCCACGATCGTGCCGACCCAGACGCCGGGAATGTGCTGACGCGCGAGGACCTCGCGCATGACGGTGGCATCGATCGCCGCGGTGAGGATGTACTGGACCACGCCGTGACGGATCACCGGCACGCTCACGAGGAACGCGAATCGCCCGGTCCGCGCGTCGGGGACCAGCGGACCGACCTCCGGCGTGCCGCTCCGCGCGATCGCCCAGAAGGCCGCCGGCTCACGCGTCGGCGCGGGGCGCGTCTCGCCCGGCACTACGGTCGTGATCAGCGCGTGGCCGGCCGGTGAGCTGAGGACGATGTCGGCCCAGCCGGACTGGGTGGCGAGCGCGCGCCGGACGTCCTGCTGAAACGCGGGCAGATCGTCCAGCTCGAGCGTGCGCGCCGTCGTCAGCGCCTTCAACGTCATGACGGCCGCGGCGAGCTCGCGGTCCACGCTGCCGGCGAGCGCGCGCGCCCGCTCCACGCCGGTCCGCTCCACCGCCCGCCGCTGCTGACGCTCGTACGCGACGGCCGCGATCGCGGAACAGACGGCCACGGGAAGGAGGACGGCGAGCGCGAAGACGAAGAGAGAGGTGCGAATCTTCATCGGGCGCCGGGGACATGGCCGGGCACGGCCGCGCCGGGCGGCCCGACCGACTCAGAGTCGCAGGGAGGCGAGTCGCTCAGGTGTGGGAACGCCGTCGGAATCCCAGCCTCGCAGGGCATAGTACCGGTCCAGCATCGCCGCCAGCTCCGCCGGCGGGCAGTGCATGCCGGCCGAGGGGCCATCCGGAATGGGTTCGTGCATCACCCGCCAGGGCAGCACGTCGTCCTTGCGGCGCGCGCCGGCGCGCACGTTGTAGAGCCGCTCGAGATTGACGACCCGCTCGCCGACTTGCTCCAGCTCGTCCACCGTCATGTCCCAGCCCGTGACGGCGCGGACCATTCTCGCGTAGGGCTCCTCGACGTACAGCCCGAAGCCGCGCTCGGAGGTGAAGCGACATACGACGAGCGAGTCGTCGACCGCGGTGAAGTGCTGGCTCCTGACGGCGAACTCGGGCTTGCCCTCCGGCGAGCGCCGGTCGTAGCCCTGCGCGTACTGGGGCGTGGGCCGCGTGTCGTGATGGCTGCCGCCGCGGCTCGCCGTGGCGTAGCCGATCGACATGCCCTTGAGCGCGCGCGCGGAGTGCGCGGGCATCTCGAGGCGCTTCACCGCGTACACGATGCGCGTGGCCTCGGGGTGGAGCGATTCGGCGAGCCGCCACGCGCCCTCGGCCAGCCGATCGCCGAAGCCCTCGCGCATTCCGGTCATCTCGACCAGCCGGAGCATCCCGCGCCAGTCGCCCCAGCCGAACGGCACGCCGATCTCGGCGGGATCGAGCCAGCCGCGCTCCAGCGCCTCGCACGCGAACGCGAGGGTCACGCCCATCGTGATCGTGTCCATCCCGAGCAGGTCGCAGAGGTCGTTCGCGCGCGCCAGCGAGCCCGCGTGCGCGTTGCCGAGCATGGACCCGAACGCGAAGATCGTCTCGTACTCCGGCATCTTCGCGCGCAAGCCGGCGAGCTCGCCGTCGCGCACCTCGTATTGCTTGCCGCACGCGACGGGACATTTGAGGCAGGTGGTGTCTCGCGCGTGGTAGTGCTCGCGCATCTCCTCGCCGGAGATCGCCATCGCCTCGGCGAAGGTCTCGGCTCTCATGTTGTAGGCGCCGAGCGCGCCGAGCGTGTTGATGGGCTTCACGAGAAACGGCGTGCCCCAGGTGGACAGGGCCTTCGTACCCGTGGTGAGCGGCTCGCGGCGCTCGTCGAGAAGCTTCTTGAGCAGGCCGGCGTCGGCCACCTCGGTCTTGCGGCTGCCGGCGACGACCAGCGCCTTCACGTTCTTCGAGCCGAGCACCGCCGCGATGCCGCCGCGACCGGCGAATCCCTCGCGGTTCTTCCAGTACGTGCCCATGGCCGCGAACCGCACGAGGCGCTCGCCGGCGGGCCCGATCGCGATGACGTCGGCGTCGCTTCCCTCGGTGGACTGGATCGCCAGGACCGTGTCGCGCGTGCTCTGGCCCCAGAGGCCTCGCGCGGGCTCGAGGCTCGCGCCGGCCTCGGTCACCTTCACGTAGACGGGCTCGGGGGCGCGACCGGTGATGGCGATGGCGTCGAATCCCGTCCGCTTCATCGTGGCGGGGAAGCGGCCCCCGAACGTCGAGTCGAAGTAGAGCCCGGTGAGCGGCGACTGCGCCGCGACGCAGGCCCGGCTGTTGCCCGGGACGGTGGTGTCGGTGATGGGCCCGACGGCGAACACGACCGCGCTCGCGGGATCGAAGGCGTCGATGCCGGGCGGGACGCGATCGAGGAGCAGACGCGCCGCGAAGCCGTTGCCGCCGATGAGACCGCGCGCCACGTCCTCGGCCACCGGCTCGGTGTGGGCGCGCCCGGTCGCCGCGTCGACGAAGAGCAGGCGGCCCCCGTAACCTTTCGTCGTCATTGCGCTCGCATCCTACTCATTGAAGTCTAGTGACCGCAAGGCACATCGGCAACGAGTGGCGAAGCGGGCTCGGAAGTTCTGGCGCCCGTGCAGGCCGAGGACCGAACTGCGGGCCGACAAGAAATCCCGGAAGGGCCCGGGCTGCCCAGCCGCGTCCGGAAGCCCGTGGGACTAAACGCCACGGCATGTGGCCATCGGCGGTACGCAAATGTCGTTCCGCGTTCGAGCGCCGGCTCCGCCGGCGCAACCCGCAGTTGGGGGGAGGTTCGGAAGGGGGGCGCAGCCCCCCTCCGAGTTCTCTAGTCCTGGCCGATCGACTTGAGACCGCTTCGGGCGGCGCTCTCGAGCTCCGAGTCCCCCGCGGACGAGGCGAGGAGCTTCCGGTACACGATGGCCGCGGAGTCGTTCTGCCTGAGCGCCGCGAACGAGCGCCCCGCGCCGAGCAGGCCGCGGCGTCCCCACACCGTGTCCGGAGCGACGTACGCCGCCGTCATGTAGGCTTCGATCGCGTCGTCGTGCTGGCCGGCCGTGCGGAGACCTTCGCCGATGTAGTACGACGCCTCGGCGGCGATGGCTGGATCTCCGTCCTTCACCGCTTGTTCGAGCAGCGGTCGCGCCTCCGACCACCGGCCGTCGGCCTGGAAGATACGACCGGCGCCCAGCTCCGCCTTCGGCACGCCATCGCCATTCGGAAATTCCTTGGCGAACCGCGCGTAGGTCTGGGCAGCCGCGGCGCGATCCCCAGCGCTCTCCTGCGCCTCGGCCAGGAGCGGGAGCACGCGCCGGCGGGCGGGATCCGTCGCGGACATCGACATCGCGACGGCCTCGAGCTCATGGCGCGCGTCGGCGGCCGCGCCGGTGCGAAGCAGGGCCTCGGCGTACGTGACACGATCTCCCGGCCGCCCGGCATTCGTCGGGTAGCGCGTCGCGACCGTCTTGTACATGTCTCTCGCGAGTGGCCACTCGCCATTGGCGCCGGCCGCCGTGGCGAGCTCATCGAGCGCGACCGGCGTCACCGGATGGCGGGGAAACTGATCGGCGAGCCGCACGGCCTGCGTGCGCGCCTCGGGCCAGCGCTTGTTTTGGATCGCGATCGCCTCCATCCCGTGCATCAGGTGCGGCGTGGTCGCGAGGTCGGGCGGTCCGGCGATCAGCGGGCCCGCTGCCTTCGCGAACTCGTCCGCCTTGCCCTGGTTGAACAGGACGGCGGCCAGGCCATACTCCGCCGCGGCGGCGCCGGCGCCACCGGCGTTGTGCGCCTCGGTGAACTCGCGCGCGGCGGCATCCCAGTGGCCGCGGTTGAAGGCGATCAGGTCGGC
>Ga0126379_10000743_pt1 | contig 18559 bp, 15 predicted proteins | sample PanSoiMetPlot_24_FD_92640 | JGI IMG/M metagenome (GOLD analysis project Ga0126379, IMG submission 92640) | Tropical forest soil microbial communities from Panama - MetaG Plot_24 | ecosystem: Environmental > Terrestrial > Soil > Tropical forest > Bulk soil | place: Panama | collected 2016-02-17
GACATTTTGGAATTTGCTGACCGCGTTCGGCGCGGCGTTGATTCCCGTTCAATTCGCTTACGGCGGATGGCAAACGTCCTGTTTCGTGGCCGGTGAAGTGCGCGAGCCGAAAAAAAATCTGCCACGCGGATTGCTCTTTGGAGTTCTCGGAGTGATCGCGGTCTATTTGTCAGTGAACCTTGTTTGCATGCACGCGCTTGGCCCAAATGGACTCGCCGAAACAAAAACTCCGGCCTCGGCCGTCATGCGGCTCGCGCTTGGCGAAACTGGCGCGCGCATCATCGCCATCGGCATCGCCATTTCGACGATCGGATTTCTCAGCCAAAGCATGCTCACCGCGCCGCGCGTTTATTTTGCAATGGCTGAAGACGGTTTGTTCTTTTCCAGCCTCGCGAAATTGAATCGCGCGCGCGTGCCGGCGTTCGCGATCGCGCTCCAGGGTCTGCTCGCTATCATCATCACGTTGTCCGGCCGCTACGAACAAATCCTCAACTACGTGATTTCTGTCGATGTGATCTTCTTCGCGCTCACTGCCGCAACGGTTTTTGTTTTTCGACGCAGAGCTAACGCAAGTCCGGATCTGTTAGATGCCAGTCCGGCTCGGACTCCTGGCCATCCGTTCACGACTTTGTTTTTCATCATCGCCTGCGCCGGCGTTGCCTTCAGCACGTTTTACCGATATCCGCACAACAGCGCGATCGGCGTCGGGATTATGTTGAGCGGAATTCCGGTTTATTTGTTTTGGCGAAGCCGCCAATCGAGAGTTATCGGACAATGAAACGAGGCGAGTCACCATTCATGCATTGGGCGAAGAGCCGCCCCAAGGTGAAATACGATCTCTCGCTGAGCGGGATCTTGAACCTTCCGATTGCAGAGTTGGAGGTCGATCTTAAGGATCTCGAGCTGCATGGCGACAATGCCTACGGCTATCGACCGTTGATCGAGGCATTGGCGAAACATCGAAAAGTCGCACCCGAAAATGTGATCACCGTCGCAGGCGGCACATCGATGGCAAACCATCTCGCGATGGCGGCGCTCATTGAACACGGCGACGAAGTCTTGATCGAACAACCAACTTACGATCCACTCCTCGCCGTCGCGCGTTATCTCGGCGCGAAGATCAAACGCTTCCCTCGCCCGTTCGAAATCGAATTCAGGATCGACATCGACGCACTCGAAAAACAAATCAACAAGAACACGCGTCTCATTGTCCTGACCAATTTGCACAATCCGAGCAGCGCGTTGGTTGATGATCAAATGCTGCGAAAGGTCAGCGAGCTCGCGCGAAACGCCGGAGCGCGCGTCCTTGTCGATGAAGTTTATCTGGAAGCAATGTTCGAGAACGCGCCGGTCTCCGCGATTTCACTCGGTCCGGAATTTGTCGTCACGAGCAGTTTAACGAAGGGCTATGGTCTGAGCGGACTTCGTTGCGGTTGGATCTTTGCCGAGCCAAAACTCGCGGAAAAGATTCGGCGCCTCGACGACATCTTCGCCGCAAGCGCGCCTTATGCGATGGAGCAGCTGAGCGTCCTAGCGATCGAACAGCTTCCGAAAATTTCGACACGCGCGAAATCAATGCTGGAAACAAATCGTCAAACCCTCAAAAAGTTCTTCCAGGCGCGCAACGATATTACAGCTGTCCCAACGAAATTCGGGACAACCTCGTTTCCCCGGCTGCCGAACGTCGATTTGGACAAACTTTGCGCACTATTGCCCAAGAAATATGAGACTGCGGTCGTGCCCGGAAAATTTTTCGAAGCGCCGCAGCATGTCCGAATAGGAATGTGTTGCGAGCCGGAAGACTTCAGCGCCGGCGTTGAGAGACTTGGTCAAGCGTTGGACGAGCTTCGTCGCTAAAGTTTTTCGCGGCCGTGCGGTTTATTTAGATCGAGAACCGGACCGAGCGGAACGATCCGCGTCGGATTAATTTCCTCGTGCGTCATGTAATAATGACGCTTGATGTGATCGATGTTGACGGTCTCGGCGATCCCCGGTTGTTGATAAAGATCGAGCAGGTAACCTTGCAAGTTCGGATAATCGATGATCCGCCGCAGGTTGCATTTGAAATGGCCGTGATAAACGACGTCAAACCGAATCAGCGTACAAAATAATCGCCAATCGGCTTCGACGATGCGCTCGCCGAACAAATATCGGCTGCTCGCCAATCGTTTTTCCATTTCGTCGAGCGCGTCGAACAATCTCTTGCACGCACGTTCGTACGGTTGCTGCCGCGTCGCGAATCCCGCGCGATATACGCCGTTGTTAATGTTTTCGTAAACAAAATCGTTCAGCTGCGCATGCTCGGCCTCGAGGTCCTTGGGAAAAAGATTGAGATCTTTGTTCGCCGCGAATTCGTTAAAGACGCTGTTGAACATCGGGCAAATGTCGTCTTCGCAATTGTTGACGATTTTTCTAACTTCTTTGTCCCACAGCACCGGAACGGTGACGCGATCGTTGAAGTTTGGATCGGTCGCGCGATAAGCCTCGCTCAAGTAACGAAAGCGATTGATCGGATCGGTCGATTCGAAGTCATCGAGCTTTTTCAAGTCCGAACCGGGCTTTGATTTTTCCGGATCGCGAAAGGCCCAGCCTTTTTCGTCGCGGAACGGATCGACAATCGTCATACCGATCGCGTGCTCGAGTCCTTTGAGTTTTCGAAAGATGACGGTGCGACTGGCCCACGGGCACGCTAACGAAACGTAAAGATGATAACGGCCGGCGGTGGCGGGAAACGGGGTCGATCCATCATTTGAAATCCATTCCCGAAACGCATCTTCCTGGCGTTTAAATTCGCCGGTCGCGGATTGTTCGCGCGGAGAATGAGACGAAGGCACGTCCGTATCTAAGCGAAGCGTGAAAGGAACGCGAGCGGGAGGAAAGCCGCCGGAACGCAGTCTGAAATCGGCCGCGAAAAAAAGTGAAAAAACTTCTTGCCAGTGCCATGGTGTTATAGTTGACTATATCACTAAATGAGAGCCTCCTTCCAACTGATCTTAATCGCCGCCCGCCTCTGGCCTCTCTTGGCCGTCGGCGCAATGCTTACAACGGCCGCTGAAAATTCCCCCCAGCCGAAGAGCGATGAGCACGGTCACTTTGCCGTGTGCATGAAGTCCGAACAATTCTTGCGGGGGCTCGTCGACCGGGTCCGACCGCTTGCTTCTAAATGACGCGGGAATGGAATGACGGTCAGCCGATTTATCGCCAGCTTCGCGATCGCGTGATCCACATGATTCTCGACGGCGTTTTGAAAGAAGAAGACCCGCTGCCTTCGGTCCGGACGGTGGCCGCGGACTATCGAGTAAATCCCCTTACCGTTCTAAAAGCTTATCAGGAATTGGTCGATGAAGAGCTCGTCGAAAAACGTCGCGGACTTGGCATGTTCGTAAAGCGCGGCGCGCGCGAACGACTGCTTCAAGGCGAGCGCCAAAAATTTCTCGCTGAACATTGGCCGCGCGTTTCGGAACACATCGAACGGCTCGGCCTCACACTGAACGAGCTGCCCCACCCTGCGGCCACACGCCGTTCAAAAGGCGGAAAGGATTGATCATGGCAACGATTGAAGCTCGCGGTCTTAGAAAGGTGTTCGAATCAACGGTCGCACTCGACAATGTCGATCTTCGCGTCGAAGAAGGCCGCATTCTCGGAATCATCGGTCCGAACGGCGCCGGCAAAACGACCGCGCTCAACGCGATCCTTGGTCTCACTTCGTACGAGGGTCAGCTGAGTGTGCTCGGCCGCGATCCGTGGAATGCGCGGGATGAACTCATGCGCGATGTCTCGTTCATCGCCGACGTTGCGGTCCTACCGCGTTGGATCCGCGTGACGCAATTGCTCGATTACGTCGCGGGCGTTCATCCGAAATTCGATCGCGCAAAAGCGGAAGGATTTCTCGCAAAGACTGTAATCAAACGCCACAGCAAAGTACGCGAGTTGTCGAAGGGCATGGTCGCGCAGCTGCATCTCGCGATCGTGATGGCGATCGACGCGAAGCTGCTTGTGCTCGATGAACCGACGCTTGGTCTGGACATTCTTTATCGCAAACAATTCTACGATTCGCTGCTCAACGATTATTTCGATCATAGCCGCACGATTCTGGTGACGACGCACCAGGTCGAAGAAGTCCAGGACGTCCTTACCGATCTCGTTTTCATCAACCACGGCCGGATCGTTCTCCAATGCACGATGGAGGAATTCGAAGCGCGCTATGTCGAAGTGATGGTCCACCCAGATCACGTCGCCGGCGCGCGTTCGCTCAAGCCGATCTCGGAACGGCAAGTCTTTGGACGCAGCGTGCTTTTGTTCGATCAAGTCGATCGCAATCAGCTTGCCGCGCTCGGTGACGTGCGCACGCCGAGCATCGCCGACTTGTTCGTCGCGGTGATGACGAACTCAACCACCCACCCGTCATGACAACAAATACTTCGTCAATGTCCGAATCGCCTAACCAACAAACGGTCGCCGCGCGCGCGACGCCGACGTTTTACTGGTCGGTGTTGCGCGAATTGTGGGAGAACAAGTCGATCTACATTGCGCCGGCAATTGTCGCAGCCGTGATTCTGCTCGGAGCGCTGATCAGCTGCGGCCATCTGCCGGCACGCAGACAGAACGCGATGTTGCTGGATGAAGCGCAACGCCGGGCGGCGATCGAGCTGCCCTACAACATTGCCGCGATGGTCCTCATCGTAACCGCGTTTATTGTCGGCTTCTTTTACTGCCTCGATGCGCTTTACGGCGAACGGCGCGACCGCAGCATTTTATTTTGGAAATCGTTGCCGGTCTCGGACCTCACAAGCGTTTTGTCCAAAGCGATCGTTACGCTCGCGATCCTGCCGGCGATCATTTTCGTCGTCGTCGTGGTGACGCAATTCGTCATGCTGCTGCTTAGCACGGCGGTGTTGACGCCGAGCGGACTCGCGGCAACAACCTGGCAAAATTTTAATCTCCTGCGCGAGTCGGTGGTGTTGTTTTATGGACTCATCGTAATCGCGCTTTGGCACGCGCCAATTTACGGTTGGGCGCTGTTGATTTCCGGAATCGCGCGGCGCGCGACATTTTTGTGGGCGATCTTGCCGCCGCTCGCGCTCGGCATTTTCGAGAAGATCACGTTCAACACGAGTTATATCAGTTCGATGCTGAAGAATCGCATCTTCGGCGCGGGCGACACTGCGTTCGATTTCCACATGCATCACAGCATTTCGGTCGATTTGGCGCAACTGACCCCGGGAAGATTTCTGGCGACGCCCGGACTTTGGATCGGGTTGATCGTCGCGGCGCTTTTTATCGCGGCTGCGATCCGCCTACGTCGTTATCAAGGACCAATTTGATTCGCCTCCCTCAAATTAACCCCCAACCAAGAAGAAAATCATGCACCCCACCGTGAAAGCCGCTCGCACCGCCGGATTCATTTATCTCTCGATGATCATCGTTGCGCCGTTTTGCCTGCTCTACATTCCGAGCAAGCTGATTGTGCGCGGTAACGCCGCCGCAACCGCCGATAACATTCTCGCGCACGAGACACTCTTTCGATTGTCGATCTTCGGTGATCTCATCGGTCAGGTGATTTTCATCTGCCTGGGGGTCGCGCTGTATCGGCTGTTGCGCGACGTCAACAAGACCTGGGCGTTGCTCATGCTCAGTCTCGTGCTGACATCGGCGGCGGTTTGTTTTCTCAACGTGCTTAACGATGTCGCCGCACTCCTTCTCTTTCGCGGCGGTGAATTCCTCGTCGTGTTCGATAAACCGCAGCGCGACGCGCTCGCGATGTTGTTTCTGCGTTTATACAACCATGGCCAGTTCATCGCCGAAGTTTTTTGGGGACTCTGGCTCTTTCCGCTGGGCTTGCTGATCTACCGCTCAGGATTTATTCCGCGCTTTATCGGCGTCTGGCTAATGATCAACTGCTTCGGTTGGCTGCTGTTGAGCTTCACCGCATTGTTTTTTCACGACAGTTACAACGCGATGCTCGGCTATTTGCAGCCGGTGCTCTTCGGCGAAATGGCGCTCATGCTCTACTTGCTGATCAAAGGCGCAAAAGTTCCCGAACTATCAGTTCACTCCCCTTCACTCGTTAACGCATGAAAATAAAACGAATCTTCAAATGGACTGCGCTGACGATCGTCCTCGCCTTGTTCGTATGGCTGTTCGTCGCTTACTGGACTTCGACCAACGATTGCGAGCGCATGACCGCATCCCCGAATAACCCCATGAAAGCAATCACCAGCTGTGAGTACGGTGTCGATCATCTCAAGCTTCAGGACATCGAAAAGCCGGCGCCGGCGGACAATGAAGTCCTCGTCCATGTCCGTGCGGCTTCAGTGAATCCGGTGGACGGGCACATGATCAGAGACTCGTGGCTGGGGCGTCTTCTAGGCGGTTTGCGCAAACCAAAGAACACACGTTTTGGGACTGACTTCGCTGGCGTCGTCGAAGGAGTTGGAAAAAACGTAACCGACCTCAAAGCGGGCGATGAAGTCTTCGGCGCGAAGAACGGCGCGATTGCTGAGCACATTTGCGTCAAGGCCCACCGTGCGATTGTGCTGAAACCGAGCAACATCACGTTCGAGCAGGCCGGCTCGGTTGGCGTTGCCGGGCTGACGGCGTTGCAAGGTCTGCGCGATCAAGGGCACATTAAGTCCGGACAAAAAGTGCTGATCAACGGCGCTTCCGGCGGCGTTGGAACTTTCGCCGTCCAAATCGCCAAAGCGTTCGGCGCCGAAGTCACGGCTGTCTGTAGCACTCGAAATGTCGATCTGGTTCGATCGATCGGCGCCGATCACGTGATCGATTATACGAAAGAAGATTTCACCAAGACCGACCAGCGTTACGACATGATCTACGACTTGGTCGGCAATCATGGATTCTCAGAGCGCCGAAACATTTTGACGCCGAACGGGATTTGCGTGCTCGCCGGAGTCGGCGGTGCCGGAGTTCATCCCGGAACAATGGGGCGGATTGCTGGGAATTTTTGGAATGCTTTTCGGTCGAACTTTAGCAAACAGAAGTTTGTTTTCTACATCGCGAAGCTGACCAAAAACGATTTCGACGTTCTGCGTGACTTGATGCAGTTGGGAAAAGTCAGCCCGGTCATCGATCGAACTTACAAGTTCGAGCAGACCGCGGACGCGGTGAAATACATGGAAGAGGGTCACGCCCGCGGAAAAGTCGTCGTCACCATTGACTAAGCGACGCCGATGAAATGGAAACGAATCCTGAAGTGGAGCGTGCTCGCAATCCTTGTCGTTCTCCTCGCCGGGTTCGAGTTAGCCTACTGGACCTCCACAAATAACTGCGGTCGCAACATTCCGAGTGGCGCCGAACGCATGAAAGCGATCCACTATTGCGAGTACGGTTCGCCGGACGACGTCCTAAAGCTTGAAGAGGTCGAAAAGCCAGTCCCTAACGACAATCAGATTCTTGTCCGCGTTCGCGCAGTTTCTCTTAGATTCTTCGACGGCGGCATGCTGGGAGGCAGCGTTCCCGGCAGGCTCCTCTGTGGACGTCGTAAACCGAGAAACACAATTCCGGGATCTGATTTCAGCGGAACGGTAGAAGCGGTTGGGAGAAACGTGACCGAGTTCAAGGCGGGCGATGAAGTCTTTGGAGTAAGGGCGGGCTGTCTCGCCGAATACGTCTGTGTCAGGCAAGCTGGCGCAATCGCTTCGAAGCCGCGCAACACCACTTTCGAGCAAGCCGCATCGATCCCGACCGCGCTTGTTTCCTTGCAAGGGTTGCGCGACACAGCGCGGCTGAAAGCAGGACAAAAGGTCCTGATCAACGGCGCGTCGGGAGGCGTCGGGACATTTGCCGTGCAAATCGCAAAGTCGATGGGCGCGGAAGTGACCGGCGTCTGCAGCGGAAGGAATATCGATCTTGTGAAGTCGTTAGGCGCGGATCGCGTGATCGATTACACAAAAGAAGATTTCACCAACGGCGCTGAGCGTTACGACGTAATTTACGATCTGGTCAATAATCATTCTTTCGCAGAGCGCCGCCGCGTCCTCAACCCCGGCGGGATTTGCGTGTTGGCCGGGGTAGGCGGCTCTGGAATGCGCAAGGAAACGCTTTCCAATATGGTTAGCTCGCTCGCCGCCGCTCTTCGTTCGAGATTTTCGAAGGAGAAATTTGTCATGTTTGGCGTCGACATTAACAAGAAAGATCTCGGCGCCTTGCGCGATTTGACGGAAAGCGGAAAGATCGCGCCCGCTCTCACCAAAACGTATCCGCTCACCGAAACCGCCGCGGCCTACAAATATCTCGAGACCGGTCACGCCAGCGGAAAGATCGCTATCACCGTCGACTAAAACGCCTACCGAAAAATTCACATGAATAATATCGACAATTCGCAACGCACGGCCGCGAAAGTCGCCGGCTGGAGCGGCCTGCTCATGTTCGCCATCGTGGTGTTCGGTAATTTCGTTCTACTCGGGCCGCTCGTCGTCCCGCGCAATGCCGTCGACACCGCGCGCAACATTCTCGCGCACGAAACACAATTTCGCGCCGCGCTTATCTGCTTCATCTCCTATGGCGTCGGCGCCACCGCTCTCTCGGCTGCGCTTTACGTCATACTCGCGCCGATCAATCGCGGCCTCGCCTTGGCAGGCGCATTGTTTCGCATTGTCTTCGCGATGTTGTGGCTCATTGCGCCGCTGAATAGTTTGGCGGGTCTTCGACTTCTCGGCGACGCCCCGTATCTAAAAATTCTCGAACCAGATCGCCTCCAAGCGCTCGCTCGCGTCCAGCTCGCCGGAAGTTTTGACGATTATTATGTTGGCCTTCCATTCTTGGGATTAGCCGCCACCGTTTGCGCCTGGTTGTGGCTAAAGTCCAATTACATTCCGCGCGGATTGTCGATTTACGGTGCGATCGGTTCGACCTGGTGCGTCTTCTGCGCATTCACCTATCTTCTTTTCCCCAACTTCACCAAAATCGTTAATGACTGGTGGTTCGATTTTCCGATGGCGGTCTTCGAATTGATCGTCAGCTTTTGGCTTTTGTTTAAAGGTTTAAGTACGAGAATAGAGACCAAAACCGAGGGTTAGATATATGAAACGCTTTTTGAAATGGACATTTGGTCTGCTTCTCATCGGATTGTTTGTCTGGTTCGAGATCGCTTACTGGACTTCGACGAACGATTGCGATCGGAAGAATGTAGCTGCGCCGACAAATCCGGTGAAAGCGGTAACTTATTGCGAGTACGGCCTGGCGAATCTGAAGATCGACAACGTCGAGAAGCCAGTTCCGACAGATGATCAAGTCTTGGTCCGGGTTCGCGCAGCTTCGATCAATCCCTACGACTGGCATTTCATTGAAGGCTCACCAAAACTCATGCGCGCAATGATCGGCGGATTGCGCAAACCAAAAGACACGCGACTCGGCGTCGATTTTGCCGGAAACGTGGAAGCGGTCGGCAAAAACGTGACCCAATTCAAAGTTGGCGATGAAGTGTTCGGCGGCAGAGATGGCGCGTTCGGCGAATACGTAACTCCGAAAGCCGATCGCGCGATCGCGATAAAACCCGCGAACGTGACCTTCGAAGAAGCTGCCGCGGTCAACATCGCGGGGATCACTGCGCTGCAGGGACTTCGCGATCACGGACAAGTTCAGGCCGGGCAAAAAGTTTTAATCAACGGCGCGTCGGGCGGCGTTGGAACGTTTGCCGTTCAGATCGCGAAAATTTTGGGCGCGGATGTGACCGGCGTTTGCAGCACACGCAATATCGAGCTCGTGCAATCGCTCGGCGCCGACCACGTGATTGATTACACAAAGGAAGATTTTACCAAGGGCGACCAGAAGTACGACATGATCCTCGACAATGTCGGAACGAGTCATTCGCTTTCCGAATGCAGACACGTTCTAACGGCGAACGGAAAGTACGTTCTGGTCGGTGGCGGTGGCGCGACCGAGCAGGGATTTTTCGGCGCTTTGAGTTTGCCGCTCAAAGCGTTCGTTTATTCCAAGTTCGTGAACCAGAAAATGGGAATGATGATGGCGCAGATGAAACAAACCGATCTTCAGTGGTTCGCCGAGCAGATGCAGAACGGAAAAATCAAAGCCGTCATCGATCGCACTTATAAATTGGATCAGATCAAAGACGCCGTCGCTTACGTTGAACAAGGCCACGCCCGTGGCAAGGTCATTGTCACCGTCGATTAGGAAATCTTCAGAACGGCATTGCCGCTGAGCTTTCCGGCGCGAAACTTTTCAAGGGCGGTGTTCGCTTCCTCCAGCGGAAATACTTGGACTTTGCTCCTAACCGGCACGCGTGGCGCGATTTTGAGAAACTCTTCGCCATCGCGCCGAGTCAGGTTCGCGACCGACGAGATCACGCGTTCGTTCCAAAGATCGACATAGGGAAACGACGGGATATCGCTCATGTGAATTCCGCCGCAAACAACGACGCCGCCTTTGGCGAGATTCTTAAGTGCCGCCGGAACAAGCGCGCCGACCGGCGCGAAGATGATTGCGGCATCTAATTTTTCCGGTGGCGGTTCGTCGGACCCGCCCGCCCAAACTGCGCCCAACGAACGCGCTTCTTTCTGCCCAGCAGCATCGCCCGGTCGGGTAAATGCGTAGATTCCCTTTTTCTCGTAGACCGCGACTTGCGCGATCAGATGCGCTGCGTTGCCGAAACCGTAAATGCCGAGCCGTCGCGCATCGCCGGTTTTTCGGTAAGACCGATAACCCAACATCCCGGCGCAAAGCAGCGGAGCGACCGCCGCCTCCGGCGAGGCTTCGGCGCCCAAGTCGACATCGAAGAGTTCGTCAGGTAGTTGAAAACAATAGCGCGCGTCGGCGACAGTGAACTCGGCGTAGCCGCCGTCGATGTTGTAGCCGGTGAATTTTGCCTGATTGCAAAGATTTTCGCGATCGGATCGACAATAGGCGCAATCGCCATCGGTCCAGCCGAGCCACGGAATGCCGATGCGATCATCTTTTGAAAATCCATTCACGCCATCGCCGAGTTGCTCGACGCGCCCAACGATTTGGTGCCCGAGAATGAGCGGCAGTTTTGGATTGGGCAGCTCACCATCGACAATGTGGAGGTCGGTCCGGCAAACGCCGCAGGTCCTAACGCGCACGAGCAATTGTCCCCTGCCCGGCTTTGGTTTTGGAACGTCACGCAACGCGAGCGGCGTTCCGACCTTTTCGAGAACCATCGCCCGCATCAGTGATTTTATTCACCTAAACCGGCGCGAGTTGCTTCGAGGGCGGAGCAGGCTCCTGATCGTGATAATGCGCGCTGCGCAGGAACGGAACTTTGTCGAGCACGTGTTCCTGGAACCATTCGAGCCAGAGATAAATGACGGGCGTGACGAACAACGTGACCATCTGTGAAAAAATGAGGCCGCCGACAATAACCAAACCGAGCGGACGCCGTGACGCCGCATCCTGACCGAAGCCGAGCGCGAGCGGAATTGCACCCATCAACGCGGCGAGCGTTGTCATCATGATCGGACGAAAACGTTCGACGCTCGCTTCGTGAATGGCCGAGCGCAGGTCCCAGCCTTCATCGATTCGTTGCAAAGCAAAATCGACGACCATAATTCCGTTCTTCTTTACGATACCCAGCAACAGAAAGAGTCCGATCACGCTATAAAGCGACAAGGTCGATCCGAAGATCCAGAGCGTGAACAAACCGCCGACGGCCGCGGGCACAATTGCCGGAAACAAGACGGTGATCGGATGAACGTAGCTTTCGTAGAGAATTCCGAGGATCACATACATCGCGAAGATCGCCAAGAGGAGGATCGCCGGCAGCGCGCGGAAAAGTTGCCGGAAGACAAGCGCCTCGCCTTGAAACGTCGATTGCACACCCGCGTGCTCATTCTGAACTTGAGCGAACGAATCTTCGATGTACTTCGTCGCGTCACCGATCGCGACGCCGGGCAGCAGGTTAAAGTTGATCGTGACGCTGGTGAACTGATCGAAATGATTGACCGCTTGCGGGCCGACTACGGTGCTCGTCGTTGTGACGGCGCGGAGCGGCACGAGGTCCGCCGCAGTTCCAGTCGTAAGGGCAATTCCCGGACTGCCGCCGGCCTGCCCAATCGCGTTCCCGCTATTGCTGCGAACGTACAAGTTGTTCAAATCGCCGGGCGTCGCGCGCTCGTTGTCTTTCACTTCGAGGATGACCTGATATTGATCGTCAGGTTGCTTAATCAGATAAACGTAGTTCTGAGAGTAAGCGTTCTTTAACAAACTCTGAACAGCCGACGTGGAAACACCGTAGGTCGCCGCACGCTCGCGATCGATGTTAACGGTCAAATTCGGCGTGCTGTGATAATAATCCGAGCGCACGGATGCGAATCCTTTGAACTGACGCAACTTCGCCATCAACTGGTCGGCCGCGGTATAAACCTCGTCCGGTACAATTCCGCTAATCGTGTAAGCGTACTGACCCTGCGTTTGATTGGTTGCGCCGACGTTGATTTGCAGAACCGGACTCGGTGTGATCACGGCCGTGATGCCGGGAATAGTGGAAATCGATTTTTGCAAACGCAACAAACATTGCTCGATCGGATCACGCTGATCGCGCGGTTTGAAAACCGCGAAGATGACTGCTTGCGAGGCAGCGCTTCGCTGTGCCGAGCCCGCGACTGTGAAAAATTGTCCGATGCTCGGTTCAGCGATGATTTTCTCATTCACCTGCTTTTGAAACGCGCGCATTTGTTCCGGGGATGTGCCTTCCTGGGCAATGAAAACACCGCGGGCGGCGCCACTGTCTCCGACCGGAAGCAAAGTGAAGGGCAAATGCGTGAAGAAAAACCAGACACCGATGATGCAAACGAGCAGGATCGGGACGGCGAGATAGGCGCGATCGAGAAATTTGTCGAGCGCCCGACCGTAGGCGGCGATCACGCGCTGAATAAAATCCCCTGTCCATCTTTCCATTCGCGTCCGCTTGTGGCCAGCGCGGCGCTCTCCGAGAATTCGCGCACACATCAACGGCGTCAGCGTCAGCGAGACGAGACCGGAAGCGAGAATCGCAACAATGATCGTGATCGAAAACTCCTGAAAGATTCGGCCGAGCAACCCCGGCAATAAAACGAGCGGAATGAAAACGGCCGCGAGGGAAAGCGTCATCGACAAAATTGTGAACGAAATTTCGCCGGCGGTGTTGTAGGCCGCTTTCAAAATCGATTCGCCGTGCTCGGCGCGCCGGATCACGTTTTCCAAAAAGACAATCGCGTCATCGACCAGGAATCCGATGGCGAGAGTTAGCGCCATCAAGGTCAGGTTGTTGATCGAGAAACCGAACATGTACATCGCTGTGAAAGTCAGCAGCAACGAAAGTGGCAGCGCGACAACTGGAATTAGCGTATCGGTTGCCCGACCAAGGAAAACGTAAATCACCATCACCACCAAAACGAAAGCGATTACGAGCGTCGCGCGCACATCGTGAACGGAATTCACAATCGTTTGGGAGCGATCGAAAACCGGTACGAAGCTGATCGATCCGGGCAAGCTAGCGCGGAACTCCGGAAACAACGCCTTGACCGAATTCGCAACTTCGACGGCGTTCGCACCGGCTTGTCGTGACGCGGCCAGCACGACAATCGAGCCTGGCGGATTAATTCCGCGCGCAAAAAAGAAACGCGACGTGCGCTCGTCCTGCACGCTCTGTTTCACTTCGGCGACGTCGCGCAGATAAACCGGCGACCTGTCCCTGTTCCGGGCGACGATCAAATTTCGATAACCTTCCGCCTGGTCAATCTGTCCGTTCGGTTGCAGAACAAACGTCTGATGCGCGCCATCGAATTGTCCGGCGCCCGAATAAACCGTTCCCGCTTTGATTGCGCCTGCGAGGTCATCCATCGTCAGCCCGCGCGCCGCCAGCGCGGCCGGACTGGCTTTGATCCGGATCGCGCCTTGAACGCCGTAGATATTGACTTGCGAGACACCGGGCAGGATCGCAATCCGCTGCGCGACGACGGTTGAGGCGTACTTATATAGATCGCCGTCTGTGAGGGTATCCGACAGCAACCCAATCAGATACACGGGCTGATCGTTCGGGTTCGTTTTGCTAAAGGTCGGCGGACTCGGAAGATCGAGCGGCAATTTCCCCGTCGCGCGCTGGATCGCGGCCTGCACGTCCGTCGCCGCGTCGGTGATGCTTTTGCTCAGAACAAATTGAAGCGTGAGCGAAGTATTTCCCTGTCCGCTCGAGCTCGTGATAATGTCGAGTCCGGGAATTTGCAGGAATTGTTTTTCGAGCGGCGTCGCGATGTTGTTCGCCATCGTCACCGGATCGGCTCCAGGATAAGAGCAGCTGACCTGAATGATCGGATAATCGACCGCTGGCAGATCGTTGACCGCAAGTTTGTTGTAGGTCGCGATGCCCGCGACAATGACCGACAAGGTCAGCAGCACGGTCATCACCGGTCGCTGAATAAACGGGCCAGACAGGCCGGTCCCTTTGACTGGCACGAGCTTTGGCGATTGTGGGGTCGACTTTACACGATTCGGATCGCGCGATTCGCGTTCGCCATTGTCCGCGCCGTCGTGCTCGTCCGAGTGGTCCATGGGAAAATTATGGCGCGCTTTTGCTGGTGGCGGCGGCGTTGCCTTCAGCTGCGGCCTGCGGCGAATTGTACGGCCTCGGATCGACTTTTGCTCCGGGCGCAAGCGCAAGTTGTCCAGTCACAACCACCGTCTCTTCCGGTTCCACGCCGCTTTCGATCACCGTAAAATCGCCGTCCTGACGTTGCCCGGGCTTCACCGGTCGAAGATCAACCGTGTTGTCCGACTTCAAGACAAACACGAACGGACCACTTTGACTGATCTGAACCGCTTGCGACGGGACCAGACGCGCGTCTTTGATCGTATCGAGAATGAAACGAACGCGAACAAATTCCGACGGCCAGAACGCGCGGTCGGGATTCGGAGTCACTCCGCGTGCTTTCACCGTTCCGGATCCGGGCTGAACTGCGTTGTCGATGAAATATAAATCGCCGACTCGGGGCTGAATTTTCTGGTCGGGCGAGTACGTTTGCACCTTCACGTTGGGGCCCCCGAGATATTTCCGGACCAATGCCAAATCCGTTTCCGCGACCGTGAAGTCGGTGTAAATCGGATCGAGTCCCTGGATTGTCACGAGCGCTCCGGTCGACGGCCCAACTAAATTTCCAATGTCCACATTGCGCAGACCGATTCGCCCGTTGATCGGGGACTTGATGTAACAGTAATCGAGATTTACCTGCGCGGCTTCGGCGGCAGCTTGCGACTTCTGCGCATTCGCCACTGCCGTGTCGTAATCCTGCGGAGCGTTGACGCCTTTCGCGCGAAGGTCGCTTTGTCGTTTCAACGTCACCTGATCTAATGCGGCTTGCGCTTTCGCCTGATCGACCGCAGCTTGAAACGGCGCCGGATCTATCGTGAAAAGCAAATCGCCCTTTTTCACGTCTGCGCCGTCCTGAAAATGGCGCTGCATGATTTTGCCGCTGACTTGCGCCTGAACCTGCACCGTTTCGTAAGCTGCGCAGGTTCCGATTTCGTCGAGGTAAATCGGAACGTCTTTGCTCGTTACCTTTGCGACCAGGACCGGCCGGACCGGCGGCTGCGTCGATTTCGCAGTTTGAACTCCGCGCTGCAAAGTTTTCGCAACCGCGAATGCCGCAAGAACGACGAACAAGAAAACTCCCCAACGCGGAATTCGTTGCTGCTGCTGTTTTTTGGTTGTCTTCACCCTGTTAGTTTCACGAATTTCGGTGGCGGCTCCATTCCCTGAATCAATTCGGATTGCCATCTCAGTTTCTTTCGTTCTTCCCGTTCCGCGCACGAACCGCGGTCGTTTTCCCGTTTCCGTTCGCCTTCTCTGCTTTTTGCCGGATGCGATCTAACACTTGGATGCAGGTGCGCAGATCGGACGCAGGAATTTCGTCGAGTAATTCGTGACGAAGTTTGAACGCCTCTTCGTTAATTTCTTCGATCACGCGCTGCGCTCGTCGCGTTAAATGGACTGTCTTACAACGGCGATCGTGCGCCGCATTCTTGCGCGCGACCCAGCGATCGTCCTCAAGTCGATGCAACAGTGTAACCAGTGTCGGCTCTTCAATCCCGAGATGGGAAGCGATTTCGGCCTGGGTCAACGGACCGGGCGACATCGACAATCGAAGCAATGTCCGCCATTTCGCCTGACTCAGACCCATCGGCCTGAGCCGGTCGTCCAATTTGAGCCGCCAGGCGCGGGCTACGCCGTGCAGAAGTGGCCCAATCGTATCGATATCGGTGGTCACGGATGGAAATTCGTTAGCTTGCTAACTAATTCCAGAACCGTAGCACTGTCAATGCCAACGCCCTATTCGATCTTGAGCAGTAAAATTGACTCCTTCCGGTAATCCGTGCTCCGCATGATCCGCCGCGGCCGGCGTGGCGCCCAATGATTGCTTTCCATGACCTCCTGCTCGCGCTCTGGCCGGACGAGCAGATACCGAACGTCGGCCGGCAACTCGTCGATCTCGTCCGCGTAAGCGAGCTTCGCCCGCATGTAGAAAAAGATCGGCTGATAATTTGGATCCAGCGCATAAACCGTCTCGCCTTGCGGAATATTCGATTCAACCTGCGCCGCGAGCCGTTTGATCCTTTGCCGTTGATGCATTCGCGGCACGACCGCGATCGCGTAAGTCCACATGGCAAGGCAGGCGACGACCACGATGCCGATGATCCAACGTTCCCGCGCCTTCCAGGAAAATGTTTTTCCGGTGAGCCATTGCGGCCAGCGCAAAGTTTCTTGAGTGAATGTCATCGCGAGCAACCAGATCGCCGGAACGATTGCGGGCATCGCGTAACGCGGGATCGATCCCGGAACAAGATTGACGATCACGAATGGAACGATCGCTCCCCACGCGAGCGCCCGGGCAAGTTGTCGATCTTTTTCGTCGGCGAAACTTTCGAATTTTACCAGCGGAAGAAGAATCACCCACGGCAAGAGGTACAAAACTCCATGCGGGATGTTGAAGATCCAGCGTCCGAATTGAAAATCGCTTCCGCGCAAACGTCCGGTGAATTGTTGCGACCACTTTGTTGTCGCGGTCGCCTGGTTGGTTGCCTGAACAAACGGAAGCGCCCACGCGGCGAAAATTCCGACCATGATAATGATGCCGACCAAGTGCGCAGGATGAAACAACGCGCGCCAGTTTCGCTCTTTCCAAATGATGGCAATCACCACTCCGTAGAAAAACACGAGATGCACCGGTCCTTTGGCGAGCCAGCCGAGCCCGAGAAAGACAAATGGCACTGTCCAGATCAGCCATGGTGATTTTTTCTGAAGCCACCAGCTCAGCCAGAAAACGATCGCGAGCGCGCAAAGCGAAACGTAAAGCGCCTCGATCTCGATGAGCCGGCCTTTTTCGATGATGCCGGCGTTAATCAGCCACATCACCGCGGCGATAATCGATCCGCGCTCGCCCAAACTCGCGCGCGCAACCGTGACAAACGAGAGCGCGACCAACAGAACACAAACGACGGACGGCAATCGCGCGGTCCATTCATTCTGAACGCCGGTCAACTTGAATGATCCGGCAACCAGCCAATTGATCAGTGGCGGTTTGCGAAAATAAGTTTCGCCCCCGACCTGAGGCACCAGCCAGTTGCCGGTCTGAAGCATTGTGATTCCCGGCAAAATGCGCCGCCCTTCCTCGCCTTTGATTGCGAGAGACCCGAGCGCGGGAAAATAGAGCGCCGCCCAAACAGCGACCACGATCAAAAGATTACCGGCACGCGAGTTCAACAAGGGGGAATGTTGAACGCTGCGCGAGCGGCGTTCAACTCCACACCTTGACGGTCTCTTGTGGGAAGGGTAACTTCGTGGCTAGTCCGCGCTGGAAGGAGTGGGAAACGATGTCCCACTCCTTTTGGTCTGCGGACTGGATGTTTTATGAACGCGGAAATAGCGGCAATGCTGGATTACATGGAGCGGGAGCGCGGGATCAAACGCGAGACCCTGCTCGAAGCGCTTTCGACCGCCTTGCTATCGGCCTCGAAGAAGAGCGTAGGCGCCGCGCGCGATCTGAGGATCGACATCGACCCGAAGACTTGCGACATTCGCGCGCTCGCGAACCTGATCGTGGTCGAAAGCGTGACGAATCCGCAGGACGAGATTGCGCTGACGAGAGCGCGCAAGCTGAAGCCGGACGCGAAAATTGGCGACACGGTCGAAGTCGAAGTGACGCCGAAGAATTTCGGACGCATCGCCGCGCAAACCGCGAAGCAAGCGATGATGCAGCGTATTCGCCAGGTCGAGAAGGAAATGATTTACGAGGAGTTCAAGGACCGCGCGGGCGAAATCGTGAGCGGCACGGTGCGCCGGTTCGATCGCTCGGACGTAATTCTCGATCTTGGAAAGTTTGAAGCGGTCATGCCGCAACGAGAGCGCGTCGTCGTTGAAGATTACAATGTTGGCGATCGCCTCCGCGCTTACGTGGTGGCGGTTGAAAACGGATTGCGCGGCCCGGAGATCATCGTTTCGCGCAGCCATCCGAATTTTGTGCGTCGTCTTTTCGAATTGGAAGTGAGTGAAATAGCGGACGGCACGGTGGAGATTCGCGGCATTGCGCGCGAA
>Ga0126379_10000744_pt1 | contig 18551 bp, 26 predicted proteins | sample PanSoiMetPlot_24_FD_92640 | JGI IMG/M metagenome (GOLD analysis project Ga0126379, IMG submission 92640) | Tropical forest soil microbial communities from Panama - MetaG Plot_24 | ecosystem: Environmental > Terrestrial > Soil > Tropical forest > Bulk soil | place: Panama | collected 2016-02-17
GGCGAGCGACACGAACCTGTACCGCTACTCGGCCAGCCATCTCGCCACCGATGGTGATTTCATCGTTCGCGCAGGGCAGAACTCGGTCATCACGCTCGCGGACAACGGCAGCGGTGCGGCCACGATCTGGTTCGGGCCGGGAGCGGCCGACTACCTCTACCACCCGAGCGCGGGACAACTCACAACGAACTGTGCTCTGAACGTGACGGGACAGATTCAGACAACCAACGGTGACATGCTCATCAACAACGGCTTTGCTTTTCGCGCTTACACCGATGTCGGGTCGCGAATCTGGCTTCTTGGGACTGTTGCAGGAGATTCGGTCGGCAGATTCATCGTAGATGCCACAGGGCTGATCAAGTGGGGGCCAGGGAGCGCGAGCGACACGAACCTGTATCGCTCTGCGGCGGGAGTGCTCAAGACCGATGGTGACCTTACTGCCGGTTACTTTTACGGGAAGGCTTTAGTTGCCAGGATTGGATCAGCAGGAGACGGAGTTCTTTTTGCCCGTAACTCGGGAGATAGTGCCGACAGATTTTTGGTTCAAAACCAGGGCTTGATTTCTTGGGGTCCGGGAAGTGGCGCTCTCGACGTGAATCTTTACCGCTTCGGCTCGGGTCAGCTTGCCACCGACATGTTCATCCGTATCCTTGGTGCGGGCGCAACCGTTAGTGCGACGAACGCTTCCGGTCTGTTGCTGAACTTCCAGGGCGTAGGTCAAGCCTGGGTGCAGGTCGGGGCGGCAGGAAGCGGTCCCGGTGGAACCGGACGAGCATTGTGGGTGAATCTCTGATGTTGGAAACGCTGAAATATCTGATCCAGCCCGTCGCGATCGAACGCGACGAGAACGGCCGAATCCTGCGCGAAGTTCCAGGGGAGACAAAGTCCGCCTACTCGCTCGAACAGATCCAGCAGCTCGTCGCGGAGTTCGAGCAGGCCATCGTCAACGCCAACCAGGGAGGGGAGGATGCCGGTCAACGAAGCAACGGTGTTGCAGATCAGCTGCGACAACCCAGCGTGCCCCGGTAACACGCTCGACCCGCACGACCGCACCGGCTGGACGTTCATCACCGCCGAGGTGTACGGCGATCCGTCCGGCAGCTACGTGTTCTGCTGCGCTGCCTGTGTGTCCGCCTCGTCCGCGAGCTCGACCGCACCGGCGATCTTCGACGTGGTCAAGCCTGAGCCCGCGCCTGCCTGATGCCCTACGGGATCGCCAAGAAAGCGGGAGGAGATTCCCCTGCAAATGACGCCAAGATGGAGCGCTGCATCCAGGACGTTCAGGCCCAGGGGCACAACAAGCTCAGGGCGATCCTGATCTGCAAGGCATCCATCCAGGGCACGACCAAGAGGGGGAAGAGCTGATGGCGGACAGGAACTGGCAGAAGGGCTATCAGGGCGGGAACACGCTCTCGGGGATGACGGTCACCTACATGGAAGGGATCGAGGCCGATCTGAAGTCGTTGAGCGCCCGCATCTCCCAGCTGGAGAACCCGACTCAGTCGGGTTCCACAGCGACCGTCAGTTCGCTCAATCCCAACAGCGTCGCAGCCGGGAACATGGTCTCGGTGATCGTCGACGGCTCAGGTTTCCTTCCCACCAGTGCGATCGAGATCGTGGGTCAGGGTCCTCCCCAGGGAGGAACGAGCTACATCAGCGCCAACCAGCTGCAGACGAACTATCTCTTCCCGTCCACCAAGGGCACCTACCAGGTGGGCGTGCGTAACCCGGGAGAAGCGCTCTCGAACACGAAGCCGTTTACGGTGACCTAGTGGCTGAGACGATCGTCTCGGTCTTCCGTGCACTTCCTCCTCAGAGAGCCTTCATGCTCTCAGGGGCCAAGATCAGGGGCTACGGCGGTGCGATGGGCGGAGGGAAGTCCAGGACCGGCTGTGAGGCGGTGTTCGATGCCTCGCTCGACAATCCCGGGCTTGTCACGCTCGTAGCGAGACAAGCCCACACCTCGATCGTCGAAACGACCAAGAAGACGATGCTGAACCAGGTGATCGACCCGCAGCTGATCACGCGCTCGAGAGCTTCCGCCGGTGAGGACTACGTCGAGCTCTGGAACGGGAGCCGCATCCATTTCGTCGGGCTCGAAGACCCGATTCGCTGGTACTCCTCGGAGATCGGAATGGCCTTCTTCGACGAGTGCCAGGAGATCGAAGAGGACACCGTGCTGCGCATCCTCACCCGGCTGCGGCAGCGCTGCCAAGTTTGCGAGCGAGCCAACCGTGCGGACTGCACGCACATGCCGAACCGTGCGCTCCTGACCTTCAACCCCTCCAATCCGGGTCACTGGCTCCAGCGCTGGTTCATGCTGGACGGAGCGGAGCGCACGGAGTTCGGCTTCCGCAAGGACGAGCTCTGGATGGAGGGCGGTACCGCCCCGATCGGAGACTGCGAGTTCTTCTTCGCGAAGGCTTCCGACAATCCTCATCTTCCTCCCGGCTACGTCGAGTCGACTCTCGGCGGCATGAAGGAGTGGATGCGGCGTCGCTACCTGGAGGGCCTGTGGGAGTTCATCTCCGGGATCTGCTTCTTCGACATCGACGCGCTGCGCGAGTACACGGAGCGCGCGCACGACGTCAAGCCGATCTTCCAGGCCGCGCACACGGTCGGCGACATCCTGGCCGACGTGAACTTCAGGACCGGCAGAGGCGAGAAGCCCAGTCCGGGCGCGACGATCAAGATCGACCCCAGCCAGGGCGGGCTGATCGTGTTCAAGAAGCCGATCCGCCAGCATTTCGACGAGAAGGACAGGCTTGTCGACGCCCACCGCTACGTGCTCGCGATCGACTCCTCCTCCGGGCGCGGACACGACTACTCCGCGATCCAGGTGCTGGACGTCGAGACCTTCGAGCAGGTGGCCGAATGGCAGGGCAAGCTCGAGACCGGCCTGGTCGCAGAGGAGGCATATCGCCTCGGGCGGATCTACAACGACGCCTACATCGTCCCGGAGGTCACGGGCGGCTGGGGGCTCGCGGTCGAGCAGGTGCTGAAGAAGTTGCGCTATCCACGGCTCTACACCAAGCGCACCTTCGACCGGCTGGCCGCGAAGTGGACCGACAAAACCGGCTTCGACACCACGATCAGGATGCGCGCGGTCGTGCTGGAGGCGCTCGAGACCGCGCTACGCGAGCGGGAGCTGGGGATCTACTCCCTGCGCACGCTGGGAGAAATGGGCACGTTCGTTTATTCTGAGCGCGAGAAGCCCGAGGCTCAGCCCGGAGCCAACGACGACCTCGTTTTGGCGCTAGCAATCGGAGTGAAAGTCGCAGCAGATCTTCCGAGAGTGCTTCGGAAGGTCAAAGAGAAGGACTACACGCCTCAGTTCGAGGTTACCGGCTACTAGAGGAGCGGAAATGAGCACGATGGATCTGGGATCTCTGCTCGGTGGCGGAGCACCGGCAGGTGGTGGAGGTCCTTCTCTGGCGGACATTCTCGGCCAGGCGGCGCAAGGACAGCAGGGAGGAGACGAGCAGGAGCCGACCGACGAGCTCTCCGCGCTTCAGGAGGTGATCGAGGATCTGCACGAGCTGATCTCGATCCTCAGTCATCCCGAAGACACGGCGGTGGCCTCTCAGTGTCTGCATGCGCTGACCAAGGTGCAGGCCAACATGATGAAAGAGAGCACCACCAGCGCTCAGCAGGCGATCGGTTCGAGGCTTTCGCGTAGTGGAGGAAGTGCGTACTGATGGCCAAGCACTTCATCCAGGGTGCGATCAAGCATCCCGGGGCGTTCAAGGCACAGGCACAGCGCGCCGGGATGAGTACAAGGGAGTACGCGCTCCAGCATCAGGGAGACTCCGGTACGACAGGTCAGCGGGCGCGTTTCGCGCTCACACTGATGCGCATGAGCAAGAGCAAGAAGAAGCGTGGCTGACGATCTCGACAAGCCCACTGACGTTCTCTCGTTGACCGACGAGACCGTCGTGCGCGTGCTCTTGCGCACGATCAAGCCGGGAGAGGACGAGTTGCGTGTCCGTACCAGGCGCTACAACCATTCCTACGACGTCTGGCGTGCTTCGGAGCGCAGACCGGCGTCGCTCGAGCCCTGGCAGTCGAAGCTGCGCGTGCCCTACGGCCTGCAGTCGATCGACACCGCGCTCGTCAACATCATCGGCGGCTCCCCGCGCTGCATGGTCAAGCCTCGTCATCCCGACGTGGAGCTGAACGCCAAGGCGATGCAGGTCGTGATGGACTACTTCGTGCACGAGGACCACATGGTCGAGGCCCAGCCCGTGTTTGCGCAGCAGGGCCTGGTCTACGGCACCACCGCCGCCAAGGTGCACTGGCTCTACCGCGAGGCGCAGCGCACGCGCAACGACTTCACGACGGGCCAGCCGATCAGCGAGAACATCGTGGTCAGGGACGGGCCCACGTTCGAACCCTGGAACATCTACGACGTCTGGTGGCACCCGAACGCCAGGGACGTCGACCGAGCGCGCTATGTCGTTCTGCGCAGCTGGCTCTCACGCGACCAGCTGCTCCAGCAAGCCTGCAGCAAGACCGGGAGCCATCCGAGCATGGAGTGCGACGGGATCTACCACAACGTCCCGGACCTCCTGAAGGTCGGGCCAACCGAGAGCCGCATGCCCACCGCTCAGCTGCGCTACCTCGGTGGGGGCTCCCAGGCTGGAGGAGAGCGTAACCGCTTCAAGGATCTGTTCGAGCTCCTGGAGGTCTGGACCGACGACACCGTGAGCGTGATCGGCTCCCGTCAGATCCTGGTCAGGAACGAACCCAATCCGTACTGGCACCAGCGCAAGCCGGTCGTGGTGGCCCAGCAGCGGATCGACTTCTTCGAGATGTGGGGCATCCCCGAGACCGAGCTGATCGACCATCTCCAGTCCGGGATGTGGACGCTCCAGAACATGGTGATCGACAACCTGCACCTGACCACGATGCGCGGCGTGACCTACCGCGAAGGCGGTGTGACCGACCCCAACAAGCTCCAGTTGCGCCCGCGCTTCAAGTGGCCCGTGGTCGATCACGACGACATCAAGCCCTTCGAGATCCCTCCGGTCTCCACCGACGTCTACACGGAGCGTCAGAGGATGCTCTCCGACATGCAGCTCGTCACGGGAATCAATCCCTACGTGTCCGGAGCCGACATGCAGTCGATCGATCAGAACACCGCCACGGGCGTCACGGCGCTCCAGGAGGTGGCTTCGAGGCTGTTGCGCTTCAAGGCCCAGATGTTCCAGTACAAGGGCTACCAGCGCACCTTCGAGATGTGGGGAGACATGGTCCAACAGTTCCTGGACCACGACATCTACGCCAAGATCGTTGGGCCGACAGGCGTAGAGGCGTGGGTCCAGGTCGGGCCAGCGGACGTGGCGGGGCACTTCAACTACGTGCTCGAGGGCACGGAAGAGTCGCTCTCTCGCCAGCAGGAGCGAGGTGAGGCTCTAGCTCTCCTAAATGCGTTCGCGCCGCTGGCCCAGCTTGGCTTCATCAACTTCAAGCCGATCCTGGAGCGGATCGCGCTCTCCTACGATTTTCCGAATCCCGACACCCTCTTCATCCCTCCTCAGCAGCAGCCGCCAGCAGCGCCCACGCAGAACGGAGCCAGTAACGGCGCCAGCAACGGTGCCGGAGCGGGCCAGAACTTCTACAACGTGATGAGCCCTCGGATCGGTGCTGGACAGGAAGGGCCAGGCGTGAGCCCTGATCTTGCGCAGGCCCTGCAGCAGGTCTATCCCTCGTGAACGACGACGAGCTGCGTGATCTGCAGGAGCGCTGCGCCCTGATCGCGGAGATGGCGGCAAGCCCTGGCTGGGCGATGCTCGTCGACCGGGCTACAGCTTCGATCAGGGTCGAGCAGCAGCGCGTGTTGAACGGCAAGCTCGACCACGACACCTATCTGAAGTCGTGCGCGTACATGGACGGGCAGTTCTTCATCCTCCAGCTTCCCGGTCGTGTTGCGGCTGAGCTCGCCAACGAGCTGTCGCTGCGCGAGGAGATGCATGAGGAGGAGGCACTCGACGATGCTGCCTGAGGTCTGCCCCCAGCTGCGAATCTACGACGACGAGCACCGTCCTTGCTCCGTGGGTCCTGAGGCGCCCGTCCCGATCCTGCAATGGGAGTGGGAGTTCAGGCAGCTGCTCGACCTCTATCGCGTCCGTATTCCGCTGAATGTGCTGGAAATCGGCACATATCACGGTGGCACGCTCTACCACTGGCTGCAGAACGCCGCGCCGGATGCCAAGGTGGTCTCGGTCGACAGCTACGTGACGGGGATCGACAACCGCGACCTCTACGCCGACTGGACGCCCGAGGACGTCGAGCTGGTCGTGATCGACGGGGACGCTGCCAGTCCAGAGACTCTGCGCAAGGTGATCGACGCGCTTGAAGGAGACTTCTACGACTGGATCTTCATCGACGCAGGACATTCTTACGAGGACGTCTCAAGCGACTGGGGCTTCTACAGCCGTCTGGCCGACAGAGGCAACTCCGTGATCGCGCTGCACGACATCGTTCCCGGCCCGGGGCTCGAGGTGCACAAGTTCTGGAAGAAGCTGCAGGCGCGCGGGCACGTGACCCAAGAGATCATCTGTGATCACGTCGCTGACTGGGGCGGGATCGGTGTCGTCTACCTCTAGCCGAAGCCGTGGAAGACGGCGACCCAGAGCGCCACAGCGATGACCAGCAGCAGCACGTCCTTGGTGTCGAAAGCCACGAGATGAGCCTACCCAAGCTGAAACTCCACATCCTGACCGCAGTCACGCGGCCCTGGAACGTCTCCACGATCGCAGCCTCCATTTTCGACCAGCACCACATAGGCTGGGAGATCTACTGGCACCTGACTCACGAGAACGAGGAGTTCGTCGGAGGGCAGGTGCTGAAGAACAGGATGCTCGACCAGATTCCCGAAGAGGACGACTCCTGGGTCTACATCCTCGACGACGATACGGTGATGCACTCCGACTTCCAGCGCTACACCTATGACGCGATCCAGGATCACCCTCGTTGCGTGGGCATGGTGTTCGCACAGCTGCGTCCCGAAGGTGTGATCCAGCCGGAGCTGAGAAGCGGTGTGATCGACGTGGGTCAGGTTCTGTTGCGGAGAGAGCAGATCGCCGACATTCGCATTCCCGACTTCTACGACGGTGACGGCTGGTGGCTCACCGCCGTGCTCTCCGACTCCGATGTCGTCTGGTCCAACGATGTACTTTCCACCTACAACGCGCTCAGGAAGGAGTCCTGATGGCAAGAGGCGTCGACACGATCTTGAAGGCCGGGCAGGAGCGAGGCTGGAACCCGGTCACGAACGCGCGTGCCTCGCACGTTCCCTCACCCGCGCAGGGCGTCGCTCCCGGCACGCCCGCAGACGCCACGATCCAGGCCGCATCCCCAGGCGCGGTGCTCGGCACCGGCGCCAACGTCGACATCTACACGCCGACGATCGAGGCGGTGTAGATCGTGGCACCGTCGACCAAGGCGCAGATCGGAGTCGAGCTCGAAGAGCCGATCAACCCCCAAGCTGCCGAGGCGCCGCCGGTCGTCGACGATCGTCCCGAGTGGCTACCCGAGAACTTCACCAGTCCCGAGGAGTTCGCGAGGGCATACACCAGCGCTCAGGACAAGATCCGTGAGCAGGGCGAGAACCAGAAGCGGCTCGAGGGCCAGCTCGCTCAGCTGACTGAGGTAGTCGAGCAGTTCAAGCCCTACGAGCAGCAGCAGGCGCCGCAGAACACCGATGCGATTCGTGCTCAGCTACAGGAAAGCTTCGAGAACGACCCCATCTCGACCATGGCTTTCCTTGCGCAGCAGTACGCAGGACAGATGTTCGATCAGCGTTTCCAGGCGATGCAGCAGGAACAGAGCCCGATGCAGCAGCAGCAGCAGGAGCGCGACAACCAGATGTTGGCGATGTTCGTCGACCAGCGTCTAGGAGAAACGCTCGACGACTGGGACGAGTACAAGGATCGGGTGGGAGAGGCGATCATCGCGGATCAGAACCTGATTCCGCAGAACGCGCTGACGAACCCCGAGCAAACACTTCAAGCGATCACGAGGGTTTATCAAGTGGTGAAGGCAGAGGACATTCTCAGGCAGGTGACCGAGAGCGGTGGAGTCCCTCAGTATCAGCAGCAGCAGGCCATGAAGCGGCAGGCTCAGTCGCTGACCGGAGGGGGAGTTCGCACCCCCGGAGAGACGCCGACCGACCTGAAGGTCGACGAACTCAAGAACGCAGTCCAGGGCACGTCGTACTCGGCATGGCGGAGTGGGGCCTAGCCTTGCGCTAGGTCCCGCTTCGTTCTAGGATTTCGTCAGGATTCCGCCCGGTAAGGGAACAATCGCACCAGGACTCCCGGCGGGGAACAATCCAGACGGCGCGACTCTCACCCGGACAGGAGCAATCCGTACTCGTTCCTGATCCGTGAAGGAGGTGTCATGCCGCCCACTGTCCTGACTGGCGATCTGTCGCTGGACATCATCAACCAGTCCCAACGTGTCATCGACATGGATGACCGGATCGCCGAGCTGGAGCCCAACGCTTCCCCGCTCGTGGTGCTGATGAAGAAGCTCCGCCGGGTGCAGGCGATCAGCCCGAAGGTCGAGTGGCTCGAGCATCAGCTGATGCCGCGCTACGACAACGCCTCAGCCGCCGCAGCCTCCGGTGCCGCAGCGGTCGGAGTTGCGAACCCGTCGTTCTTCCGTGTGGGCGACGTCGTTCGTGACACCGTGACCGGCGAGGCCATGGAAGTCACCGGCGTCACCGCCGGTGGAATCAACGTCAACCGGGCGATCGGTTCTGTCGTCGCTCAGGCCGTTGCCTCCGGTGACGAAATCTTCATCGTCTCGAACGTGAACCCCGAAGGCGCGAGCCTGCGTACGATCAAGACGACCAGGCTCGTGAACATGAGCAACTTCTGCGAGATTGTCCGTACCCCGATGGGTATCACGGGCACGGAGGCCGCATCGAAGCTCTACGGAGGCCCCGACCGCTCGCGGCTGCAGGCCACCAACGGGATCGAGCACATGCGCGACTGGGAGCACATCGCCTTCTTCGGTGCCAAGAAGGAGGACACGACCACGGTCGGTGCGCCCAAGCGCTTCGCAGGAGGACTGCTGGAGTACATCCAGACCAACGTCACGGGCGCGGTCGGAACGCTGACCGAGACCGCGTTCCAGACCTTCCTGCGCACCGGGTTTCGCTACGGGAGCGAGCGCAAGCTGCTGTTTGCCTCGCCGCTCGTGGTCACGGCGATCGAGGGCTTCGCGAGAAACACGCTGCGTGCAAGCCCGTCGTCCGATCACGCCAACACGTTCGGTGTGCAGATGCAGACCTACGTGTCCGGCCAGGGTGTGGTCGACATCGTGATGGAGCGGGCCTGGAACGACTCCACCGTCTACAGGGGCTATGCGTTCCTGATCGACATGGACGCGGCGGAGTGGCACTATCTCCGCGACACCAAGCTGCTCGAGGGACGCCAGAACAACGACGCCGACAAGCTGGAGGACGAGTACCTCACCGAGGCTTGTCCAGTGTTCAAGAACGAGCAGAAGCACGCCGTTCTCAAGGGAGTCACGGGATAGACCTGTCTACCGACTAAATAGTGTAGCCTCCTTCTGGTCACCAACCGGAAGGATGCTGACCTATGTCAGCACAAAGCGAGGCCGTAAAACGAACGTTCCACACCAAGCTCACTCTGATTCGGCGCTACAAGGTGGCTGTTGGCTGTATGCGTTGCGGAGAGAGACGACTACCCGCTCTCGATCTTCATCACAGGTATCCAGATGAAAAACACAAGCATCTCACCCGTCCTTCAGGTGTCACCGGAGGTGACCGGTGGAAGCGTCTGTCTTACCTTCAGCTGGTCGACGAGCTGGGAAAGTGCGATGTCGTCTGTGCCAATTGCCACCGTGTCCAGCGGTACGAAGACGAAGGCTGGGCGAAGATCACACCTATCGCTCGTGAGAGGGACAGTCGATCCAGGATGCGACTTGAAGCGATCGTGCTAGAGGCCGAGCGGACGGGGTTGCCCGTCGGCAGCTGACGTTAGGATCATGGGGGCGGCTCGCGAGGTACGCCGCAGGCGAGCCGCCCTAGTTCCGAAAGGAGGAATCCATGCCAGCAGTAGCACCTCGGAGCGATGCCGACGCCGGTCCGACCAACCTGACCGGAGACGACCATCCCTGGGCCGACCCGCGCGGCATTCCCGTGCCCGGTGTCTCCGGCCCAGTTCAGAGCAAGCCCGATCCCGAGCAGGTCCCGCTCGAGCTCGAGACCGAGCGTCACAACGCTCCCAGCGGCGAGACGATCTTCACGCCGCTCAAGGAGGAGAAGACGTAATGGCGACCACCGCTTGGTCTGCCACCTACAACGGAGTCAACGGCGTCGTGAAGGAGTTCACGCCCTCGACGATCGGGATCAACCCGCTGCCATCGGAGCTTCTGGAGCAGTTCAACTCGCTCTCCCGGCACGCGGCGGCGATCATTTCCGAGAAGACGGCAGGACACGGCCCCGGGCAGAAGTACAACGTCGTGCTCTCCGGCGCCGGTGACACTGGACACAAGGGCTCGAACACGCTCTCGATCTCGATCACGCAGGTCTGAGATGGCGACCAAGACACGCGAGCCGATCACGGCAGAGAACCTGCGCGACGTCGTGCTGGAGTCGAAGTACGGCGAGTATCAGTATCTGGCCAAGGGCCCGCTGCAGACGAGTTGGAGGGATGGCTTCCCCAAGCAGGAGCCGAAGCTGATCTCGCTCCAGTTCGAGCGCTTCCTCTGTGAGGTGAGGGACGAGATCGACCGCCAGGAGCTGACCGAGGAGGACCAGCAGTACCTGGCCGCGAAGCTCCAGCACGATCTCAGCGACACGATGTACCGGGATATGTGGGTGCACGAGCCGGTCAAGCCCGACAAGCCCTGGCCCTCCTACGAAGAGACCGACGTCAAGCAGATCGCGGTGGTCGCGAAGGCGACCGGGCTCGTCGAGCAGGCGCTCACCTACGAGCGTCGTCGGGACGACGGTCCGAGAGAAGACGTCGTCAAGGAGCTCTCTGAGCTCCAGGAGTTCGCGGGCGCGATCGACCTGACGGTCAACGAGGACGACTTCACGGCGGTGTAGCGGTGACGGTCGCCACCGAAGCGATCGCCACCTGGATCGTCGGGATCGGAGCCGACATCTACTGGAGAGCCGAGCTGCCCGCCCGGGTGCTCGACTGTCGGCTGATCTACGTCGGCAAGGACTCCGACGACTTCATTCAGCCCAACGAGCACGGCGTCTTCCGCTGGCGCCCCACCGAGGAGGGAGCCGAGTATCCCGACGTGGTGGGCACGGCTGTGTGGACGCGCCCCGACATGACGCGGGCGATCCACGGTGCGGCCATGTCCGCGAACGGGCATCGGGTGATCTGCGAGGTGGACGACAACTTCCTCGCTGACCCCAACAAGAACATCTTCTTGCGTCAGAACGGGTTCGACGCAGAGGCGCGGCGCAAGCACATGCAAGCCTTTGCTTCGATGGATGCGATCATTTGTTCCACCGAACCACTACGCGAGTATTACTTCCGCGCTTTCAGTAGGGAGCTGAAGTATGTTCCGGATCTTTACGTTGCCCGAAACCACGTCGACGACGATGACCCTCGCTGGTTCTCCCGAGAACGGACTTGGGACAGGATCAGAGTCGGAATCCAAGGCTCCCATCAGCACGTACACGACTGGAGACTCGCAGCCCCTGCGCTCGCTTTGGCTCGTGACATGGGGGCAGAGCTTGTGTTCATGGGACTTGATCCCGCTGAGCACGACCCGAAGTGGAGAGATTTTCTCGGTGATTACATTCACATCCCGTGGGAGAACCCCCTCGATTACCACACCCGAGCTATTCCCTTCGACATCGGGTTGGCCCCTCTTGTGACCAACGTGCACACGATGGGCAAGTCGGACGTGAAGGCGCTCGAGTACGCCATGTCTGGCGTCGCGTCCGTGCTGCAGAACAACGTGGTCTACAACCGCGACTGGGTGAACAACGAGACCGCGCTTCTGGCCGGAGGACCGGACGACATGGCCGATCAGGTTGCGAGGCTGATCAGCAGCAGCAGCCTGCGCGAGGAGCTCGTGCAGAATGCGCGGCAATACGTGGCGGAGCAGCGGACGATCCAGGGGAATCTGGACGAGTGGAGGGACGCGATCATCGGCTAGCCCGTCGGCGGGCTTCCGTGTCAGCTCGACAACGACGACAGGAACGGTGACCAGTACGAGGATGAACGTTAAGCCCATCAAGCCGGTGTTCGCGAAGTACGACTTCGAGCGCGACGAGTGGATCTGGGGTCTGATGCCGGAGGATTTCAAGCGTCTGGCTGCGGGCTACGGGTGCGCCCACTGTCTCGAGCCCTTCGCGCATTGGGTTCCGTTCTGTCCGGTTTGCAAGACGCCGAACGCCGTCGCCAACCCGATCCCGACGCCCAGCGAGTGGCAGAAGCAGGGGGAGTAGATGTACCCGTCATCCTTCAAAGACCTCTACCAGGCCGTGATCGACAAGCTGCGGCTGGACGTGCCACTCGACACGCAGAAGGCCAAGGACTACGTGAACATGGCCTATCACCGGGCCTGCCTGGACACGGAGTTCTGGGAGGATCACAGCCAGGTCGTGGGGCTTGCGGCCAACGCGACCTCGATCACCGTTCCCGCCTCGCTGCTGATGATCGACTACATCGTCCCTGCGCAGGTGGATGGCCTCCTCCTCCCTCCCATGCAGCTTGTGGGTATGGATGTGTTGCAGGGCAAGCGCGCTTGGTCGGGTGGCACGATCACGCAGACGGCGCCACAGATGTACGCCTACCAGTCGGGACAGAACCCCTCGATCGAGTTCTGGCCTACGGCATCGGGCGGAGAGACTTTCACCTTCTTCGGAGTGCGTCTTCCTCCGCCTATGTCAGGAGATACGGACGTCCCCATCATTCCCGATCCCTACGCGACCAACATCCTGGTCTACGGCGGATGCTGCAACGCAGCTGAGTTCAAGCAGAACTTCATCATGCTCTCCACCTACCAGCAGGACTACGAGTTCTGGATTCAGAAGCTGCGCGGGTTCCAGAACAACCGTCCAGGAAACCGCACACAGCAGTTCAACATCGAGAACGCACACCGGCCTGTCCCGTCGACCAACGCGATCGACACGCCCTACAACTGGTGGTAACAGATGCCTAGCGTTCCTGGTGTCAGTCAAGCTCCAGCGGGTCGCGCATGGATGTTTCGGCATGGGATTCCGACTCCGGCTGAGGAGACAGAGTTCCAGCTCGGGTTCATCAGCGATCTGCCGCCGCACATGATCCCGGCCGGAGGAGCGGTGGAGATCTCCGACTTCCTGACCGACCTGCCCGGCAAGCTCTACAAGCGCGGTGGAACGATCGCAGGCTCGGACCCGATCGGCTCGGGTGTGGGCGGGCTTGTCGCGATTGCCTTCTGTCCCTTCCTGACCGGCGACAGGATGTTCGGGATCGGTGATGCGGGCTCGGGCGTGAAGAAGCTGTTCGACATCACCGGCATGGGCTCCACCTACCTGGCCGACATCAACCGCCAGCCCAAGGAGAACCCGACCTTCGTGCAGGCCGACCAGACAGACAACCCCTCCTTCCTCTGTGTTACCGAGGGGTACGCGGCTTCGGTCGTGCCCAAGAAGGTCTTCCAGGACGGCACGGTCTCAGACCTCAGCACCAGCGCGCCTGACGCGCGCTACTCCTGCATGATCGGCGGCACGCTGGCGCTCGCCAACAGCGACGACCATCCCAACAGGATCTGGTTCTCCAACCCGATCAATCCCACAGACTTCGCGCCCGGCGGTGTGGCGCTGAACGCCAATCTGATCGACACACAGGACGCGATCACGGGTCTCGCCTCGATCGACGGAGCGCTGCTCGCGTTCCATCGCGGTAGCGTCGATCGCATTCTTCCCGACGCGCTCGGCTGGCCAGCCTGGATCGGCTCGGTGGACGGGAACCCGGTTGCAGGCAACCCCACGATCCAGACCACCGCCATGCCGGGCTGTATCGACGCACGCTCGATCTGTCACTCCAACGGGCTCGTCTATTTCGCGCACGAGTCCGGGATTTTCTTCACCAACAGTTCCGCTTCCACCTCGATCACGACCAAGACGGGCAACGAGGGGATCTCCCGTCACTGGCGCAGCCTCACCAAGGACTACAACGGCGCGCTCGGTGACGTCGTGGCGATGGGCGTGTATGCCACCGACTGGCTGTTCGCGACAGTTCGACACTCGTCCGGTGACACGACACAGTTGATCTGCTATCTGCCCACGGAGGCGTTCGTGCACACCGCGCCCACGATCGGCTGCGGCATGTACGCCACAAGGCTTGCTCCTTCTCACGCGATCTACGGAGCGCCCTGTCACCCCGATGCGATCCTGACCTTCCAGGAGCTGACCTCGGTCTTCGACCCTACGGTCAGTGACTTCGACTGGGACGGCAACAGCGTCCAGCCTTTGCTGACCACCAGGATGCTGGGAGCGGGGCTGAGCCTGAAGCGCTATCACGACGGTTTCCTGAACTACGGGCTCGAGCGGCTGGGAGGTTCTGTCCAGCTCGGTATCCAGGTCGGGCGGGGACTCGACGGGCACGATTTCCTGGACGTTCCCGAGGCGCCGATCGTCGAGGTGACAGGCGTGCACCGGCAGCGCTTCACGATCAGTCGAGACACGAACGGCGTGCACGTCGTCGTCTATCAGACCGGTCCCTCGGACAAGACCGAGATCTACGGGATCGAGACCACCTTCTACCCCTACTACGTCGCCGACGGAGCTCCGGTAGGCCAGTGATCAAGAGGAGGGAGATCGACTCTCTGACCTTGTTTAACGACAAGGCGCTCGTCGAGCTGAAGCAATGGCTGCAGCCCTGGTGGAGGGCCGACATGCCGAAGGTCTCCCGGGGGGAGGTCGCCGGAGGCGCGATCGTATGGGAGGACATCGGGAAGAGCTGCGGTGGCACGCACTTCTTCGACGTGGTGATGGCGATGGCCTCAACCAGCGATCTGCGTGGCTACTGGCGGCTCGGCGATGGAGGTCTCGGACCCTATGCTGACAGCAAGCCTGGCCCGCCCACGGTCACCTGGGCGAACACGCCGATGTCCAGATCGGTGCAGCAGGTCGCCATGAGCGATCTCGTAGCCGGTGCGCTCTCCGGTGCTCAGGACGACGGCGCCGTGCAGTTCAACGACTCCACCCCCGGCACGGCCAGTAACAAAAGCGACTGGCTGGATGCCACCAATGTATGGGGTTCGATGAGTTCCAATCCCTTTGAGATCAGTCAAGGGACGGTCATGGGCTGGGTAAAGCCTAAAGCCTCTTCCTCCACCTTCGACGGGGGCGTGTTCTCGATGCTGGGCTGGGCAGCTCCAGGTCAGTTTCAGGGCTACGTGCTCGGGGTTGCGTGGTCCTCACGCAGCCTGTTCTTTCAAGGAGGACCGACCAGGATCACAGGGCCGGTGCTGCCAGCAGACACCTGGTCGTTCGTCTGTGGCGTCGGTAACGGCACCAACACGCTGTTGTACGTGAACGGCATCCTCGTCACCACCGGCGCTTCGGTTGGTTGGACGCCTGGGACGAACATAGACCCTAAAATCGGATTGTGGGATCACTCCGCCTGGACCGGCGTCCCCAACAATGGCGGCGTGTTCTACGGTGCGATCGACGAGGTCTCCGTGTGGGGTCACGCGCTCACAGCCACTCAGATTTCCGATCTCTACAACTCCGGGATCTAATGGCGAGCTTCACCAAGATTCTCTTCGGCGACTACCTGGATGTCACCGACCAGGGTGGCGGCGTGATCCGTGTCGACTCCTGCGCCGAGACTGGTACCGGGATTCAGTTCGACAAGTCCCCTCAGGTGGGCGGCTACCTGGAAGTCACCACCAACACCAGTCGTGGAATCAAGATCGAGAGCCAGCAGGGACCGACAGGACTCGGGTTCATCGAACTGGACGCCGGAAAGTACAACTCCAGCCTCGCTGCTCAACAAGCCGGTGAGATCGACCTGAACGCCTACTGGAAGTCCGGCTCCCCGACTGGCGGTGGTCAGATCAACATGTATGCCGACTCGGAGATCGGCCTCTACACCAACTACGCCGGGATGGACCCGTTGAACGGCGCTACTGGTGACATCGGCTTGTACGCCAAGCGCGACAACGGCTTCTACTCCGAGAGGGACGGCGCGATCTACGCCAGACGCGACGCCTACGTGGTTGCCGGATCACAGGCTGGAGTTGCTGAGGGTGCAAACGGAGGTGACCTGCGGCTGGAAGCCAACAACGGCTCTTACGCCCCGGGGAACATCTACCTCATCCCCGATGGGAACCTGATTTGGAACGGACCCACGACCGACCCGGGTGTCGCTTATTCGGTCTGGAACTACTACGGGATCTTGCAGATGTCCGGGGCGACCGGTCCTCCGATCCTGATCGGGGAGCTGATCCTCGCCGCCCCTGCGGGCACGATCACCTTCTCAAGTGTTCCTCAGTACTTCGATGGGCTGTTCTACTCCGCGCAGGTATCGGTCACCGGTTCGACCGTCGCCCAGGATCAGATCCGTCTGAACAACGACAGCGCCGCCCGCTACCACTGGGTTCAGAACTACGCGAACGGGAACACACCCACGTCTGCCTGGGATGGCAACGTGCTGCAGACGATCGGCCGGGTCTGCGAGGCACCACCGACGAGCGCCGACACGCAGGTGCCAGCAAGCTCTGTGGTCTATCTGGGCGGCTACTCGGGCAGCGTGCAGCGCAAGACTTACGTGGGCATGTTCGGTCTCTTCAACACGCACGCCCAGGCCGGGAGCGTGTTCGGCAGCTACAACCAGACCGCCGCGATCACTCAGGTCGACCGGGTCGTCTCCACGGGGAGCTACGACACCGGCAGCCGCTTCCATATCTACGGGATGCCGAAGTTCCCGGGGTCGGCATGAGCGAGCCGATCGAGGGCGGAGCGGTGAACGTGGACTGCTCGCTGCCTCCCGACCATCCCGAGCGTGTGACGTGGCGCTCGCTCACAAACGACGAGATGGGTGAGCAGAAGGTCTGGAAAGCCCAGAGCGAGCAGGCGGAGCGGGCGCACCTTCGTATCGCTCGCAACAGCGCGATGCGCGACACCCTGCACCTCGAGCTGCTCGAGCTCGACGAGGGCCAGAAGGCAGATCTGGAGAGCTATCGCGCCGCGCTGAGAGATCTGCCCATCGACGAGCTTCCCGAACTCCCTGCGATACCTGAATCCCTCAGGGACTGGTTGTAGAGTTCGGTCATGGCTGTTCCCTACGGTACGCCGGGAAGCCTGATCCCTCAGAACCCGCTCGTCTCTGCTTCAGGCACCTATGGGCTGACGGCACCCAGCCTGCAGACGGGCTCGATGGCGCAGTCCCGTCCGAGCACTCCTGGCTCCGGGCTTGCCACGCCGCCCGTGACTGCAGGGCCAACGGTCAAGGCCCCTCCTCCTCCTGCCCCTCCTAAGGTCGCGGCGCCCAAGGTGCAGCCAGCGCCCGATCCGAACCAGAGCATGTGGAATACGGCGCTCGCGAACGACCCGCTGCTGAACCTGCATAAGCAGACGATCTCCCCCTCGATCGGAGCTGCCTTCACCAACCAGGTGCTGGCGCCGCTCCTGCAGAAGCTCGTCGCCACCGGTATTCCCGGAGATCCCGGCTCGGCGCAGGACATTCGCACCAAGCTTGCGCAGTTCGCTTCGGGGCTCAAGAACCCGCTGACCGGCGAGCTGCTCTACGACCCCGGGAACCCCGCCACCGCCGGGATGATCGGGAACGTCTTGGCTTCGGCGATCGCCAACCCCTACTCGGTGATGAACTCGATCCAGCAGGGACAGACCGTGGCCGACCAGACGAATGCGGCAAAGGCGGGACTGGCGGGGATCGGCACACACGGCTGGTACGGCCTGGCCCAGGCCACCGATGCCAACAACGCCGCCGCTGCGCGCTACGCCGCGATCCAGAAGCTGTTCGAGGGCGCGACGACAAGCCTGTCTGACTTCATGTCCGGCGCATATCAGGGCGGCGTGAACAAGTGGACGGACGCGCTCGGCGATGCGCAGACCAGGATTGCGGACATGATCGGCAAGAACTACTACGCCACGCCAGGTCAGTACACCCCCGGCTCCACAACCCCTCCAGGGGCTGCAGGAACCATGGGTGGACTGGGGATCAACCCGGGATACGTGGGACAGGCAGCAGCAGCAGGAGCAAAGGTGCCGACGCTGACCGGGCCCGCCACGGCTGGGGCTGGACTGGCAACCCCCACGACGACAGCAGGCCCTGCGCTCGGTAAGCGCAACAGAGGCACGATCGCCCAGAGAGCTGCCACCAGGAAGAAGGCGTTGGCATGAGCAGCATGATCATCCCGCCCAACCCGCTCGATCCCAACGCCGGGGCTTACAAAGCCCCCACGAGCCCCGTGATTCTTCCACGGACAGATCCTCGTCTTCAGGCTGCAGCGGCGCCCAAGAGCACGACTGGGGGAGTCTGGAACTGGCTGCTGCATCATCCGATCACGGGAGGCTCTATCACCGGTGCGGCCAA
>Ga0126379_10000745_pt1 | contig 18547 bp, 13 predicted proteins | sample PanSoiMetPlot_24_FD_92640 | JGI IMG/M metagenome (GOLD analysis project Ga0126379, IMG submission 92640) | Tropical forest soil microbial communities from Panama - MetaG Plot_24 | ecosystem: Environmental > Terrestrial > Soil > Tropical forest > Bulk soil | place: Panama | collected 2016-02-17
AACAGCGGCATCGGAACGCGGGGCTTTTCGGTGGTCATCGCCAGTGGCAATCCGAGCCATGCCCAAAAGGGAACAGAGCGGATGATCACCGGTAAGTAGTACCAAGCAGGAGCAGTGCCGAACTGCTGTGCGGCGCCTGAGGAGAGCACGTTGAATTCGAGGTAAGCCTGCAGAGAATGAAATGGCTTGCCCCAAGTGACCCAGTCCAGGGCTCCCAAGCCAGCGGCAACCGCGAGCGCTCCGCACAACGCGAAGGACAGCTGGCGCCACCGAGCTTGGATGGCGAGATAGCCGATCGCCGCAGCAACCGGCACCGCGGATGCGTAACGGGCGACCACCGCAGCGCCGAGCATCGCTCCGCCGAAGAGTGCCCGCGCTCTTGGCCCGGGCTCGTCGAGAGCCGCGATGGCAATCACCAGGAAGGCAGCGGAGAACGATTCGCCCATCGTCCTTCCCGCGAAGACAATGATCGGCTCGCAGAGCGCGACCGCCGCCGTGGCCAACATCGCCCATTGCAGACCGACGCGCCGCGCGCTGTACCGGAACACCGCGGCGAGCATCGCGACGTGCAACAAGTATTGGGGGATCTCGAGCACGGCACGGTAGATCCTCGGATTCGAAATCCCAATCGCCGCGCAGAGCTTCAAAACCCAAGCGAAGACGATCGGGATCGCCCAGTTTCGGATGCCTCTCGACCATTCCCACGACAGCACACCGTACCCGCGCGCGCGATAGAACGCCGGTTCGAGCCATTGGTACACCTCATCCGGGTGAATCCGTCCAAGCTGGAGCACGGCGACGATTCCCGGGATCGCACCGATGGAAAAAATCGACATCCATGGTATCCGCCCGGTTGTAGGAGCCGTCATTTTCGCGCTGCCTTCCGCGCAGTGGTGGCGAACATCGGAGCACGCCTATGGCGCAAGTCATTATTTTGGGCGCAGGACACAATGGCCTCGTGGCGAGCATCCTCCTCGCCCGCGCCGGTCACCAGGTAACCGTGCTCGAGGAGCGCGACTGCGTCGGGGGCGCGTGCAGGACGGAGTACCCTTTTCGAAGCGCGCCGGGATTGGGTTCGTCGACCGGCGCATACTTGCTCGGACTGATGCCGCCCGAGCTTCTGGCTGAGCTCGGCCTCGATCTTCCTCTCATCCGCCGCGATCCTCACTACTTTCTTCCCACGACGACCGATCGATACGTTCTCTTTGGATCAGATCAGCGCGAGCTGCGCAATCAGTTCGTGCAGTTCTTCTCCGAAGAGGACTGGTCGGCCAATCAGGCGATGAACGAGGAGCTGGGAAAGATTCGCGATGACCTCGCTCCGTCCTGGCTGGCGCCTCCTCAAAGCCTGGAAGAAACCGCGGAGCGGTTCATTCGCCGAGAGCTGCGCCGCTCGTTCGTGGAGCTGTGCCGGGGATCGGCGCGCGAATTCCTCGAGCGCTTTCGATTCCAGTCCGATCTGCTCAAAGCGATGTATGCCGTCACCGACGCCTTTTCTGGCCTCGACGGCGGCTACGACACGCCCGGCACTGGGATGAATTTGCTCATCCACAACATGTGCCGCCTGCCGAACAGCAATGGCACCTGGATGATCGTCAAAGGTGGAATGGGAACCGTCACCTCGCGAATCGCGAATGCGGCGAAAGGGACCGGCGTGCGAATACGCACCGGCGCGGCCGTCGCTCGTATCGACGTCAAGGCGGGAGCAATCCAGGGAGTGACGCTGCAATCGGGAGAGTCAATGTCCGCTGAAGTCGTGCTCTGCAATGCCGACCCGTTCCGAGCCCTATCCCTCATCGACGAAGCCGCAATTCCATCCAGCTACCAAGAGCGATTGCAGAAGTTGCGCGCGGATGGCTCGACGCTGAAGGTCAATCTTTGTCTGAGGCAGCTCCCGCGCTTCGCCTGCCTTCCAGAAGGTCGCAAACCGCTCGGCGCAACGATTCATCTGCTGCCCGATGAGGACGTCGTCCTTGCGGAGCTCGAGCGTTCTTATCGAACGATGAAGGAGGGACGCCTCGCCGAGTTCCCCGCCATCGAATGGTACATCCACACCGCGGTCGATCCCTCCCTGCAAGACGCCGATGGTCGGCACAGCGCCGCACTGTTCGTGCAATGGGTGCCGTATGCCTTGAACGGAACGAGCTGGGATAAAGAGGAGGGGCGCTACGTCCAACACCTCCTCTCGATTTGCGATCGATTCGCGCCGGGCACGAGTCAGATCGTCGAGGAAGCATTCGCACTGACCCCGCCGAAAATCGAAGCGCACTTCGGGATCAGCCGCGGTCACATCCACCACGTAGACAACAAGATCGGCTTTGCCGATCGACTTCCGTACGAAACGCCCATCGAGGGCTTGTTCTTTTGCGGAGCCGGCTGCCATCCCGCTGGCTCGGTGATCGGCGCCGCCGGCCACAATGCTGCAAAGCTGGTGATCCGCGCCCTCGGTTAGGTTCCTGGCCAGAGGCCTAGTTCGACGCCTTCACGCCTAACTTCTCTTCGAGCACGGATACCCTTTTCTCGAGAGCCAACATGCTCGCCTGATCTGCCTTGCGTTCGAGCATTGTTTTGATCTCCCTCAGCTCCCGAGTGTTTTCTGTCACTTGCTCCTCAAGGGCACCGGTGGCGACCGTATTCTTTTGGATGTCCTCGCTGTTCTTTTTCACCTGGGCTGAAAGGTCCCGCACCGCCATCTCGAGCACGTCAATTCTAGCTGTCAGCTCGGTGCGCAAATCGTCGATTCGACGATTCAGCTGGTCTCGGACCGAAAACACTGCGTCGATCGTAGCGCGACTTCGCTCGTCCATTTGCTCGAGCAGGACCATCATCCCCCGATTACGCTGATCCATTTCCTCCAGTCGCACGTCTCTTGCCCGGTCGCGTTCGTCCATCTGGTCGAGTCGGGCCGAGGTCGCTCGGTCGCGCTCGTCCATTTGGTCCAGTCGCTCCCCCACGTGCTTAAGCTCCTGGGAAAAAGCGCCTTCCTCGGTCGTTGTCCCCTTCGTTCGAGCGCGTCGGGCTGCCATCAAAACCGTTGTACTCGCTTGGCGCCCGAGCATCTATAGCGGTTTTCCACAGGTTGCCCACTGGAGCTCCATTCCCTTGAATTTGCGGCGCGTCCTTGCGTGGACGCTTGCTGGCAGCTCGCTCGATTCTACATGGATTCGTCAGCCCCGTTTGTTTAGATTCTGCGGCAATGAACTATTTGGTTTTGGCGCGCAAGTGGCGCCCGCAGAGCTTCAATGACGTCATCGGCCAAGAGCACGTGGTGAAGACGATCGCCAACGCGATCAAGATGAATCGGGTGGCGCACGCTTACCTTTTCTGCGGCCCGCGCGGCGTAGGGAAGACGACGGCGGCTCGCCTTTTGGCGAAGGCCCTCAACTGCGATAAAGGCCCGACCCCGGAGCCTTGCGGCCAATGCGACCCGTGCCGGGAAGTCGCGGCTGGCACGTCGATCGACGTTGCCGAGATAGATGGCGCTTCGCACAACGGCGTGGAGAACGTTCGCGAGATACGCGAGAACGCCAAGTACCTCCCTCACCGGGATCGCCACAAGATCTACATCATCGACGAAGTCCACATGCTCTCCGGCGCCGCATTCAACGCGCTGCTCAAGACGCTCGAGGAGCCGCCCGGCCACGTGAAGTTCATTTTCGCCACCACCGAGCCGCAAAAGCTGCCGGACACGATTCTCTCTCGATGCCAGCGCCACAATTTCAGGCGAATTCCCGCCGCCCGGATCCTCCAACGACTCAAAGAGATCGGCAAGGCAGAGGGAGCCGACCTCTCCGAAACCTCGCTCGCGCTGATCGTCCGACAGTCCGAGGGCTCGATGCGCGACGCGCTGTCGCTTCTCGATCAGGTTCTGTCCGCCTGCGGCAGCTCCCCCACCGACGAATCGGTCTCTGAAGCTCTCGGTGCGATCGATCCGAGAATCGTTCATCGCTTCACCGAAGCGCTGGTGCGCCGAGATGCAAAGGGACTCCTCGAGCAGAGTGAGGAGGCGTACAACCGGGGAATCGATCCAAAGAAGCTAGCGGAAGAGATCGCTTCTCAGCTGCGTCATCTCTTCGTGGCCAAGGCACTGGGCGAAGCGCCGAGCGAGCTGGCGGAGGCGGAGCAAGCGCCGGTCTTGGCGCTCGCTCGGGAAGCGGACGTGGCGCAGCTCGCGCGCATGTTCGACGTGGTTCACAGCTTCGTCATCGACGCCTCCCGCTCTCCGCAACCGCGAATCGCCTTCGAAATGTCGCTCTTAAGCGCCACTCAACTGGCACCGGCGGCATCGATCCCCGAGCTTGTCGAGAAAGTTGAACGACTCAGTGCAGTGGTGAGCAACCCAGAGCCGAAGAGAATCGGGGCGCCCGGCGGTCGCTCCGATCAACCGAGCTTTCGCGCCTGAAGCGCGGACCACAGCCAAGTTAGCCGAAACAGCGCCGACTGAGCACCGCGATCCGACCGCGCCAGGCCCGAGCGCATCCGCCGAGCCGGCAGAGCCGGGGCATCCGCCGCTCGCGTTAACCAACCGAACCATCATTCCTGAAACGCGCGCCGCACCCAAGTCGCTTGAAGAAGCCCCGACTGAGTGCCGCCCCACGGCGGCGCCAAGCGCCTCGGCCGAACCGACGCTCATCGCTCCGACAGCCACCAGCGCCGATGAGCAGCGCTGGATGGACGCGGTAAACTTTGTTCGCTCGTCCTCGCCTCGGCTCGGAGCATCGCTGGCATTTGGGCGACCGGTCAGCTTGGGCTCTTCCGAGCTGACCATCGCTTTCGCCAAGCAAAGCGCCTTCCATCGGGGCATCGTTGGCGGCAGCGGACGAGGGCAGATAGAACAGATGCTCAGCGCCCACTTCGGACGTGCGGTCCGGTTGCGTATCGAGGACGCCTCCGCAAATTCGGCAGCGCCCTTGAGCCCAGCAGAGCGCGAAGCACAAGAAAAGGATGCTCGCGATCGCGAGCTTGCAGCAAAAGTGCGGGCGAATCCTGCGGTGCAAGCGGCTTTGCGCGTGCTCGGAGGGGAGGTCGAGCAAATGCAGCTGCTCGAAAACTCGCGCGCCGCGCCCTTGCTGGATACTTCGGACGAGACCTCCTGACAAGGGCTTCGCCGAGCGTTAGGGTGTAGGCGCGAGGTGCCCATGCCCGGTATCGATCTGAACTACTTCATCCGTCAGGCCAACAAGCTCACCGAGAAAATCGAGGAGCGCAAAAAGGAGTTGGCCGAGGAAACGGTGGAAGGCAAGGCCGGTGACGGTACCGTGGTGGTGACCGCCTCGGCGATCCAGGAGATCAGGAGCATCAAGATCGATCCCAAGGTCGTGGACCCGGCCGACGTGGCGATGCTCGAGGATTTGATCACCGCCGCGGTCAATTCCGCTCTCAGCGCCAGCCGCGATCACATGCAAAAGGAGCTCGCGAAGATCTCTGGCGGGATCAAGATTCCTGGAATTACCTAGAAGGGAATGACCCCGGATCCTTTGAATCAGCTGGTCGCCCAGCTCGCCAAGCTCCCGGGCATTGGCGAAAAGACCGCTCAGCGACTGGCCTTTCACATTCTGCGCGCGCCCCCCGAATTCGCTCGCGACCTGGCGCGGGCAATCCAGGAGTTGGTGGGAAAGGTTCGGCTTTGCACGCGCTGCTTCGCCTTGACCGAAACAGAGCTGTGCTCGTTTTGCCAGGACCCACGGCGCGACGAGCGCACGCTGTGCGTGGTCGAGGGCGTGGCCGATCTCATGGCGGTGGAAAGGACCCGAGAGTTCAAGGGCCGCTACCATGTCCTTCACGGGGTGCTCTCGCCGCTGGAGGGGATCGGACCCGACCAGTTGAAGATAAAGGAGCTGATCAACCGGCTGCACGACAGCCGCGTCGAAGAGGTGATCATCGCCACCAACCCCGACGTCGAGGGCGAGGCGACCGCGCTCTACCTCAGCCGCTTGGTCAAGCCTTTGGGCCTCAAGGTCAGCCGAATCGCCCAGGGCCTGCCGATGGGAGGCGATCTCGAGTTCGCCGATCAGGCCACGCTGGCGAGAGCGCTCTCCGGCCGCCGCGAGCTGTAGCGAGACCGGTCATTTGGCGCGGCGAAGGACGCGAACGACGATCACCTCCGGCTCGCTCGTGCGAAGCAACCGGAAGATCGCCAGCGGAGGCCTCCCCACGGGTGCGACCGCGAGCTCGAACCGGCTCCTCTCGTCGATCGGCGCCGCCTTGCCATTCACCAGCACCCGCGAGCCGGCCGGGGCAACCCCCGAAGCCACGATTCGGTTTCCCTTGACCAGCTCCCCGTTTTTAGGAGAGCGGACCACCAGGGGGGCAGCCGAGCCGTCGGCGTCCTCCCCCGATTCGCGGCCCGATTGCTCTCCCGAAAACGAGGCGCTGCCGCGCGCAACCGCCGTGCCCTCCTTGTCGAGCACGCGCCAGAAGAGCGCACCTTTACTCGGAGCAGCGAGGTTGACGAAGGATCTGTGAACGGTTCCGCGGAGCACCGGCTGTGCAAAAGCGGAGTCGGCGGCCACCTCGAGGCGAAAGTCTTTTTTTCCGCCGTCCCAGGTGAGCGCGAGCCGGTCCAGCCCCTGGTGGAAAATCTTGAAACCAAACCGCGGTGATAATGCGAGGTCCGCGCGCTCGAGGTCTTCGACGATCGCTTTTTCCGAGCCGTGAACGGTGACCTTCTGCCCGGCGAGAACCTTCCCTTCCACGCCCTCCTTCTTGAAGGAGAGATCGCCGGCCAGCGCGGTCAGCTCAAGACCGTCCGACGTGCGGGCGATCAAGAAATATCCGGGCGCCTGCGTACCCAAGAGCATCCCGGAGATTGCAACTCGCTCCGGCGCCTCGTTCTCGACGTTGAGCCAAACCTCTCCCTTTCGCAAACTCACCGCCGGCTCGCCGTTGCTCCTCGAGTCAGAAGTCTCTACCGACAGCTCGGCGCCCTCGTTCGCCACCAGCCGGCTGCCCGCCCTTCCCCACTCAACGACCCAGTTGCCGCTCCACACCCGCAGCACATCATGCTCGCTCAGCTTCTCTCCGCGCGCCGCGACCTTCACCCAGTTTCGGGCGTCCTTTCGCCGCAGGTCGGCCTGACTCTCGGCGTCCAGGCCTCGGACCTGAAATCCCAGCGCGGAGGGCCCCTTCTTCTCCGCCGCCGCGGACGGCGTTGGGAGGCGCTCGAGCTCCGTTGAAGAAAGCAGGAATTGATCGCCCGGAGAGGCGACCATCGTGCGGCCCGTCTTGGAGCCGACCTCAACTTTGCCGCGGCGGATCTGAATTCGGGCAGCTTCCGGCCCGACTTGCACCGAAATTTCGCCGTCCGAGTCACACCGCGTGAAACCGAACGGGGTCTGAAGGGTCAGGAACGCACGCGCGGCGGATCCACCGGTGCTCAGGTGCGGGGGCATTCGCGCCAGATAACTGCCGCGGGACGCCTTCACCGCGCTGCCGGCCTTGTCCTCCACCACTGAAAGCCGCGCGTCCGGACCAACTTCGACCGTTGCGCCGCTCGGGAAGCGCAGCTGCATCGTGGCGTCCGGGCCCGTTTCAAAGGCATCGTTGGGCAGCACGTACCCGAGCTCGGCGAAAGTGCGCGAGTCACCGCGTTGGAGGGTGACGGCCCCGGTCCTAAACTCCAGCTGGGCGATCGGAGCCGCTTCGTCGAACGCGGGGCCAACCGCCTGCTCAGTCTGACAATTGCCCAGGGCAACCGCCGCGATGCATGCGAGCAGCGCTCGCTGGGCGCGGTGGTGCCTCATTCCATTTCGCCGTGGGATCGCCGTGCAATCACCTCTACCACCATTGTCCCCGATTCCACAGAGAATCGTCTCTCGGATCGGTGAGGTGTGCGCATTCATGCCATCGTTCGCGAGCCTCTTCTTGCTGCGGTCCGATGTGTCTGGTAATGATCTTGTCTACCGAGAACACAGATCTAACTTGCGGAATTCACTTTGAAAACCGTTGCACGGCTCAGTTAGGACTGTCGCGCGGAGGCGAATCTTTTAACGATGGCCACGCAATTGGTGATGTATGAGGAGGAATTCACCAAGATCAATTCCGTCTGCGATCGGCTTACCAAGGATGCCAACGCGAAGCTGGTGTTTCTCGTCGACAAGAATGGACAACTCATCTCCGCCTCGGGACAGACCACCAATCTAGACACCACTTCATTGGCATCACTCACTGCAGGGAATGTCGCAGCGATGGGTGGTCTGGCAAAATTGATTGGCGAAAACGAGTTCCCCAACCAATTTCACGAGGGCGCGCGGGAATCCCTTTACATGACCATCGTCGGGACTCGCGTGGTGTTGGTGGTCATTTTTGACAATCGATCCAGCCTTGGCCTGGTCAGGCTGAGGACGAAGAAAGCGTCGGATGAGTTAGGCAAGATTTTTGACTCGTTGATTCGCAAAGCGGACGGCCCCGGCATCGGCTCGCCGTTTGCCGAGATCACCGACGCAGACATCGACAACCTCTTCAGCGAATAACCCGGCAACCCATGTCCTTTATCAATTACTCGTCCCGCGAAATCAATTGCAAGATCGTCTATTACGGTCCGGGCTTGTGCGGAAAGACAACCAATCTCCAATACATTTACAACAAGACCAATCCGGAGACGAAGGGCAAGCTCATCTCGCTGTCCACCGAGACGGATCGCACGCTGTTCTTCGACTTCCTTCCACTCTCCCTGGGTGAGATCCGCGGTTTTAAGACGCGCTTCCACCTCTACACCGTTCCCGGCCAGGTCTTCTACGACGCCTCGCGAAAGCTGATTCTCAAGGGCGTGGACGGTGTTGTGTTCGTGGCAGACTCGCAGGTCGAGCGAATGGAAGCGAATATGGAGTCGCTGGAGAACCTACGCGTCAACCTCGGCGAGCAAGGTTACGACTTCGACCGCCTACCCGCCGTCGTTCAATACAATAAGCGAGATCTTCCAAACGCTGTTTCGGTGGATGAGCTGCGCGGGGTGCTCAATCCGCGCCGTCTTCCCGAGTATCAGGCGGTGGCGCCGAACGGTGTAGGCGTTTTCGACACTCTGAAGGCAGTGGCGAAGCTTGTTCTCACCGAATTGAAGAAGGGCGGCTGAACAGACACGACCGCGACAATGATGCTATAAGATGGCGTGTCGTTCGGTCGCTGCCCGACAGGTCGCTCCTTGCGCACAATCCCATGTTTGATCGCCTCGCTGGTCGCCGCGAGTCTTTCCGCGGCAAGCTTTGCGCAGAGCTCTCCCGAGCCGCGCCGCGCGGAGAATCCGGCGGAGGAGAAATCCCTACTCACGCCGCTGAATGGCTCTTCTGTTGAGAAGCCTGCCGCTGCCGTTGAGAAGCCTGCCGCCGCCGTTGAGAAGCCTGCCGCCGCCATCGCCAAGCCAACATCTTCCACCGCCGACGAGGCTTTCACCACCCGAGTCAAAACGCTCGAGGAACAGGTCACCGATTTAAAGGAGAAGATTTTCCGGACCAAGGCCCGACTGTTGCTTTTGCAGGAGACGGTGCTGGGCGGCGATCTCTCCGTTGGCGCGCGAGCGGTTTTGCTCCACCGCAATGAGATGGGCTCGTCTTTCATCATCGAGTCCGTGGCCTACGCATTGGACGGAGCGCCCATTTTCACCAAGGTAGACGTGAACGGAGATCTTCAGAATCGGCCGTTGTTCGAGATTTTCAACGGCCGGATCGTCGCCGGACAGCATCAGATCGCAGCGAAGATCGTCTACCGTGGTCACGGATACGGGCTGTTCAGCTACCTCGAGGGATACAAATTCAAGGTCCAGTCCAGCTACACCTTCAATGCCGAGGCGGGGAAGGTGACGACGGTGAAGATCGTCGGCTTCGAGAAGGGCGGATTTACCAGCGACTTCAAAGATCGGCCGGCGATCCGCTACGACATCGAGGTGGCGAAAGACGCGGGGATGAGGCCGGGGTCCGCGCCCAAGGCTCAGCTCGACAGGAAGTAGAATTCGAGGAACGCTCCGTGCATGCGCCTCGCTTGCGATTCGCAGTGATCTCCGTTGCAGCCTTGTGCGCCGCCTCATTGGCGCGCGCCGAGGAGCGCAAGCGCCCTCGCTCGAGCCTGGCTGAGCTGGCCGAGCAGGCGGAGCAAGTCGCGTCTCAGCTCAAGATCGCCGAAGACAATCTCAAGGTCGTGGAAGCTGAGTACACGCAGAGCCTCGAGCCGACCGACGAAGAGATGCTCAATCGCCGTTTCTCCGAGGGTGAGATCCAGTATCTGATCGGGGACCACCTCGGCTCTTCGGTGCTGTTCTACGATCTGATCGAAAACCCGCGATTCAAGAGCAATCCGCGATATCCCGACGCGCTTTTCTATCTGGCGGATGCGCTGTATCAACAGAAGAATCTGCTCGGCGCTCGGCTGTACCTGCGCCAGTTGCTTACCCTCGAGTCAAAGCACTATCGCGTTGCCCTGGCGCGATTTATGGATATCGCCGGCCGGTTGAATGATTTCACCGGCATCGACGAGTACGTGGCCCGCGCCCGCGATGCCTCTGGGAACCTGCCGCCGGACATCGCCTATGTCTACGGCAAGTGGTTTTTCCGGCGCACCGACTTGCCTCTCAACCAACGGCTCCAGCGGGCAGCGCAAGTCTTCGCTCCGCTGGCGAGCGACCCGACCGGGCCTTTGCGTCTGGAGAGCCAATATTTTCTCGCCGTGGCCGACGTTCAATCGGGCGACTATCCGAGCGCCGCGGAGAAGTTTCGCCGCATCACTCAGGAGCCGGCGAAAGGTGAGCGCGAGGTCAAGGTCAAGGAGCTGGCAAATCTATCCCTGGGCCGCGTCTTCTTCGAGCTGGGTCAGTACGATCAGGCGCTCGACCACTATCAAGAGATCCCGCAACAGAGCGAGTATTTCGTCGATTCGCTTTTCGAAATCGCCTGGACGCACGTCAAGAAGGGCGAGTTCGAGCGCGCCAAAGGCGCGGCGGACATTCTCTTGCTCGTCTCGCCGGAGTCAACTCTCGCCCCCGAAGCGCAAATTCTCCAGGCACACCTGCTGTTGAAGCTGCAACGGTACGGCGAGGCCACCGACACCTACAACTCGGTGATTAACGCCTACGCGCCGGTGCGCGACGAGCTGGAAGCGCTGCTGAAGGTGAACACCGATCCGGTTGCCTACTTCGACAATCTCTTGGCGCGAAACGAAAGGAACCTGGACGTCAATACCCTGCTTCCTCCGGTCGCAGTGAAGTGGGCGACGACTCAGCGCGAGGTTGCCGAGGCAGTTCACATCGTCAACGATCTCGAGCTTGGCAGGCGTGGCGTCGGTGAGTCTGAGGAGATCGCGTCTCGGATCCTCAGGGCGCTGGAGCAGCGTGGGCTGGAGACGTTCCCCGCCCTGCAGGAAGGCTACACCCGGGCCGACGCGATCGATTCCGCGCTCGCGCACGCGGAGGATTCGCTCGTTCGCATCGAGGCGCAGTTGGTCGAGGATCAACTGACCCCCCAGCAGCAGCTCGAGCTCTCGCATTTGCGCTCGCAAGACGCCGAGCTTCAGAAGCGCTTCGCCACCTTGCCCAGCACTCCGAAAGACGTGGAGGAGCGCAGGAGGCGAATGCACGACCGCGTGGATGAGGTGGACCGCGCGGCATTCAAGCTGGAGTACGAGATCCAGAGCATGTTCGCCTCGATCACCGCGATCAGCAAATGGCTGAATGACACGCGCAGCGCGCGCCACAGCAGTCTCGAGGACGAGAAAGTCTTCAAACAAAAAGTGAACGCCGAGTCCGAAACTCTGGCGACGCTGAAGAAGGAGCTGGAGCACCTCCGCGCTGAGCTTGCCGATGAGCGTTCCGGCGCTGATGCCGCAGTCGCAGGAGAAGATGTCATCCGGACAGAGTTTTTAGAGAAACTGAGGAAGCAGCATGAGGTGCTCGCGCCCGCGGAGGCCAAGGTCGCGTCCGACGCCGGCCAGCTGATTCGACGAGCTCATGACATCCGTCTCACCGCATCCGTGCTTCGCGAACGGGTGCAGGCGGCCAAGGCCGTACTGCGCGAGCAGGTGGCGAGGCGGGGCGGGCAGATTCGAAGCAAGATTACCGCGATTCAATCGTTGCTTTCCGAGTATTCGACCGAAGTCAGCGGCGTTTCCGGAGGCGCCCGAAATCTCGTCGGACGGATCGCATTTGACAGCTTCAAGCGGGTTCGCCAGCAATTCTACGACCTGGTTTTGAAAGCCGACGTCGGTCTGGTGGATGTCGCCTTCACTCGAAAACAGGACAAGACCAACGAGATACAGAAGCTCTCGCTCCAGAAGGATCGCGAGCTGAAGGCCTTGGATAACGAATTCAAGGAAGTTCTCAAGGACGTGGACTGAGAGCGTCGATGCGACTGGATCAACCACCGTCTCGCGGAGCGCCGTTAATCCTCGCATCGGCGATCGCGCTGCTGCTTCCGGCGACGATTCTCGGCCAGAGCTCCCCAGGCAAAGCAAGCGCCGCTGCTCCAGGCTCGACGGCGGCGCCGGCGGCGGAGCTCTCGGAGTCGAAACAAGACGTCGCTCCGGAGGCGCATTCCAAGCCAGCGATCGGGCTGCAGGGGCTGGGACGAACTCCCCAGGAGGAAAAGCTGCTCGACGAGATCTCCAGAGCAGTGGAAGCGTACGAAGCCGAATCGAAGGAGTTCAAACGCGAAGTGCAGCAGCTCGTTCAGAAGAAATACGACGAGAAACGCGGGGCGCTGTCCAACAGCTACGAGAAGATGATTCGGGATCTCGAGATGATCGAGCGGAAGGAGCGTCTCGACGCGATCGCCCAGTTCGAGGAGTTCCTCAAACGCTATCCGGACGACCCGCGCTACTCGCCGGACGTGATGTTCCGATTGGCAGAGCTCTACTACGAGCGTTCGTCCGACGATCACCTCGTCGCGATGCGCGACTACGAGGAGAAGCTCAAGGCGATGGACACCGCGAAGCAGGAGAGCCTGCCCGCTGAGCCGGTCCCCGATTTTTCCAAATCGATCGCCGTCTACCGCAAGCTGCTCGCCCAATTTCCCGATTACCGGTTGAACGACGGTGCGCTCTACCTACTCGGCTATTGCCTCGAGAAGCAGAACCAATTCGAAAAGGGTCGGGAAGCGTATCAGCAGTTGATCGCCCGGTATCCCAAGTCGCGGTTCAGCACCGAGGCATGGGTGCGAATCGGCGAGTACTACTTCGACTCCTATAACGATGCCGCGGCCCTGAGCAAAGCGGCCAATGCCTACGAGCACGCGATCGAAGACAAGCAGCATCCTCTGTATGACAAGGCGCTCTACAAGCTTGGTTGGACTTACTACCGAAGTGATCGATTCAACGAGGCGGTGAGCAAGTTCATCGCGCTGGTGGACTACTACGATGCGCAAAGCAAGACCAAAGGCGACGAGGAAGCCGGAGGCGACCTTCGCAACGAGGCGCTGCAATACACCGCGATCAGCTTAGCGGACGAGAAATGGGGTTCGCTGGCCAGGGCTCAGCAGGTCTTTGCCACGCTCGGACCGCGTCCCTACGAAGCCGAAGTGTATCGTCGGATGGGAGACTTGTACTTCGACCAGACAAAGCATGCGGATGCAATCCAGGCGTATCAGCTGGCGCTCGCCAAGGACCCGCTCGCCAAGAATGCCCCGCAGATCCAGCAGCGCATCATCGAGTCCTATGAGCGGGACCGGAAGCTCGACGACGCCTTCCGGGAGTCGCAGAAGCTCGCCATCCTTTTCGGCCCAGGCACCGCCTGGTACGAGAAGTTCAAGCACGACCCAGAGGTCGTCTCTTTCGTCACCGACCTCGAAGAGAAGACCCTCTACCAAAGCGCCGTCTACCATCACCAGCAGGCGCTTCAGTACAAACAAGACGGCAAATTCGAGCAGGCGAAATCCGCCTTCGAGTTCGCCGCTCAGGCATACGGGGCCTACCTGAAGGAATTCCCGCGCGCGAAGAATGCCTACGAGATGGAGTTTTATCTCGCCGAGTGCCTCTACAACTCCTTCCAGTTCGGGGAAGCGGCAAAGCACTACGAAAAGGTGCGAGACGCGGCCCAGGACAACAAGTTCTTCGCCGAATCCTCGTTCGCCTCGGTTCTTGCTTGGCAGAAGGAGCTCGAGCAGCAGATCAAACAGGGCAAGATTGCCGACCTCAAACCGCTGCGGTCGACCGAGCGGCGCGAGGGAGAGGCGGTGAAGGTGATCCCGCTCGCCGAGGTGGAAACCAAGTTGGTCGCCGCCTCCGACCTTTTCATCGGGCGCTTCAAGGACCATGAAAAGGCGCCGGGCATCGCTTACAAGGCCGCGGAGCTGTTCTACGCGCACAACGATTTTCCGGAAGCCCGCCGCCGCTTCGAATCCATTGTTCAGGTGTACCCGAAGTCTGAAGTCGCCAAGTTCGCCACCAACCTGATCGTCGAAAGCTTCCTGGTCGACAAAGACTGGAAGAGCGTCGAGGACGTATCCGCGCGCCTTGCCAGCAACAAAGAAGTCATCGACCCAAAGTCGGACCTGTACAAGGATTTGCTCAAGTTCAAGCTCGCCGGACGGTTCAAGCTCGCCGACCAACTGATGGAGAAGGGAGAGTTTGAGCAAGCCGCGTCGAAGTACATCCAGCTCGTCGACGAGGAGCCGCACCATGAATTCGCCGACAAGGCGCTAAACAACGCCGCGGTGGCGTACGAAAACGAGCGCCGGTTCGATTCAGCGCTCAAGCTTTACGAGCGAGTCTACCGCGAGTATCCCAACTCCAAGCTCGCCGACTCGGCGCTCTTCCGCGTGGCAGTGAATGCGGAGAATTCTTACGACTTCGACAAGGCGGTGCAGAACTATCAGAAGTTGGTGAAGGACTATCCCGCCTCGAAGAATCGCGAGGCAGCGCTGTTCAACTCCGCCCGGCTCCTCGAGGGGCAGCAGCGCTATCCGGAAGCTGCGGCGGCGTTTTTAAGGTACGCCGACCTGTTCCCGAACAGCGAGGACACCCCCAAGAACATCTATCGAGCGGCGCTGATTTACGAGAAGCAGTCTGATTGGAAGGGCTACATCCGCGCGCTGGATGAATTCGTCAAGAAGTACTCCGGCAAACAATCCCAAGCAGAGCTGGTGATCGACGCGCGAAAGCGCATCGGCGACGGCTGGCAGAAGCTGGGCAGCGAGCGGGAGTCGAGGCTCGCCTACCAGGCTGCCGCCAACGAGTTCGACCGACGAAACCTAAAGCCCGATCAATTTCCAATCGCTTCCGACGCCGCTGCCCAGGCCAGATTTCAGCTCGCTGAGCTCGAGTTCAGGGACTTCGACAAGCTGAAGATCGGCGGCAAAGGCAAAGCGCTGGAGCGGAGCTTCGCCGCCAAAAGTTCAGCAGTGAAGAAGATCAACGACGCTTACGCGCAGGTGTTCAAGTACAAGCGCTTGGAGTGGACGCTGGCGGCGCTGTACCGCGAAGGATACGCGCTGGAGCGATTCGGCTCCACCATCATCGAGACGCCGGTACCGTCGGACGTGAAGAGGCTGGGCGACGACGCGGTCATCGCCTATCAGGACCTTCTCGCGCAGAAGACCGCGACGCTCGAGGACGCAGCGGTGGAAAAGTACTCGGCCACCCTTGCCGAGGCGCGCAAGAATCACATCTCCAACGAGTGGACCAAGAAGACCCTCGAGTCCCTCAACCGTTTCCGGCCCAAGGAGTACCCGGTCCTCAAGGACCCCAAGCCCTCCTTCGCCGCTGAGTCGCTGTATCCGGAAGGCCTCGTCAGCAGCCTGGAAGGAACGGCGCGGCCGAAGGCCACAACGAAACAGCCCGGCGGGAGATCCGATAAATGAAAGTGCCCACGCAGGCGCCCGGCGCCGCAAAGTGTCTTCTCGTGCTGTTGCTCGCCGGCTGCGCGGGCTCGCAGAAGAAGGGCGTTCTCCCGTCCGCAAGCGACGCGGAGACTCCCGAGGTCCCGTTCTCTTCGCCAGGTGCGCGATCGACGCAGGCCGACGCCGCTCAAGATCCACAGGCTCGCGCGGCTCTGGAGCGCGCGCTGGAGCTGGTTCGGCGCGCCGATTACACCGCCGCCGAACGCGAGCTCAAGCAGCTGGTCGACCACAACCCGAGCCTCGACTACGGATGGACCAATCTCGGCGTCGTTTACGAACGCGAAGCGCTCCCGCAGCAAGCGGAGCGCGCCTATCGCAAGGCGCTCGAGCTCAAGCCGGATCAAGAAGAGGCCTGGATTTATCTGGCCCGGCTTTATTGCCGCACCGGTCGAGCCTCTCAAATGGAAGCCGAGCTCCGCGGCCGGATCCAGCAGTCACCGACTTCGCTCGGCGTGCGCACCGCGCTGGTCTTCGTGCTCACTCATCAGGGGAAGTACGAGCCCGCCGGGGGCGAGGCGAAGAAGATCCTCAAAGCGGACGAGCGCAATGTCCGCGCGATGCAGCTTCTCGCCCAGGTCTACTATCGCCAGGGCAAATACGAGTTGGCGAAGATGGTGCTGGAGAACGGGAAGGCGATCGACGCGAACGACGCCGCCACCTACAACGAGCTTGGACTGGTGAATCTCGCCTTCAAGGCGCGGCCGGCGGCGTTGGAGAACTTCAAGCGGGCGGTCGAGCTGAAGCCGGATTTTGCGGAGGCGAAAAACAACCTCGGCGCGCTGCTGAACGACGCGCAAGATTACGATTACGCGATTCGGGAGCTCGAGGGTGCGGTGAATGCCGCCCCTGATTTCGTCGACGCTCGGCTCAACCTAGGCAATGCCTATCGCGGCAAGCAGGAGTTCTCGAAAGCGCTTTCACAATACAAGCAGGTGATAAAGCTCAATCCAGATCTGCCGGACACCTACTACAACCTCGCCATACTCCACCTGGATTCGGAACTGCCCAACATGCCGGCGATCGATCGCTTCAAGTCGGCGATCGCCTATTTCAATCAATACCGAGAGAAAGGCGGAAAGGACGAGCGGGTTGAGCAGTACTTAAAGGACGCCAACAAGGGAATCGAGAAGGAACAGCGCCGCGCCCAACGCGAGCGGAAGGAGCAGCTCAAAAAAGCTGAGAAACCGCCGGTCGACTCGACGAGCAAGCTTTCAGAGCAGACCGCGGAAGGAATCAGCGCCGTCACTCCGGCCGCAGCCACCAGCTCAGAAGGCGACGCAGCGCCAGCGGCGGCGAGCAAGAGCAAAGGCAAGCCCAAGTCGAGCGCGCGAAAGAAGCGAACGGTGGTTTCTCCGAACACACCCGCCTCCAATCAGGGAGCAGCCGACGAGGAAGCGGCGGCGCCAAACCCGGCGACCTCGGGTAAACTCGCAGGCCAGGGGAAGTAGGTCAAAAAGGGAGCCATGGAGAGAGTCAGCCCATGTTTTTAGCCGCGTCGCTCGCTTCACTGCTCTGGCTGGCTGCCGCGGCAGATCCTCCGGCGGGCTCAGCTCCGGCCAAGGCCGGCGCCAAAGCGAAGAGCTCGTCGCCGCAAGGCTCGGCGCGAAAGAAAGTCATGCGGCTGGAGGCGATCACCGTCGAGGGGCGAATCCAGAAACCGCAGGCCTTCTACATCCTCCAACGCTCGAACCTGAACTTCGAAGAGCTCAACCGGGCCGAAAGCTTCCTTCCCAAGGTCGTCAAGAGCGTGGAGAAGGACCCTTTCTAGGGCTCAAAGCGCCCATGTCTTCAGCCAATTCGGCCAAGATCCTCCGCGTCGGCGTGATCCACGGTGGCAAGATCATCGAGGAGCGCCACCTCAAGCATCACGAGTCGGTGACGGTTGGCCAGGATGCGAGGAACACCTTCGTCGTCTCCGCCTCAGGCCTTCCGAGCTCTTTTCGCATCTTCGAGCATCGTCACAACCAATACCATCTGGTGTTTGCCGACCCGATGGAAGGACGCGTGAGGCTCGGCAATGCGGACGTCGACTTCGCCAGCCTTCGCTCTCAGGGTTTGGTGAAGAAGCGCGGAAATCTCTACGAGCTGCCGCTCAACGAAAGCACCAGAGGAAAAGTGGTGCTTGGAGAGGTCACCCTTCTCTTCCAGTTCGTCAAGCCTCCGCCCGAGCCGGCCAAGGCCCAGCTGCCGCCGTCGATCAAAGGATCCCTGTGGCAATCGATGGACCAGCTCTTCCTTATCGTGCTCGCCGGTTCGTTGCTGGTCCATTTCTCCGCCGCAGGGTACCTGGCGTGCGCTCCGCGGGTGGAAGAGCACGAGCTGTCCTTGGACGAGCTGCCCGACCGGTTCGCTCGGGTGCTGATCCCCACCCGGCCTCCAGAGACCAAGCCGGCGCCGACGCAGGGCGCGCCGGAGGCGGACAAGAAGGAAACGAAGAGCGAGGAGAGCAACAATAAAAGGAAGGAGCGGCAGCCAGCTGACGCGGCGGCGCGGCGCGAGCAGATTCAGCAAAGGGTGGTCTCGAAGGGATTGCTGCGCATTCTCGGCTCGAGCGGATCAGGAGGCGCGGGAGCATTTCAGGACGTGCTCGGGGCCGGAACGGGCGCGGGGGACATCGCGAAGGCCCTGGCGGGTGCCGGCGGTGTGGGGGTCGCGACGGCGGACGCGATCGCTCAAGGCCGAAAAGGCGGAGGGTCTGGCTCGGTAGCAGGCATCGGCGAATTGGGTACCTCTGG
>Ga0126379_10000748_pt1 | contig 18511 bp, 18 predicted proteins | sample PanSoiMetPlot_24_FD_92640 | JGI IMG/M metagenome (GOLD analysis project Ga0126379, IMG submission 92640) | Tropical forest soil microbial communities from Panama - MetaG Plot_24 | ecosystem: Environmental > Terrestrial > Soil > Tropical forest > Bulk soil | place: Panama | collected 2016-02-17
AATTGCAATCACGAGCAATGAGGACGGTGTAACCACGCTCCATCTCATCGACGTAGAGTCTGGGCGTGAAATCCCGCTGCCTGGCTTCCCACCCGGCTATGTAATCGATCTCCACTGGCACAAGAACAGCCGGGATCTGGGCTTCAGCTTAGACTCAGCACGCTCGAGCGATGACGCCTACTCCCTCGACACCAAAACAGGCAAGGTTGAAAGATGGACGTTCAGCGAGCTTGGCGGCCTGCACACGGAGGGATTCGTTGAACCTCGCGTGGTTCACTGGAAGAGCTTTGATGCCAGGACCATCTCGGGCATCCTTTACAACCCACCGGCGCGTTTTACGGGAAAGCGTCCCGTTATCATCGATATTCACGGGGGACCCGAAGACCAATTTCAGCCTTATTTCCTCGGGGAACAGAATTACTACTTGAATGAGCTCGGTGTTGCGCTGCTCTTTCCAAACATCCGCGGCTCATCAGGCTTCGGAAAGACTTTTGTAAACCTCGACAACGGGCTGCTCCGAGAGAATGCCTACAAGGATATCGGCGCTCTCCTTGACTGGATCGGGACGCAACCAGATCTCGATGCCAGCCGAGTGATGGTCACGGGTGCGAGCTATGGCGGCAATGTAGCCCTCGTAACGGCGATGAAGTATCCGGAGCGTATCCGCTGCGCGGTGGACGTTTATGGTCCCTCAAACCTGGTCACATTTCTCGAGCGTACGGCGCCTTATCGCCGTGATCTGCGACGTGTGGAGTACGGAGACGAACGCGACCCGCAGGCACGCGCATTCCTCGAAAGACTTGCACCTCTGAACAACGCGAGTTCAATAACTAAACCGTTGTTCGTAATCCAAGGCGAAAACGATCCGATCGTTGCGCGCGCCGAGTCAGACCAGATTGTGAACGCCGTGCGGAAGAACGGGACGCCGGTGTGGTATTTCGTTGCGAAGGATGAGGGACACGGGTTCGGCAAGAAGTCGAATTACGACTATCTGTTCTATGCCACCGTAACGTTCGTCAAACAGTTCCTCTTGAACTGATTTGTGACTTGTTACTGTTTTTGTTCCGGAGGTTTCGGAGAAGGCGCCGGCTGGGCCCTGGGTTTCTGGATGACCGTCTTGTTGTCGCGAGTCTTGAGAACTGGGGCAGCGCCGCTCTGGCGTTTGGCCTCAGCTTGAGCCTCCAGGCTGGAATCGATGAGCACCGTGCTTTGTTCCGCGACCTGCCGCAACGGTTGGCCTTCGGCTTCAGCACGGGTGGCGACACCGACTTTTTCTTTGGCCCGTTCTGCAGACTGCGCCTGGCGGTAGTAGGTCTCTGCCGTTTCCTTGTCTCCATCGAGTTCCGCCAGATACCCCATGTTGTTGATCGTAAATGAATTGCTGGGGTCGAGTTTATAGGCCCTTAGAAAATCTGCGCGCGCGGTCTTGCGATCATTGCGGTTCATGGCGGAGACGCCCCGCAGATTTAGACGCGCTACCTGGCCCTCCACGTCGCTCTTTTCGGTTAAGTGGCGATAGGTCTTTTCCCAGTTGCGTTGGGCAATTTCCGAAATCGGTTTTCCACGCCAGTCAGCATTGGAAGTGACCACCACCGGCTCACGCGAGCGCGTCCCGGCAGCGCGCATGTAGAACTGGATCGCGTCTTCCAATTCGCCCTCTTTCTCCTTGGCAAAGCCCATATTGTTCAAGGTGAAAGCATTCTTGGGATCGATCTTCAGCGCTTGCTGCAACAAGAGGTCGGCTTCCGGAGCGCGATCATGATTCAACAACTGCACCGCTTGCCGGTTCAACTGGTTGATCTGCATGTTGCCTTGCCCGGCTCGCCCGGCCACCTTGGCGACCACCTTACCCTCGACTTCCTTGTCCGTCGATGTGTGTACGATCGCTTCCGAGGTATTGGCTTCCGCCTGATCGTAGTAACGTTGGGCGCGATCCATGTCACCTTCCAACTCGGCTGCGTAACCGAGGTTGTTGAGCGTAAAAGGATCGTTGGGATCAATGAGAAATGCCTTGTAGAAGAGGCGTTTGGCTTTCGAGAGGTTATGCTTCTCCAAGGCCTTCACGCCATCGTGATTGAGTTGCTGGACAGGCGTGTAGCCGCTCTTTTTAGGCAGAGGCAAATGCTTTTCCTGAGAGCTTGCGGGCGCGGCGTGCACGACGAAAAAGACAAGCAGCAGGCAGGGCAGCAGGGAACGCATGGATGAAGAAAGTCCTCTCACAGTTCGCAGCAGTCACCGGCCGCCGAGACCGGAGCAGCTCTGCATCCGGTTGGATGGCCGTTCAGGAGTTTGGGTTGGGCCGTGCCCGGCCAACGATGGTTGCCATCTGAGTAGCTGCTTCATGCATCCAAGCAACCTGGCGGATATCTTTAGCGCTTATGACGAGTGCGCGAGTTTTGTTCTTGTGGTTGTCGTTGTTCGTAACGGCGTTGTTGGCCGGCCAATCGACTCCGCAGTCGGGGACAGGAAGCGTGCAGCCAACGGTGCCGCAGGCTGGCGGCCAGGAGATTCCCGGGCTTCAACCTCCCGTAACGCTGACGCCGCAGCCGGCGGCGACAAAGCCTGACACATCGCCCTCGGCCGCCCAGCCAATCCCGGTTGAAGTCCAGGAACCGAAGACGGAAATCCTCGACAGCTCGTCGCCTGCGGGTGGCATGGCGGGTGATGGTCATGATCCGATCCTGGATCCTCCACCGCTTCCAAAGGGAACCACCACGCTGGTGGGCGGAATCATCAGCGGCTTGGATCGCATCCGCAACCGGATCAACATCGCCGTCTACGGTGGCGGCCGCTGGACGGTTCAGTTTGACGAGCGAACCCACATCTTCCGCAACGGGGCGGAAGTAACCCAACTTGCGTTAAAGAAAGGCGACCGAGTCTACGTCGACACCATGCTCGACACCAACAATCGCGACATCTTCGCGAGGAACATTCGGGTGGGCACGATCGCACTGCCGGCCGATATCGACGGGCAGATCACTGACGTGGATGCCAAGCACAATGAGATCACGGTGCGTGACAGCATAGGCACATCCTCCGTGCACTTTGCGGTAGATCCACAGACCAGAATCAGCCGCGGTCCGGCAGCCGCGTCGTTCGGCGACTTGCAGCCAGGCTCGCTAGTCAGAGTCAAATTCGCCGCTGACCGTGCGAACCGTGGTCTGGCGCGCGAGATCTCGATTCTTGCGCTGCCCGGGGCATCGTTTACCTTCGCCGGGCCTATCACCTTCTTAGACACACACCGCGGACTGATGGCGGTACGCAATACGCTAGACGGCAAGACGTATGATCTATCCTTTGCCGCCGCGCGTATGCCCGACGCGGGACAGCTGGCGGTGGGAGCTGAAGTGACGATCGTCGCCACATTTGACAGTACTCAGTACACCGCGAAGCAAATCACGGTGACCAAACCCGCCGCCGAAGCAGGAAAATAACAACAAATTACTGTAACCATAACTAATGGTATATCAACTACTTACAAGTATTTAATAATCTATTACATTAATATTTGGGCGATTCTCGTCTCGCCAAGAATTCCGTTGCAAGAGCCTCCCGGTTCCCGTGCTATCCTTCTACGCTTTCCCAGTTCCACAAGACTCCGCGGCGGTGAGGGATATTTGCATGCCCAAGAAGAAAACTGTTTTTGCGGTGTTAGCCGGTTTCGTCTGGCTCGCGGTGAGTCGCTATCTCATCCACAACGTGTGGTTGGCAAACGCGTACACGAACAACCCGTTGTTATGGCGAAGTCAGAGTGCCATGCTGCATCGATTATGGGTGATTCACTTGGCCAACTTCATTCTGGCGGTGGCTGCCACGCTGATCTACGTTCGCGGGATCGAGAGCAAGCCCTGGCCGGGCCAGGGACTTCGTTTCGGCATTCTGTTGGCGCTGGCGACGGCCGTGCCCCAGTCACTGGTTGAGTATTTTGTTTATCCGATCTCTCACACGCTTGCGTTGCAGTGGATCATCGGGGAAGGCGCCCTTATGGTATTGCTGGGTCTCCTTATAGCTGCAATCTGCCGGCCGTCAGCAGCTTAGCAGTCCAGGTCCCGTCTCATTGTTGCATGCTATGCTCTTGCACGCGACCTGCTCTCTTTGCAGACGAGGGGGACTCATGCGCACCGTACGCGGATTAGCCTTGGCACCAAGAATACTCGCTGTTTTGTTTTTGGCTTGCGTGAGCCTTAGGGCGAACGGGCAAACTGCCGGAGAGTCGAGATTGTCCGCGGAGACCCGCGCCAAGATTGACGGGATCGTACAGACGGCACTCGAACAAACCGGGGTACCCAGCGCTTCGATTGCAGTGGTGAAAGACGGTGAGATTGCGTATCTTCACGCCTACGGCCTAGCGCGGATCGAGCCGGCTACGGTGGCTCGCCCGGAGATGCGCTACAGCATCGGCTCGATCAGTAAGCAGTTCACTGCTGCGGCGGTTCTGCTGCTGGCGGAGCAGGGCAAACTCTCTCTCGACGATCCAGTGGCCAAGTACCTTCCCAACCTCACCCGCGCCAACGAAGTCACAGTCCGGCAATTGCTGTCGCACACCTCAGGCTATCAGGATTACTGGCCGCAGGATTATGTTCCGCCGTTCATGACGCAGCCGATTAACGCGGAGAAGATCCTCGATCTGTGGGCGCGCAAACCGCTGGACTTCGATCCCGGAACAAAATGGCAATACAGCAACACCAACTACGTGATCGCCGGGCTGATCGTCGAAAAAGTCAGTGGAAAGCCGTTGCTTGCATTTCTTCAGGAGAAGATCTTTGCGCCCCTGGGCATCGCTCGCGTCGAGAATATCGACCAGCACCGGCTTGGTGAGACGGACGCCACCGGCTACATGCGTTATGCGCTGGGGCCGCCGCGCCTGGCCCCGAAGGAAGGCCCAGGATGGTTGTTTGCCGCGGGAGAGCTGGCCATGCCGGCCGAAGAGCTGGCCAAGTGGGACGCTGCGATGCTGGCCCACCGTCTGCTCAAGCCGGCCTCGCAAAAGGAAATGGAGACTGAGGTCAAGCTGAAGGACGGACGTGGCACTGGGTACGCGCTGGGTCTTCAGGTGGGGGCGATGAGCAGCCATCGCGTGCTGCGGCACGGCGGCGAGGTTTCCGGGTTCACCGCCCAGAACATGGTTTTCCCTGACGATGGCATCGCTGTGGTGGCGCTCACCAACCAGGACGCCAGCGGAGCGTCGTCGCTGATTGCACGGCAGATCGCGACTACATTATTGACGCCGCCGGGATCAGCCAGCGCGGCCAAGCTGGAGCAGGCCCGTAAGATTTTCGCCGGTCTGCAGCAAGGGAAGGTCGACCGCACTCTATTCACCAGCAATGCTAATTCTTATTTCACGCCGCAGGCGCTTCAGGATTTTGCGTCCAGCCTGGGGCCCTTGGGTGAGCCCCAGGAGTTCACTGCAACCGGCGAGCAGGGCCGCGGCGGCATGACCTTCCGCGGGTACACCGTCAAGTTTCCCAAGCTGACACTGAACATCATCATTTATGAAATGCCGGACGGGAAACTGGAACAATTCCTGGTGGCACCCGGGAACTAGCTTGCCCTTGTTTTAGAATGACGTGTTGTCGCGGCTGGCGAACTTCCTTTCGTTCGCTGCGAGGAGCGCGCATGAAACTGAACGGAATCAAACTCACCTGGCTCGGGCACTCGACGTTTCTGATCGAAACGCCGGGCGGCAAGAAAATCGTCATCGACCCTTGGGTCATGGGCAATCCAGCAACGCCCCCGGACAAGAAAAAGCTTGACACGATTGATGTAATGCTCTGCACTCACGGTCACGGCGACCATATCGGCGATGCCGTAGAGTTGGCGAAGAAACATAACCCCAAGGTAGTTGGCGTGTACGAGCTCTGCCTCTGGATGGCCAAGAAAGGCGCGCAGCAGATCATGCCCATGAACAAAGGGGGCTCGCAGCAAGTAGGCGACGTCTCCGTGACGATGGTCCATGCCGACCACTCCTGCGGCATCGAAGACGACGGCCAGGTCATTTACGGCGGCGAGCCATGCGGGTATGTGATTCAATTCGAGAACGGAATCAAGATCTATCATGCCGGAGACACGAACGTTTTCGGCGACATGAAGATCATCCACGAGCTCTATCGCCCGGACGTGGCCATGCTCCCAGTCGGAGACGTGTTTACCATGGGGCCGCGCGAAGCCACGTATGCTTGTGGGCTGCTGAAGCCAAGGATGGTGATTCCCATGCATTTTGGAACTTTCCCACTGCTGACAGGAACGCCCCAGGACCTGGAGAAGCGTATCAAGGATCTCGCGGTTGAGCTGAAGACCATGAAGCCGGGCGAGACGATAGCCTGACAGGTCATTTCGACGATGATCGAGCTCCCGCATCCGTGGCAGCGCTCCATTTTGACTCTTCGGGCTGCCGCGCCTTGAAACTCGCAACCAAAGCTTCTTCGCAGGTATGCTGCATGATGGTGCGGTAGTGTTCTCCCAGAAAGATACGAAGGCGGGTCGTGTCCATGACGCTTGACCCCAGCAGGTAGGGAAGAGCCGCGGGAGGAATCTCCGAGATCCCCAGCTTCCACAGAAGCCGTTGCGCGTGGCGGGAGACGAGCTCCGCGGGAACGCTCTTGGTTTCGGCGCGCGAAATCTCAAAACACCTTCGCAGAGCAACCGACTCACCCCGGCCGGCCACATTCAATACTGTGAGCTGCGGATCGGTTCCCGTGCGCTGGACAATGTGGGCTACCAGGCGGGCCATGTCGTCCAGGTGGACAAACTGCAGCCGGTTTTCCAGATAGCCACCGCGCGAAGGGAGAAAGATGGGGAGACGCGCGCCTCGGCGGCGCAAGCGGGCGCCCAGGCGGCCCTTGCCGTCGGGAACGCCGCGCAGCCAGGTGAGTGCGTAATTGCGGGCGCCGGGCCCACCATAGAAGTGGGAACGCAGCACGTAGGTCTGGCATCGGCGCAGGCCGGCGGCACGGGTTCGGACCGTAGTGTCGGCCTCTTGCTGGTGCATGGCGTAGAGAAGACCGTGCGCGCCCAACGTGGCGTCTTCGGTAACAGAACGCGGACGCGGCGCATACACCGCCGCGCTGCTGGAAAAGATGAATCTGTCGATTCCTCCCACCATGCGGTTGTGTTCCGCGATCGCTTCGCTCACCCGGCTGCTTCCTGGAACGTTGCTGAGCCACATGGAATGCCGGTCGGGGACGCCGCTCGCGAGGGGGTCCATCACAAAAGCCAGATGGATCACGGCTTCCGGCCGGTAGGCGCGCATCAACTCCAGCAGCTCGTCGCAGGAGCGCTCCTCGGCCAGGTCGACTTTTTTGAAATGAAAGAGTCCCGCGGGTTCGGCAGGTTCGCGCACATCTACGCCGATGACCTGGTGCCCGGGTAATTGTCGCAACAGGCGCAGGCCCAGACTACCTGCTACTCCGGTGATCAGGACTGTTGGTTTGACGGTCATGTGCAGTTGGAGCGGTCTCGCGGGGGAAGTACGCCATCCTAGCATAGACATCGTCCGCGAAGGGCGGGTTGTGTAGTTCGCTTTGTCCTGGTAAGCATCGCGGAAAAACTGAGAAAATGAAGGGCGTGGCCACTGCTGAGCTGAATCCGCTGCAAGAAAGCATGCGCAAAGAGAAGCGCGCGGTGGCATTGAATTCGTTGCTGGCCGCGGCGGCGATCACCATTCTCAAGCTCCTGGTTGGACTGACCACGCGCAGTCTGGGGATTCTTTCTGAAGCCGCTCATTCCGGCCTGGATTTACTCGCCGCCTTCATCACTTTGCTGTCCGTGCGGGTTTCCGACAAACCGGCCGACGCAGAGCATCAATACGGCCACGGCAAGGTGGAGAACTTTTCGGCTTTCCTGGAAACCGGCCTGCTGCTGCTGACGTGCGTGTGGATTGTATGGGAAGCAGTGCGCCGCCTTACCGGCTATCACGCGGTGCACATCGAGCCCTCTCTGGCTGCCTTTGCCGTGATGTTTGCTTCCATGGCGGTGGACTGGTGGCGTTCCCGCAGGCTCAAGAGGATCGCCGACAAGTATGACAGCCAGGCCCTGGAGGCCGACGCCCTCCACTTCAGCACCGATGTTTTTTCAAGCGGCGTGGTGGCCCTGGGCCTTGCCCTGGTCTGGCTGGGCCGGCGGATGGGCATTCCCTGGCTGAACAAGGCGGATCCCGTGGCCGCCCTTGTGGTTTCCGGAGTCATCGTCTACGTGAGTTCACGGCTGGCGCGGAAGACGATTGACGCGCTTCTCGACGCGGCTCCGGCCGGCTACCGCAATCGCATCGTCGATGCCGTATTGAAGATCGACGGCGTAATTGAAGTGGAGCGAGTGCGTGTTCGCCGGGCCGGCAACCGCTACTTCGCCGACCTGGCGGTGGGCCTGGCGCGCAACGTTACATTCCAACGGTCGGGTCAAGTGGTCAGCGAGATCACTGACGCTGTGCACGCCATCCTCCCGGACTGTGATGTGGTGGTCCACCCGGTGCCGCGGGAAACCGGCCACGAGAACATTTTCGATCGCATACGGGCTGTGGCTTCGCGTAACAACTTCAGCGTGCACGATGTCAGCGTGCAGGATCTGGCAGGACGGCTCCACGTCGAACAGCACCTGGAACTCGACGAGACCCTCAGCCTCAAGCAAGCCCACGACGTAGTTACGCGGCTCGAAGCTGAAATCCGGGCCGAGATCCCGGAGATTTCCACGATCCTCACTCACATTGAGAGTGAGCCCTCCACGGTCGAGCCAGGAGGGAGGGTGTTGCGCCATGCCGCGATCGAGCAGAAGCTCAGGCCGCTGGTGCGCGAATTTCCAGAAGTCCTGGACATGCACGAGGTGGAGATTAAGTTCGTCCGCGACAAGATTTATATGTCCTGCCACTGCACCATGGCTGACAATTTGCCTCTCTCGCGCGTCCATGACATCTCCACGGCGCTGGAAATCCGCTTCAAGCAGGCTGCTCCCGAGCTGTTTAAGGTCCTGATCCATCCCGAGCCGCAGACCGACAATCGCAGATAAGACACACCCGGCGTGACGCACGCATTACGCGGGCAACGCGGCGCGCGGCCGTCGCCATCGATGTTGAAGAACGATTCCCAGTTTTTAGCTCAGGAACAATAGGAGGAATGAGTATGGCAAAGATTATTCGATGCCGGGACATTGGTGTGGACTGCGATTTCGAAGCTCGCGGCGACACCGTGCAGGAAGTCTTGGAGAACTGTGAGGAGCATGCGCGCACAGCTCACGGGATGGAGGAGATCCCGACTGAGCTCGTCAACAAAGTGAAAGCGGCGATTCGCGACGAAAAAGCTGCCTGACATAGATCGCCGTACACCCCACCCCAGCCGCGCAACGGCGGCGCGGTCTGGGGACCCTGGGGATCGCGCATGATCGCCGTGATCGCACGTGATCGGGTCTTCCGATTACAGGCGATTCGGTGCGGTTCCGGCGATCCCTTCGATCCCTTCGATCCCTTCACTCCCTCGGCACAGATTTTTGTAAGGCGAAGCGAGGAGCTTCAAAACCTTCACATCCTGAAGCATTCCTCTGGCAGGGCTGCCTCTGCCTTGCGATAATAGAATCCTGTCAGAAAGGACAATCCTTAAAATGAATCGAAAGAACCTTGCCGCTGCAGTCCTGTGCGCGCTGGCGATCGGCATCACGAGCTTGGTGTGGGCCCAGCAGCCTGAAGATAAGAGCAAACGTCCCAGTCCACCGGGAACCGCAGACTGCACGATCAAAGGCAAGAAAGTCTCGATTGAATACAGCCGCCCATCTCTGCGAGGCAGACCGATGGAACAGCTCACTCCCTATGGAAAGGTGTGGCGCACCGGCGCTAACGAAGCCACCTCGCTGACTACAGAGATCGATCTCAACATCGGCGGTGCGAAAGTTCCGGCCGGCAAGTACACTCTCTACACGCTGCCTTCGCGCGACACGTGGAAGCTCATCATCAATAAGCAAACCGGACAGTGGGGCACCGAATACCACGAGGACCAGGACCTGGCTCGCGTGGACATGAAAACCACGCCGATCGTGGTGCCTGTCGAGCAATTCACGATCTCTCTCGATCAGGATGACAACAGCAGCTGCGATCTGATCATGGAATGGGAAAAAACACGGCTGACCGTTCTGGTGAAGGCGCAGTAAGATTCCCTGGGAACCGAGGTGCTATGGTCGAGGCTAAACTGAACTGGGTAGACGGTGAGCGCTTCGTGGCCAGCGCGTCGAGTGGGCACGCCGTAGTGATCGACTCCGACCGGGAACGCAACACGGCCACGGGCCCCATGGAGCTTGTGCTGCTCGGACTGTGTTCTTGCACGGCCACCGACGTGGTCAGCATCCTGCGCAAGAAGCGCGAGCCGTTCACTGGTCTTGAAATCCGGGCTGAAGCGGAACGCGCCCAGCAGCCGCCCACGGTCTATACCACGATCAAACTGATCTACACCGTGACCGGGCCGGTCTCGCGCAAGGCCGTGGAGGACGCGGTTCGACTCTCTGAAGAGAAGTATTGTGGCGTCGCGGCCATGCTGAAAACCACCGCGCACATCACCACGGAAATCCACTTGTCCGCGCAAGACGCGCTAGAAAGTCAAAAAAAATGAACCAACGCTGTGCTGAAGGAATCTGAGGAGGGAGGGGAAGGAATGCAGCAAAAGAAGGTCGTAGTCTATAGCCAACCTGGCTGACCGCCATGCGCCTGGGCGGAAGGCTACCTTTCGGAGAAAGGTATCGAGTTTGAAGTGAAGGACGTGAGCATAGACCAGCAGGCCGTCTTCGAACTGGTCCGCACGTACAACAGCCGTTCCACACCCACCATTGTTGTGGACGGTCAGGTGATGATCGGCTTCGATCCTGAACGTCTGGACAAGATGCTTGCCGAGTAATTCCGCAGAAACACCAGCAGCTATCCCCGCGACGGAGCAGGGACATCCGTGGCGGGGTTTCTTTTTTATCGCCACGGCCACGCTCTGCTGGGGAGCTGCAGCCACGGCAGGGAAGGCGGTCTTCAACGGTGCCCTGTTTGCGGGAAGAGCCGCAATTTCACCGGTAGTCCTGTCACAAGCACGGACCAGCTTTGCCGTTCTCTTGCTGGCAGTTTTCCTCGTTTTGCGCTACGGCCGCACGTTTTTTCGCATTCCGGGTCGTGACCTGGTTCTGTGCGTCCTCGTCGGGGTCCTGGGACTCACAGGGTCCAACTACTTCTACTATCTGGCCATTCAGCATGCCACGGTGGCCATTGCAATCACTTTGCAGTACACGGCGCCAGTGTGGGTGCTGCTGTGGACGTCGCTTCGCGGGCATCAGGCGGCCACTTTGCGCCGCGCCGGCGCGGTAGCCCTGGCCTTGGCCGGGATCGCGCTGACCATCGGGCTCTTTCAATCCGGCTTCAGGCTCAATCTTCTTGGCACGGTGGCCGCGTTGTTGGCCTCTTTCTCATTCGCGCTCTACAACATCGCCGGACAGCAACTGGTCAGCCGCCATCATCCTTTCCGGATCATGTTCTTTGTCCTGCTGGGTTCGGCAGTATTCTGGCTGATCGTGAACCCGCCCTGGCGGCTGGCGGCCCAGCACTACTCGACCGGACAATGGGGCTTCCTCTTCGTGTTCGCCTGTCTGTCAACGCTGCTTCCGTACTTCTTCTTCTTTAGCGGCCTCAAATATCTGGACCCCACGCGCGCTGTGATCGCCAGTTGCCTGGAGCCGGTGTTCGCCGTTTTGTTTGCAGCGGTCTTCGTGGGCGAAGGCGTGCGCGCGTTGCAGGTGACCGGTATCGTGGCCGTGCTAGCAGCCACGGTGATGGCGCAGGCAGGGGGGACTAGGCCGTTGCCCGAGGCCGATTGAGAAGAGAAAGGCGGCCCTTGCGGGCCGCCTTTAGGTTTCGGGTTTGTTGTCTAGGCTAAGCCGGCACACCTTTAGTCAAACGGCGTGTGGTTGACCCACTGCAACCTAGAGAAACTAGGGACCGGATTGCCAGGTGTTATAACCCCGGATCCAAGGCTGGTGGAGGGAAACCACGCCGGCCCCCAACCGCTGCTAAATCGTTTGTCGAAAAGCACGTTGCGGGTTACGGTATTGATGTTCTGGATCGTGTTCTGGATACGGCCACCGACTATAGTCAGCTGATTTACCTGGGCTCCGTTGTTCACCAGGCCCCCCGTGCCGTTATTGGAAATTGCGGCCATCGAGGCGTCAATTTCCAGCAGGCCATCGAACTTGCCGGAGCTGTTGGTCTGGGTGTCGTTCAGGATGACATTGCCTTTGGCCGTGAAAATCCCCAAAGCCTGCCTGGTATCGTTGGCAGGAATCAATGTGTCCATGGGCGTGGTTCCAACCGCTGTCAATGTCACGGGCGGCTGCTTGTAAGTCACGTCCCCGGTAATCGTCACGTCGCTGGCGCCGGTGATGGTGAGGTTGGTGTGGTCCTGAATGGCCGGCATGCCTTCACCCGGGCCGGAGAGCGAGTTGATCTTGCCGTTCACATACAACATGGTCGCGTAGCCCGTGGGGTTGAGAGTGGTTGGATCGATCTGTGTGGGCACGCCGCTCACGGTGAGGGGTGCACCTCCATTAACGGACATGATGGTAGTACCCTTCGGGTAGCTCACGCCGGCGATGGTGGTCGGTGTGGGGTCAACCGTGACAGTGGTTGTGGTGCTGCCCTGGGTGATCGTGTAGACCTGCGCCGCGGTCCCCGATGGGGACAGAGTCACATTGGCAGCGCCCTCTACATAAATCCCGCCACCTTTGAACGTGGGAGGGATCGTATTGCCGAGCGCATCGGTGGTCGTGTACGGCAGGAAAACGCCGCTGGAGGCTCCGCCGCTGGGATAGGCGGCGCCGCTGACGTCGCGCACATTATTGTGCAGGTCGCTGCTGTTTACAGGATTGTTGCCCGATTGGCCAATGCCATCCAGTACCGCGCGTTCCTGGTTGTAGTCGTTCTGCGGCAGGTTGATCTTGCTTTGATTGAGGTTGTAACCGCCATTGAACTTGGGTGTGATGGCGGTGTTTCCCGATTTGTCTGACGGTGCCGATGTTTGGTCGCAGTTGTTCGCTCCGAAGTTATAGCCGAAGTTCGAAGAGACGCTGCCTACGGGGTCGGTGAATGTGTAATTGCCGCTGGTCCCGAAGGTCCACGCGCCGTTGGTGAACGTGGGCCCGGTAATCGTGCCGGGCACCAGGGTCCCGCTGCAGATATCGAACTTGTCAATAAACATGCCCCAGGCAGCGAAACTGGTGTTCCCGGGGGCTGAGGTGAGAGGCGCGGTGACGAAGAAACTGCCGTGATCCTGGATGGTAGCCGCTTCACCGCCTCGCGACTGGCCGACAGCCACGATGTCATAGTTGAACTGGTACTTATAGGAGCTTGTGACGGGAGATGTGCAGGGAAGCCCATTCCCCATTGTGCAGCTTACATACTGGACAAAGGGGATGGGATTTCCGGACAGATCCACATCCTGCACGAGCTTGTATTTGGCCGGCCACGACTTGGCTGCCTGACCGGACCCGTTGATCGTGGTCGAGGAGGAGTAGGACATGTAGTTGTTCTGGAGGTACGTGTTGGCGTTGCTTGCGGTAGTCGTGGGGTTCGTAAGCGGCGCTACGTTGCCGTTCCAGCCGAGTACGATGTCCTTCATCACTTGATTTTGGAGTTCCTGACGGCCGATATTCAGCCCGGAATCGGCGGCGTAGAAAGAACCACGGAAGCTCCGGTAATACCCGTTGATCAGCAGGTCAGACCGCGTCGACCATGCCATGGCCAGGGCCAGCCCCGACATGAGCATCAGAAGCAGCAAGGTGGTGATCAGAGCGACTCCTCGCTGCTGGCTTGCGGAGCGGCGCCGGCCGGATTTCAGAAACCGAACGTTGTGGCGTTGCATCAGGGTGCCTCCTCTACTTGTTCATGCTGAGATTGCGCGGGTTGATCACCACCGCAGCGCTCTCTACGTAATAGTTGCCTTGATCGAATTTGTTCTGAAACGTCGGGTCGCCAACCGGGTTGCTGCGTCCGATCAACGAGATACGCACCGAGCGAACCTGGGTCCAGTCATTGTTGTAGCCGGGCGGAGTATCCGTAGACAGATTGGAGGAATTGTAGCTGTAACTGCTGGTGACGTCGTTATACGCGCCGACCTTAAACCCGATAATCTGCTCCGCGACGATGTCGGGCGTGCTTCCGTTTGTGACCCGCATCAGTTTCGGGTCGGCGGGATTGCTGGTGTCAACGTAATATTGGATCGTTTGGATCCTCAAGACCCAATCGTTGCTGCAAAAGTTTTGCAAGATTTTGTTGTTGCTGTTTAGATCGCCGTCGAATAAACCCGCATCGACTTGAGTAGTTCCGGTCCCGGTGGGATTGTGATCAAGATGTACGTTGCCTGAGCTCACTGTGCCGTCCTTGGTCAGGATGGTGTCTACCATGGTCAGGCCATCGCCGGAGACGATCAAAATATTGTCTCCGTTATGAAAGTATCCAGCCATCGTGGTAAGCGGGATCGAAGGGTCCTGCGGCTGTATGAACAGCGTGGATGAATTCGGCACGGGGGAACATGGAGAGGCCGGGTGCGCCAGCGGTATCGAATTGTCGATCGAAACCACCGTGAGCGTGTCAAAACACGTCGACCCGTAGGTGTGCGTGGTAGGGTCATAACAGCCGCTGGTGCTAGTGCCGGCCTGGGTGTTGGCAATCATGACGCCAAATGGGAACGCAGGCAGATCAACGCCCTGATAGAAACCGGTCCCCGCATTCTCCACGTCGTTCTGCATTTGGGCTACGGCGTTGCGCAGAGAGAGGTTCAGCCCTACTTGGCTTTGCTGGGCGCCGAAGAGCGGCTGGTGCTGCTTGATAAGGCTGACAGCGGCGCCGCCAACGATGAGGAACATTGACATGGCGACCGTCAGCTCAATGAGAGAAAAGCCTCTTTTGCTCCGCGCGCTTCTTGAAGTCGTCTCGAGTTGTGTTTTTCGTATCTTCATTGTCGCACCAACGTTGTTTGGAAAGTGGCAGCTTGGTCCAGCGCATTGCCGGTTCTTGCGATAACGACAACGGTGATGCGCCGGGCGCCGGGTATGGGCTGGTCCTTCTCAATGATCCAGCGCCGGTGGAATAGGAGCATGTCGCTTGAAGTCGGCGGCGCAGTGGTCTTCACCTCGCCGTTGGGGGTCTGGGCGATGCTCACCCCGTTGTTGGTTTCCGTGATGGCGCCGGCTTCGGATGAGATCTGCACGTCGTCAAAGTAGTTCACAACCTCAGACCCGCATATTTGGGGCGGCCCAGCCTGCGCGTTCACGGTCTGCGACTGATCGGAAGTCAAACTTCCCGACGTGCTACCCGCCGGCACCGCGATATCTGGATCGCATGCGGAAAGCAGATTCAAGTCCTCGAGCTTCTCTGAGGCCAGCAGCGTTTGCGTCCCGGTATACCGCGAGTAGTTGGTGGTGCTGGCCAGGTTCGCCAGGAGGCCCGCTATGGCCAGAAGTCCTGTGGCCAGAATGGCGCTGGCAACGATGGCTTCAATCATGGAGAAGCCGCGGTCGTGTTTTGTGTTACGGATTAACATTGATGTTTCCATAGCCTGATACCGATATCACCTCTGCCGGTTTCCCGGGGTATGTCAAGGTCAACTGGCACGGATTGCATTGCGCTCCCGCGCTTGAGAGGACCTTTCCGCCAGGGCCGAAGGTTAAGGTTGTGTTCGCATTGAGGGTGGTTGCTTGCGATGACTCAGACCACAAAACAGCGTTGCCCACATTGCTGTACGCTGTGGCGCCAGGAGGCTTGCTCTGTACCTGATAGGTTTTGGCGGTGGCATCAAACACCACCTGGTACCAATATCCCTGATAGATGGCCTGGTAGCGCGTAGACTGGATCGTACCGGTGACTGCGGCAACGGCGCTCCTGAGACGGTAGGCTGCGGTGACGTTCGTGATGAGAGGGATCGAAATTCCAGCCATCACCATAATGATCGCTATCGTGACCACCATTTCAACCAAGCTGTAGCCGCTGTTGCCCGCCCGCGAAGACCGTGGCCCAGGCCCGCAATGCCCCAGGGATTCTCTCCTCATCATCAAGCTCTTCTCCATCCAGCACGTAGTGGATTGCCCTTAATTCATTGATAACCTAACGGTCCCAATGATTCACCAGAGAAACGCCAAATGCGCGTTACTGAGGTAACGTCGCTTTCGAGCGTGAATCTGGCCTTTCCGAGCGAGCCAGAAAATAACCTGCGAGGACCGGCCGGTCAACGGCCCGTAAGGGAAATGCCTGTCCTGCCGGAAGTGCATATGCCAGGCGCTGGTTTCCGGCCTGGGTGGAGCGCTTCAGGGTGAGCAAGGCTGCGGTATCTGCTTTAACGTCAATCGATGGCAATTGTGTTGCCAACCATGCGGGGCACAGGGTTACGAAGGTTGGTTGGTACCAAGGGACCAGGAGTGGAGAGAAGCCCGGGACTCAGCACTCCGTTCGGGTGACGGAGACACGACCACGCAATGGAGCCGAGTACCTGTACAATATCGTTATGAGACGATATGCATACGCTGTCTTGTTTGTCTCCCTGGCGATGCTAGTCGCGCGCGCAGAGGATAAGTCCAAGTCGACGAAGGCCGTTCTGAATATTACCGTGGTCAGAGAAGACAACGGCAAGCCTGTGAAGAACGCCGAGGTGGTTCTGCATCCCGTGGACAAAGGGGGCAAGCAGAAACAGGAAAGCCTGGAATTGAAGAGCCACGACGACGGCAAGGCTGGGATCGCCGGGATTCCCTTCGGCAAACTCCGCATTCAGGTCATTGCGCAGGGATACCGCACGTACGGCGAAGACTTTATCGTGAACCAGCCGACGATGGAAATCACCATCAAGCTGCAGAAGCCGGCGGAGCAGTTCTCCATCTATAAGTAGCGCTCCAACCCTTTCAGTGACAGCCAGCAACCCTCCTCCGGACAGCAAGAGTGATTGGCTGGCTATCCGCCAGGGCCGAGGCTGCGCTCCCCCAAAAACTGAACCTGTTCTCGGTGAAAGGCTGCCTCCGGCGAGCCCGCCTCCACCCCGCCACCCGCCTGAGGCGGGCGTGTCGGGCCCGGCGCCGGTGCCACATGGTTTTTTCGCGGCATGCACCCAGGTGTTGCCTCAAGTCCCTTGACAGGAGCCTCATCCGGGTGTCATTTCTAGTAGCTTTATTGTTTTCTGCCGTAGCTGCCTGGAAGGAAGGATTGATTGAAAGTAAGGGTTTTTTATCATGGCAAATGCTTTGACGGCACCGCCTCGGCCGCGGTGTTCACCCGCTTTTACCGCGAGCGAATCCGGCCGGACGCACAGTTTCAATTTAGCGGCCTGGTCCATCGTGCTGGTGCCCTCTTCAATGAAGAGGACTTCGATGGCGACGAGAACGTGATTGTCGACTTCAAGTATTCAGCTTCGCCCAAGATCACCTGGTGGTTCGATCATCACCAGAGCGCATTTCTGACGCCTGAGGATGCGGAACACTACCGTCGCGGCGACAAAAGCCAGAAATTTTATGATCCTGACTTCAAGTCCTGCACCAAGTTCCTGGCCCATGTAGCCCAGGAAAAATTTGACTTCGATCCGGCTCCGGTGAGGGAACTGATTGACTGGGCGGACGTGATTGACGGCGCGCAGTTCCGGTCGCCACAGCAGGCGGTCGAGATGGCCGAACCGGCGATGAAGCTGACCATGGCCATTGAGTCCACCAACGATCCCTCATTTCTGCCGCGTTTGATCACCAGCCTGGTGGACGAGCCGCTGGGCAAAGTCATCGAAGCGCCGTTTGTGGCGCCACTGATCGGCCCGCTCATGGAACGCCATCGCCTGTCGATTGATATCCTGCGGCAACGGTCGGAGTGCAAACAGGCCACAATTTATTTCGACATCACCGACTACGACCTGGAAGGTTACAACAAATTCATCCCCTATTATCTGCATCCAGATTCGGTCTACAGCGTTGGTCTGAGCAGCAGCAGCTTCCGCGTGAAAGTAGCCGTGGGATCGAATCCCTGGATCCGGCAATCCAAGATGGTCAACCTGGCCAAAATCTGCGAGCGTTATGGAGGCGGCGGCCACGCTCGCGTCGGCGCCATCTCATTTTCCCCGGATCAGGCAGCGGCCGCGCGCCAGGCAGCGTCGGAGATAGTCGCCGAGTTGCGTGCATCGGCCGACAACTCCTCGCGTCCGTCTTGAACACCAGGCAACTTCCTTACCCAGGCTAACCAGGCTAAGTTGAACCAGAATTGATGCTTAGATAGGCTCACTTCAGACTGTTCTCACAAGTATTGGAGTTGAGTCGTGGTACACACGAAATTGGCCGCGGCCTGTCTGGCGTTCGCCGTGTCGCTAACCTGCGAGGCCCAGAACGCCAACCCCGGAACGTCCGGAGCGGCACATACTAATTCATCACCCCCGGCCGGCAACACGAAGATGGGCTCTGAGCAGAAGTTTGTCCTGGACGCGGTCAAGACGGCGGTAGCATTGCCGCAGCCTGATCCTCAGGACCGCCTGCGGGTACTAGCCAGTGCCGC
>Ga0126379_10000749_pt1 | contig 18511 bp, 16 predicted proteins | sample PanSoiMetPlot_24_FD_92640 | JGI IMG/M metagenome (GOLD analysis project Ga0126379, IMG submission 92640) | Tropical forest soil microbial communities from Panama - MetaG Plot_24 | ecosystem: Environmental > Terrestrial > Soil > Tropical forest > Bulk soil | place: Panama | collected 2016-02-17
CGGTCGGGTTCGTCACCGAGACCGACTTGAGGACCGTTTCCGCGCCGTTGACGATCCTCGAGATCCTCAGCACGCTCGTGCCGCCCGTGGTCCGGTAGACCCGATAGTAGTTGCCGATGTCCTTGTAGCGCAGGACGACGCCGAACGTCGGCGCCACACCCTTGCCCGACGAAGCGAAATCCGCCGAGACGGTCTGGGTCGTGCCGACGAGCACCGGCTGCACTGCGAGGTAGTCCGTCGCGGCCGATCCGGTCTGGAGACGCTGGCCTGCGATGGAGAGATCGCCGGACACCTCGACCCAGCCGTTGCCGAGGACCGTCGAATCGGGACGGTCGAAGTTGTCGGTGAACGTCGTCGTCCCCGGAATCGGCGTGGGGGTTGCCGTCGGAGTGATCGTCCGGGTCGAAGTCCGCGTCGAAGTCCGAGACTTCGTCGGGGTCCTCGTGGGCGTCGTGGTGCGCGTCCGCGTCGGAGTCAACGTCGGCGTTCCGGCCGCGGCCGTCGGTGTTCTCGTCGGGGGCGCCGTACTCGTCCTCGAAGCGGTCGCGGTCGGTGTCAGCGTCGGCGTTGGAGTCAGGGTCGAAGTCCAGGTCGCCGTTGGAGAAGGCGTCGGCGTCGCGCTCGGCGTGAAGGTTGGCGTGGCCGTTGGAGTGGCTGTTGGCGTCGGCGCGGCCGGATCGGAGACCGCAAAGACCAGGTCGTCATGGTCGTCGTTGACTCCCGCCGTGCAGGGCTGCGCGATCGCGCCGCCCGGTGGAACGAAGTTCGCCCGGATCGCCTGCGCAGTTCCAGAGGGGAGGGAGTAAGAAGCGCTCAGGGTCTGGAAGGAGCCGGTCGAAGAAGTCGCTGGCGTCAGCGAGCCGATGTATGTCCACGCGAAGGGCTGTCCGGACGGGGGTTGAGCGGCACCGGTCGCGAAGAGATAGACGTTGTATCCGCCGTTGGCCGGCGAGAAGACCGTGACGTCCACCTGCGCGGGCTGCCCGGCCGTGAGGACCGCACCCGGCGAAAGGGATGAGATTCGGATCCTTTCGACCGAGGGATCCACCTGGTAGGTTCCGTGCGAGCCATCGGTGCACGAATCGATGGTGTTTGGCTGGTTAGGCTCCGCGCCTCCCGCGACGGTCCCGCGGGAATTCAGCAGGCTGCCGGAATCGCAGACGGTCCCGCCGCCGACGCAGCGGGGAGCTCTGAGAAGGGCGTCATAGACGGCGAATCCGGGAGCGCTGGTGGTTGGGGTCGGTGTCGGAGTCAACGTCGGGGTTTGCGTCTTCGTGAACGTCGCGGAAGGTGTCGGAGTCTTAGTTCCCGTCGGGGTGGAATTCGTCGGCGAGTTCGTGGGAGTCGGAGAGGAGGCTGTCGAGGTCGGAGACGGCGTCGCACCCGGGGCGATCGAGATCGTCTGCCGGCCGCTGTTGTTGGACATCAGCGGATCGGCTTCGTTCCCGATCACGCCCGCGACGACGTTGAGGGCTCCGGCGACCCGTGGGGTCAGGTTGACTGAGACGCTCGCCACTCCAGTCGCAGGGCACGTGACGGTCGTCGAGGAGTCGCTTGTTGCCGCGTTGGCAAAGCACCCGGCCGAGGATCCCGCCGCGTTGAACGCCACGGCAGGCTGGAAGATCAACGTCACCGTAACGCCCGACGCTCCCCCGGGCACCGAGATCCCGACGCTGACGGTAAGAGGCGAGCCGACGTTCCCCGAGCCCGGCGCGGAGACGTTCGCCACGGACAGGTCGTACGACTGCGCGAACAGGAGCGCCGCCAGCCCAGCCGCGACGGCCACCAGAACCGCCCTCCGAGAAGACAGAGCTCCCGCCATGCGCCCTCCCTTCGACGCCTCACCCGCCCAGGTTGTGTCTATTTCAACTGTCTGAGGAACGTTGCGAGGTTGTTAACCGCCAATTCGTCTTAGCTCTTGCCACAGTTCTTCTCTCAGAAGGTCTAGCCTCCGATTCGCCTCGGCTTCGTCGTCGACGACGTGGCCATTCCGTCGGGAGATGTAGACGTCGTTAAGACTCCCCATTCCCCCGAAGAGGCCCATCACGGATTCGAGCTCGTCAGGCGACAGACTCGATGTTTCGGTATGACGGATCTGGTTTGAGACCGATTCAATTTTGTCGGCATAGGCGACTCGATGAGATCTCAAGTGCTCGGCGATACGTCTTAGAGAGTCCAGCATTCCGAATCCTTTCACGGGATGGAAAGCAGTCTTGCGACGTCGCGCACCCAGATCTGAGTAGCAGAGAGCGCACCGCCCGCGACACGGCCGATGAAGATCTCCGTCCCTCGTGGGATGACGAAGCCGGTAAGTTGTTCGGCGGTAGCGCCTGCCGGCAACTTGAGCGCAATCTGCGCCTCCAAGGCGGAGCCGATCTGTGACACGGTTCCTTCGGTCGTAAGCCAGTGGCCTAGCTTATCGGAAGACCCACCCCAGTAGCGGTAGGCGATGACATTGCTCTTCAGCACCAGCCTGTGCACATTGCCGGAAAACCTGGCCGCCACCCGTGCGGGCAGGAGTTCCGCCGCGCCTCGCCCTGCAGCTCCGAGGCGTTCGATTCCAAGCCCCTTCAGGGGCACCGAGTTCATCCCTATCCGAACAATGTCCTTGGCAAGTTGAACCGTGCTGTTGTCGGAACCGGTAACGAAAGAGATGTATGGCAATACGAATGACGCGATCAGCCCCGGCTCCCCAGCGGTCACCACGATCTCGTCATGGTAGGTACAGGCGTCAGGACGAGTTTCACAGGGATCGACCACTGGCGAGTCTGTCGAATCCTCAGGCGCAAGACCAAGAGGGTCCGTGTACAAAACAGGATTATTGAGGGCGTATTGGTAGCGGTTCCAGCTCTGAGGACTTACCGTATCGCCCATTAATCGGTCCGGCGTTAGGAAACGGGCAAGGCTGAAATCGTGGCTGCGGGCATGATCCTGGTAGCGGCTCGCCTCGGTGTCACGCTCCATCGACGCAAATCGGATTCTTTGAAAGCTCCCTTGGGCGGCGGTTGAAGCCCCGAACGGCCAGTGCTTCGGGCTTTCCACCATAGCACCTGCGATATCGGTAATTAACCTCGGCGATCCGACATGGTCCGAGACGTAAAAGGTCCATGACCGGTCGTTACCTCCAAGTCTGGGGTCACCGGAAGAAACAACGAGCCGGTTGCCGAGATAAAGATTGTCCCGGGTTGGATCGGTGCCGACGAATTCGGTGGCGATGCGTCCTGCCTCGTCCCGGACAGTACAAGTCCACGATCCAGACGGCGGGATCTTCCCTAGACGCTCGTTGCCGCCGTCGAAGACGTAAGACCAGACCGACGCGCCGTTGGCATGTCCAATCTGGCGATCGAGGCCATCATAGCTGTAGGTCTCGGTTCCATTGCCGGTAACGTTCCCTCGTGCGTCGTAGGTCAGCGTGGAGACTCGATTACTGTACGGGGAGATGGAATAGCTCGTGTTTCCCTGAGAGAGGAGGTTCCCGTAGCGGTCGTAGGAGTATGCCTGGCTTCCGATTCCCGAGAGATTCGCCGCCACGAGCCTCGATCGGTTGTCGTAGGAGAACGTGTCGGGCCCCATCGCGACGATATTCCCGGCTCCGTCGTAGCCGTAATTCAGCGTGTCGAAGGCGGGCGTCGAGACTCCCTGTGCCGTCGCGAAGATCCGCGCGGGACGCGGCAGGAGCGACGAGGCGTCCTCGAGGACCTGCGCGGTCACGTCGTGGCCGATCCCGATGCCGGTCGTGTAAGTCCAGAGCGTTCCGCCCGGCTGGTAGCGCGTGCCGGTGACCATCGGGATCCCGTTGACGTACTCGGCCACAGGGAGCCCCGCGTCGTAGTCGATCGAAACGGCGAAGGGCGACGAGCCGTCGGACCTGGGGTGGTAGTGATGCGCGACCAGGCCCAGGCCGTTGTACTGCCATCTCTGCGTCGCGGTCAGGCTGCTTCCACCCGAGACGGAGGTCGTCTGGCTCGAGAGCTTGCCGGCCGAATCCGAATACTCCAAATCGTCGGTGACGATCGGCGCGGTCGGCGACAGCGGGTTGAACCCGATACGCCTCGTCAGCTTTCCGAGAGGACGGACTCCTCCCCAGAACCCAGGATTGCCGTCGGCGCAGGCCGCGCCGTCGTAACAGTTGGTCAAATAGCGCTGGCCTGCCGAGACGACGCCCGTCAACCTTCCGGCGAAGTCATAGGTCCGGGTGACGGCGAGCCCGCCCGGCTCCGTCTCCGACAGAACGTTCCCGAGGCTGCCGTAGACGTCATCGCCGACGCTCCCCTTCTCGGGCGTCGCCTCCGCGCGGAGGTTCCCGGCGGCGTCGTAGTCGAAGGTCCGGGTCTGGACACCCTGGAGGACTCGAACCAGTTTGCCGTTGACGTCGTAGGCGTAGTCCGTCGCGTCGGCGCCGCCCGGCTCGACGACTCGCGTCAGCCGCTCGAAGGCGTCGTAGCGAAATGTCGCCGTCGACGAGGTCCCACCCGCGCAGCCGTTCGAGCAGGCTCCGTTGACGTTGCCCGTCGTGACGCTCCTGGACGTGACCGAGTACAGCGCGGCGCCGTCGGCGTAGGAGACCGTCGTCGTCGCCCCGTCCGCCTTCCGGATCGACTGCGGGCGGCCCGTCGGATCGAAACTCGAGGACGCCGTTCCTGCCGTAACGGCCGCGCTGGCGCACGTCGCCAGGCCGCCGCAGCCGATCCACTCTGAAAGGAAGGTCTCATGGCCGGCGGGGTCGTAGTCCGTCCGGCGCACCGAGTAGGGGCTGACCGAGCTTCCGGGCGACAGCCGGACCTCCCGGCCGACGCGGCCGAGGCCGTCATAGAGGTATCGCTGGACGCTCGTCAGTCCCGGGCCGCCGTCGCGGGTCGCCGTCGTCTGGGTGGCGGAGTCGTAGCTGATCCGGGTCGCCGCTTCGCCGTTGGGGAAGATCGCGGTGACCCGCCCGACGCTGTCGTAGAAGTAATTCGTCGTGACGAGCGAGGAGTCCGTCGAGGCCAGGATCCAGCCCGTCGTCAGGTCGCGGAAGAGGTTCTTCGTGTACCAGCCCGCCGGAGTCGAGGGGTCCGCCATCCAGCGGGCGGACAGCAGCAGGCCGTTGCGGTACGTGTAGGTCTTCCCGAAGGCATCTCCGTTGACTCCGATCGCGACGGTGGGATACGTCGGGTAGTAGTAGGAGCAGGCATCGTGGCGCGGCGCGCTCGGCCAGCCGGGATACGTCGCCGAGAAGTCCTTTTCGATACTGCCGGCCGCGTCCTTGTACCGACAGTGGAGAAACACCATCTGCCGCGCGGCGTCGAAGAGAAAATCCCCGCGCGAGAATCCATTTGTCGGATCGAAGTCGAAGAACTCGTCGCGGACGCTCGAGCCCATCGTGTCCGTCCGGCGCTCCAGGAGGTTCGGAAGCCACGGCGAAACCAACGGTGTCCAGTACGTCGTCGTGGTCCGCGCGTCGCTGCCGAGCGTGCCCGAGTGTTGCTCGATGTTGTAGTGACGCCCGTTGGCCGAGTCCCAGTCGCGCCCCGCCAGGTTTGAGCGCGAGACGGTATGCGCCAGGCCCGTCGAGCAGGACCCGGCGGGCGTTGCCGGCCCGTAGCACGTCGTCTCGCTCTGGAGTCTGCGGTTCCCGACTTCGCGACAATCGGTTCCTCCCGGAAACCCGTCGCCGTTGCAGTCGTCGTACTCGTAGGTCCGCCGCACGACGCGGACCGCCCGCGAGGAGCAGAAGGGCTGATCGCCCGCGCCGCCGGAGCACGCGGGGGTCGCGGTCGAGATCCCGGTCGCAGTGTTGTTCGGATCGCCCGCGAAGATCCTCTCCTCGACGTCGGCCCCGACGCGGTCGCCCGGAGCGTTGTACAGGGTGACCGACACGCCCTGCCCCTTCGGCGTGCCGTGGAAAAGGACCGCCTTCGCCCGGCGGCGGTTGTCGGCATCGGCAGGCAGCAGAACGACCGTCAGGGTCTGCGCGGTTTGTTTCGCCGCGCTCGTGCCCTGCTCGCCATAGGGGAAGCTGTACTGCGTGTAGTCCGTCGTGGCCACGGTCGCGAGGGCGCCTCCCGCGCCGGGGACCGTCTCCGTCCGGCGCACGACGCCGACGACCGTGTCCATCCAGCGCGCCTCGTTGTCGGCCGTACAGGCCGAGCCCACGAAGCTGTCGGGAGCCAGTGCCGGAGTGGACCGCGCCCGGAACGGGCAGCTGGATGTCGGGAAAGAGACGTCCACGTAAGGGACGTTCTGGGGAGTCATCCCCTGGCAGCCCGAGACGACCGCTCCTGCGCGGCCGTGGTAGAAGGTATACGTTCCAAAGCTGTACGCGATCGTCGCGCCGGTCGGAAGCTTCATCGTCAGCGGGCAGGAGTAGGAGAACTCGTACGCCGGCGATCCTCCGAGCTCCGCCGGCAGCTGGATGCGCGTCAGGCGCTGGACCTCCACCGGCAGGTAGATCGAGCTCGAGGAGCAGGTGTGGAAGTCGTCCCAGGCCTGCTCGTACGACAGCGACCACGTCGCGGCGCCTCCGCGCGAGACCGGGAAGACGAACGCGCTGATCATGTTCGCCGTCGAGCCCTGCGTGTCGAGGAGGACCTGGACCGTCGCCGTCGGCAGAAAGATCGCGCGCGGGATCCATGTCGAGACCACGGCGCTCGGGCAGCTCATCGTCGGACCCAGAGCGCACGCACCGCCGGCGGGCGCTCCGTACCTCCAGCACGGCGGCACGACCGTGTGGTAGCCGACCGAGTAGGAGTTGCCGAACGGATCGGTGACCGACGTCAGGTACCAGCCGTCGCGACCGCGCCCGAAGTCGTGGATGTAGCCGGGAGCAACCACGTTCCAATCGTCGAAGCCCGAGACCTGCCAGCCGAAGACGTAGTGATTCCCGTCGCCGTCCCACATGTCGTAGGGGCCGCTTCCCGAGAGCAGCAGCTGCGAGCCGTCGCCGGTCTTCGCGCCCTGGCTGAAGATGTGCTGGCTGCCGTCGGGGCCGAAGTAGCAGAGGCCGGCGGTGTTGCCCTGCTTGCAGAGCTTGATCGCGCCGAGCGTGAACTCCCAGCCCAGCCCCAGCGCCGGGTTGCCCGCGAACGGCTGGTAGACGTAGCCGTCCGCCTGTGTCGTGGGATGGCCGTAGTCGGTCGTCTTCGAGTTGAACGTCAGGACCGCCTGGAACTTCAGGCTCGGGCCGACGGGATAGGACGGGCCGAGCAGGATCGGGATCGTGAGCTGCCCGTTGTAGAGGTTGATCGAGTCCACCTGCTCGTGGTGGAAAACGCTGTTGACGAATCCCGGCGCAACGTCCGGATCGTTGTCCGGGCCGCTCTGGGCAAGGACCACGGCGGCGTCGAAGATTCCCGAGAGCCCGAGCGTCAGCGCCAGGAAAAGTCGGCGTCGCATGTTCCCTCTCTCCCGCGGCGGCGATCTCTCGTCGAGACCGCGCCGTCGTCTGACTTCTTATTGTCGCGAGAGGGGCGGCGCGACTAGCGGTCGACGCGGATCCTGGCGGGAGTCGTTTCGGCCGGCCCCGACGCTTCGCGGATCTCGCCCTCGAAGCGCGGGACGACGCCGGCGTTCAAGACGAGCCGCTTGGCGGCGGAATACGTGTTCGGCCGCGAGGGGTCGGGGCACTCGAAGGCGGACGCTCGGGAGGTCAGGTCCGACACCGGAGCCTCCGCGGGAATCTCGAACTCGACGCGCTGGATGGCGAACGGCGCCATCTTCGTGTCGCGCATGTTGACGGTCCAGGCTCGCGACTCGACGCTGATGTTGGAAGAGCAGCCCTTGCGGTTGTTGTAGAGGAGCGCGCGGATGATCGACTTCGACCCCGACGGCCTCTTCCACCACTCCAGCAGCTGAACTCCGTCGCGGCCCAGCAGGTCGGCCCTCGCCTCGCCCACCGACCGCCCGATCCCGTAGGGGTTGAACGACGACCTCTTGCTTCCCGTGGCGTTGTCCACGGAGTTGACCAGGAAGACGACGAAGACCGGCGCCGCGCGGACGGACGCCGCGGCCTCATCGGACAGGAGGCTGATCGCGTCGATGGTGGTGTTGACCGCGAGGCGATAGGTCGCCGTGTGGCTGCCGGGCACCTCCTCGCCCCACTGCGCCACGGCGCTTCGGGCCTCCAGCGCCTTGCCGAGGTCGCCCTGGAGCTCCCGCGATTCCCGGAAGACGGCGAAGTCCTTGTTCGCGAAGAAATCCGGGATGAACTCTCGCTGCCCGGCGGCGAGGGAATTGGGAACGATGGTGTCGGCGACGTAGTGAAGGAAGCTCCCCAGGAGCAGGCTCCTCTGGTAGGGACGCTGCTCGGCGGACGGCCCGGTCAGCTCCCCGAACAGCCGAGCCGCTTCGAGGTGCGCCGGATGCTTCGCCTTCGGGCCGCGGTGATCCAGGCAGTTCCTGTCCCGGGTGTCTCCCTGCTCGACGTTGCGGAGAAACCCTTCCCGGTAGGAGGGCGGCACGATTCTCTCCTCGACGCCGGGAGCAAGCCGGAAGGCGCCGAGGACGATGGAGACGTGGGTCGCCCGGTCCCAGGCCAGGGCCCGAGCCGGAAGGATCGCGAGGGCGATGCCCGCGGCCGCCAGGAGACGTTTCATTTGGGAACCGGACGAATTCTAACGCGTCCGGATCAGAAGTGCCGCGGCGCCTCCGCGGGAGAGGGGACGATGGCCCTTATACCGGAGCCGGAGGGGGCGCGGACGGCTCCGACCACGATCGCTCGGTGGTGGTCTTGACCAGCTTCAGCGCGGCTCGGCAAACCGCGAGCGCGCGTGTCGGAGCCGACGCCGAGACGAGCCTGGCGTAGCGGGCGGCCGTCGAGTCCTCGGAGATCTCTTCGGCGATCGGCTTTCGCCAGTGGAACGTCCACGAGTCTCCGTCCTGGAGGCTCATCCAGCGAAGCGGCGGGCGGTTCAGGCGGGCGATGACCAGGTCGGCGGCGTTCTCGTCGGTCGAATAGGCCGGGACCGAGGAGATCGGTTTTCGTCCGAATACCCGCAACTCGACGAGCCGGTCCAGGTAAGCGCCAGCGTCCGGTTCCGAATCGATTCCGGCTGCCAAGGGGGTTCTCCTTTAGGTTGGTTCTCCGGCGCCGGATTATAGCGCGGGCGGGAGTCCGGCCTCGAGGTCAGCCTTCGGCAGGGCGATGGCGTTCTCTTTCCGACCCTGGTCCACGCAGACGAAGCAGGCCTTGTAGACGTCGTCGTAGCCCATCTTCATCTCCCGATTGGTGATGAAGAGCCTCCTCGGCGGGTACGGTCGGTCAAGCCGGACGAGGGTCGCGAGGATGCCGTCGGCGTTGCGGAGCCGGTCGCGGAGCGCGAAGCGGTGCGGCGGCTCGTTGGTGCAGGCGTAGGAGGTCTCGACTTCGGCGGCCACGGTCGCTCCGTCTAGGCGGGAGGGGCCGGGGGCCCCCCACCCCGGCGAACGAGGATGCTGCCCTTCGCCAGGTGCTCGCCGTCGTCGCTCGAGACTTCGCCACGGAACTTCACGATCGCGCCGAACTTCGCTTCGAGCCGGACGCGCACGAGGAGCTCCTCGCCGGCGCGCGGCGCCCTGGAGGCCTCGAAATCCTCGATGCCGGCCAGGAAGCCGGTTCGCCCGATCTCCGGATCGCCCCCTTCCAGGAGCAGCGCCGCCTGGGCGATCGCTTCGGCCAGGAGAAACGGCGACGGCCACCCCTGGCCCGCCGCCGCGCGGGCGTTCGCCGTGACGGCCACACGGGCGCTTCCGCGGGAGAAATCCGCATTCCGGGCCTCGACGACCCTGTCCACGAAGCGGAAGGGGTAGGTGTGGGGAAGCTCCGGGAGCGGGTTCACGCCGTTTTCTTCTGCTCGATGAAGTCGCAGAGCGCGTTGACCGAGGCGAAGGCCTTGACTCCGACCTCTTCGTCCTCGACCTTGATTCCGAATTCCTGCTCGAGCCCCAGGACGAGCTCCAGGGCGTCGATCGAGTCGAGCCCGAGCCCCTCGCCGAACAGCGGTGCGTCGTCCTGGATCGTCGCGGGATCCATGTCCAGCTTCAAGCGGCGCACGATCAGCTCCTTGACCTTCGGCGCCAGGTCGGAACGTGTCATCGGGTCTCCTTAGGAAATCGATTATAGGTTCTCCTCACGCCATTCCCCCGTCCACGCGCCACACCTGCCCGGTGACGTAGGAGGCGTTTTCGGAAGCAAGGAACGCGACGACGGCGGCGATCTCCTCGGGCCGCCCGAAGCGCGCCATCGGGATGCGGCGGAGAAACTCCTGCCGGGGCTCCTCCTTCAGGTGCGCGATGATCTCCGTGTCCACGAGCCCGGGCGCGACCGCGTTGACCGTGATGCCGTGGGTCGCCATCTCCAGCGCGAGCGCCTTCGTAAACGCGATCAACCCTCCCTTGGCGGCGGAGTAGTTGGTCTGGCCCGCGTGCCCAGAGATCCCGGAAACGGAGACGACGTTGACGATCCGACCCCACTTCTTGTGGAGCATGCCTCGCAGGAGCGCCTTCGTCATCCGGAACGCGCCCTTCAGGTCGATCTCCATCACGGCGTCCCAGTCCTCTTCCTTGAGGAACGGGAAGAGCGCGTCCTTGATGATCCCGGCGTTGTTGACGAGGATGTCGGCCCCGCCGAAATCTCGCGAGACCCTCTCGCCCACCGCTTTGACCGCCGCGGCGTCGCGCACGTCGGCGGCGATCGCGTGGGCCTCGCCGCCGCGGGAGCGGATCTCGGCGGCGGCGGCGTCCGCGCTCGAGGCGTCCTTCTGGTACGTCATGACGACGCGGTGGCCCGCCGCGGCGAGCTCGAGCGAGATCGCACGCCCGATGCCGCGGGACCCTCCGGTGACGACGGCTGTTTTCATGGGCGGCCCGCGAATATACGCGAGAGGTCCCGGACCGCCGCGGCGGTCCCGGCGGGCGCGCAGGTGATCGAGCGGTCGATCCAGCGGGTCATCTTCGAGAGCATGTCGCCGGGGCCGACCTCGAGAAAGGCGCGGTGGCCGTCGCGGACCATCGCCTCGATCGTCGAGTTCCAGAGGGTCGGGTAGAGAAACTCTGTGCCCAGGAAGCGCCGGATGTCGGCCTCGCCATTCGCTCGCGACCCGTCCGGGCCGTAGAAGGGGACGCCGGGGTCCCGTATCGAGCGGCAGGACTCGACGACCCTGGCGATCGCGGAGGCGACCGGGCGCATCAGCTCGCTGTGGATGGGCCAGTTCATCCCGAGCGGCAGGACGCGGAGAGAGCGGGGCGCGAGGGCTTCGAGCGCGGCCTCGACGGCACCGGCGGAGCCGGTCAGCACGAACTGGGTGCTGGCGTTGACGTTGCCGATCCAGACGGGCAGGCCGCGCCCGCGCAGTTCCTCGAGGGCGGAATCGACCGCCTCTCGCCGCGCTCCGACGACGGCCCCCATCGCGCCGCGAATCCCGAGCCGCTCGGTCTCCTGCCAGACCGCGATCAGGACATCGAGCGCGTCCTCGTAGGAGACCGCCTCCGCGGCGACCATCGCGGCGTAGTTGCCCAGGCTGTACCCGGCGGTCGCGGCGGGCCGGACGCCTTCCCGAGCCAGCGCCCGCGCCGCGAGCGTCGAGACGAGAAAGACCCCGGCCTGCGCGGCGAGGTTCTCGTGAAGCGCCTCGTTGGAGCCCGAGAAGAGGATCTTTTCCAGGTCGATGCCGCACCGCTGCGACGTCGCCGCGAAGAGCGCCCGCGCCTCCGGGTCCGCTTCGAAGAAGTCGCGGCCCATGCCGGGCGTCTCGGAGAGCTGGCCGGAGAAGAGAAATGCGGGGCGCTGCGGCGGCTCTGTCATCGAAGGCGAGAAGACCTCACGCGGCCAGGCGCGGAAGGACGTCCGCGAGCGCGACGCACCGGTCCTCCGCCAGCCACTTCTCGAACCGCTCCGGAAGCCCTTTCAGGTTGTAGAAGTGAACGAGCCGGACGAGCGCGGAGAGCCCTTCCATCGGTGGATGCTCGGCGTCGAACTCCCACGGGTGGAAGGTGAAGACCGCCGGAAGGCCGGCCTCGCGGAAGCGCTCCTCCTGCGCCCGGAGCCGGTCTGGCGAAAACATCCGGAACGGCCACGCCCCGCCCATCGGGACGATCTGTCCGAAGCCCGGGCCGGTCAGCGGAGGCACCTCGATGAGGGATTCGCCGCCGAAATCCACGCGGTGCGGGCCGGGCAGGTTCCCGTTGCGCCCGAGGTAGGGAACCGTCGTCATCGAGGCGTCGCAGGCGAAACCCTCGGAGGCGAGGACCTCGAGCGCCGGCTGGGACGGGTCGCGAATCGACCACTCCGCGGCGCGGTAGGAGACGCTCGTTGCGCCGGCCGCCCCTTCGATCGTTGCGCGGGACCGGGCCAGGTCCTCGCGGAACTCCGCCGGCGTCATCTCGTCGGCCCGGCGGTGTGCATCTCCGTGAACGGCGATCTCGTGGCCGCCGCGGACGCCCTCTCGGACGAGATCAGGATACCGGCGCGCAATCCATCCCAGGAAAAAGAGGGTCGCACGATGGCCTCCTCTTTCGAGGGTCTCGAAGAGAAACCTCATGCTCTTTTCGACTCGGGAGGCGAACGAGTCCCACCTCCGAGGGTCCGAGTAGAAGTCATCCCCGCACACGTGGAACCAGTCCTCCACGTCGATCGTAAGGACCCGCGGAGCCCTTCCTTCGACGCGCAGAGCAGTGACCTTCGGCGAGCTCATCGCCCGGGCATTGTAGTCAGTCGGTTTCGAACACCTTGAAATAAACGGCTCCCCAGGAGATGAGCCACGTGTCCCGGAAGGGGCGGTAGTGCGAGGGGCCGCCGTAGATGGCCTTCACCGGGACGTGGCGGAAGCGGCGGACGAAGGGAGCGGCCTTGAGCAGGATCTCGGTCTCGATGAGGTACCCCTTCGACTTGAGTCTCAGCCGTCGAAGGAGGTCCGCGGAAATCACGCGGTAACCCGACTGGCCGTCCTCGACCTCGTGGCCCGTCATCCGGGTGAGGATGCGGCTCCCGATCTCGTTGGTCCGGTAACGGTAGGCGGGAGTCGCCTCGGGGTCGGCCATCCGGGAGCCGATCACGAAGTCATCGCCCGCGCGCGCCGCCGCCAGGAGGGAGGGAAGGTCGTCCGGGTCGTGCTGCCCGTCGCTGTCGAGGAAAGCGACGTGAGACGCGTCGGTCGCAAGCAGCCTCGCCAGTCCATCCCGGATCGCGCTGCCCTTTCCGGAATTCTCCGCGAGCCGCAGGACCTCGGCGCCGGCGTCCTCTGCGCGCGCGGAGGTCCCGTCGGAGGACCCGTCGTCGACGACGAGGACAAGTTCGAGATGGCGGAGCGCCCCTCGAGCGACGGCGCCGACGGTCTCGTCAGCCTGGTAGGCGGGAATGAGACCCGCAGGTCGAAAGCTCTTCAGAACGACCGAGCTTACCGGGAGAGCACCTGAAGGGGATTCGGAAATGGAGCCGAAAACGGCGGAAAGGGCTGATGTGTCTGCGCGTTGACTCCCCCCCGCCCTTGTGAAAGATTTGCCCCGAGCCAATGCCGGAGAGCTTTCTCCCGATCCTCGTCCTGATGGTCGTGGCCGCCGGGATCGCCGCGGTCATCCTGCTGCTTTCCGCGGTGCTCGGCCCCAGGCTCCGAACCCGCCGCAAGCTCGACACTTACGAATCCGGAGTGCCCCTGGTGGACGTCTCGAGGAAGCGCGTCTCGATCCGCTTCTTCCTGGTCGCGATGGTCTTCATCCTCTTCGACGTGGAGATCGCGTTCCTCTACCCGTGGGCGCTGGTCTTCCGCTCGGGAGGACCCGCGCTCTTCGTGGAGATGGTCGTCTTCCTCGCCATCCTCGCCGTCGGCTACGCCTACCTCTGGAAGAAGGGAGCGTTCGACTGGTGAGCCACCGCCGATACAACCTGGAGGAGTCGGGGAGGCCGGCGGAATTCCCCGCGGACGCGCGGGCCCGGATCGATCGGATCCTGACGCGATATCCGACGAAGCAGGCGGCGCTCCTTCCCGTCCTCTGGGTCGCCCAGGAGACCTGGGGCTGGATCTCGAAAGAGGCGGCGGAGGAAGTCGCGAAGATCCTGGACCTCTCCCCCGCCCACGTGGACGGCGTGCTGACCTTCTACACGATGTACAACCTGCGGCCGGTCGGGAAGAACCTCCTGCAGTTCTGCACCTCGATCAGCTGCCACCTCGCGGGCGCCGAGCGCCTCATGGATCGGTGCGCGAAGCGGCTCGGGATCGGCCTCGAGGAGACGACGCCGGACGGAAAGTTCACGATCGTCGAGGTCGAGTGCATCGCCGGCTGCGACAAGGCGCCCTCGATGATGGTCAACGACACCTACTACGAGCCGATGGACGAGAGGAAGCTCGACGCGCTCGTGGAGAAGCTGTCGGCGGACGCATGATGGGTGAGAAGGTCCTGCTCGCCCGGGTCGGCCGGGCCGACTCGCGTTCGATCGGCACGTACGTCGCGGACGGCGGCTACAAGGCGCTGCGCACGGTGCTGACCGGGGGCTGGACGCCCGAGAAGCTCACCGACGAGGTCAAGAAGTCGGGACTTCGGGGACGCGGAGGCGCCGGTTTCCCCACCGGCGTGAAGTGGACCTTCGTTCCCAAGGACAACAAAGGGAAGCCGGTTTACCTCCTCTGTAACGCCGACGAGTCCGAGCCGGGGACTTTCAAGGACCGGCTCCTGATGGAGGAGGACCCGCACCAGGTCATCGAGGGGATCATCCTCTCCTCGTTCGCGATCAAGTGCCGGAGCGCCTACATCTACATCCGCGGCGAGTTCTACCTGGGCGCCCGGATCCTGAACAAAGCCATCGAGGAGGCCTACGCGAAGGGATTCCTGGGCGAGAACATCCTCGGCTCGGGCTACGCGCTCGACCTGACCGTCCACCGCGGCGCCGGCGCCTACATCTGCGGCGAGGAGACGGGCCTGATCGAGAGCCTCGAGGGCAAACGCGGGCAGCCGCGGATCAAACCGCCCTTCCCGGCCGTCTGGGGGGTCTTCGGGGCGCCGACGATCGTCAACAACGTCGAGACCCTCGCGTGCGTCGTCCACATCGTCAACCGCGGCGCCGAGTGGTTCGCGAAGATCGGCCGAAACGAGAAGAACAGCGGCCCCAAGCTCTACTGCCTCTCCGGCGCCGTCAACCGGCCCGGCGTCTACGAGGCGCCGATGGGCCTCCAGATGAAGGAGCTCCTCTTCGGCGCGGACTTCGGGCAGGGGATGAAGGGCGGAAAGAAGGTCAAGGCCGTCATCCCCGGCGGCGCCTCCGCGGCCATGCTGACGGCCGAGGAGATCGAGGACTGCCCGCTCGACTTCGACGGCCTCGTCGCCAAGAAGTCGATGCTCGGCTCGGCGGCGATCGTGGTGATGAACGAGGACACCTGCATCGTGGAGGCCGCGCAGAACCTCTCCAAGTTCTTCGCCCACGAGTCCTGCGGCCAGTGCACCCCGTGCCGCGAGGGGACGCCGTGGCTCCACAAAGTCCTGACGCGCATCGAGGAGGGGCGGGGGCGTCTCGAGGACATCGATCTGCTCGAGCGGATCTCCAACCAGATGGCCAACGGCATGACGATCTGCGTCTTCGCCGACGCCGCGATCGCGCCGGTGCTCTCATCCGTCGGGAAGTTCCGCGACGAGTTCCGCTACCACGTCGAGAACAAGCGCTGCCTGGTTGGTCCACGCTCGGACGACGCTCGGCCCTCCACTCTCAACCCTCAACTGGTGGCCTCTTGAGCGACAACAAGCCGCCGATCACGCCTGGAGGCGGCGGGGCGATTCCCGGGCCGGCGGCCGGCGCCGCTCCTCCGTCTCCCCCCCCGCCGCCGCCCAAGGACACCTTCACGGTCCTCTTCGACGGAAAGCCGATCGAGGTGCCCAAGCACGTCAACCTGATCGAGGCGGCCAAGCTCGCCGGCATCGAGATCCCGCACTTCTGCTTCCACCCGCGGCTCTCGGTCGTCGGCCAGTGCCGCATGTGCCTGGTCGAGATCGAGGGGATCCCGAAGATCCAGGCGGCCTGCACGACTCCCTTGAAGGAAGGCCTCTCGGTCAAGACGACGACGGAGAAGGTCGTCCAGTCGCGCGCCGCCAACATGGAGTTCCTCCTGATCAACCACCCGCTGGACTGCCCCATCTGCGACCAGGCGGGCGAGTGCAAGCTCCAGGACAACTCCTTCGGCTACGGCGACCAGCGCTCGCGATACGACGAGAAGAAGAGGCAGTACGCCGGGTTCGACCGGACGCTGATCGGCCCGCACGTGATCGCCGACATGACGCGCTGCATCCAGTGCACGCGCTGCATCCGCTTCTGCCAGGAGATCGCGGGCACGGGAGAGCTGACCTTCCTCGACCGCGGGGGCCGCACGCTCGTCTGGACTCACGATGGAAAGCCCCTCTCCAACGACTGGTCCGCCTGCGCGGCGGACGTCTGCCCGGTCGGCGCGCTGACGACACGGGAGTTCCGGTTTCGCAGCCGGGTCTGGTACCTCGAGAAGACGAAGTCGGTCTGCCCGGGCTGCAACATCGGCTGCAACATCTCGATCGAGAACCGCGACTTCACGGTCTACCGCTTCCTGCCGCGGTTGAACCCGGCGGTCAACGACTACTGGCTCTGCGACTACGGGCGGTTCCTCTCGGAGAGCCTGAACCTCTGCGAGGTCGAGAAGGCGACGGCGCGCGAGGGCGACTCGGTCTCGGAGCTCCACGTTCCGGCCGCCGTGCAGAAGATCGCCGCGTCCATCCGCGGTGCGTCGCCGTCGGACGTCTTCTTTCTCGGCTCCGCGCACCTCTCCAACGAAGAGAACTTCCTCCTGCGGAAGATCGCCGACCAGATCGGCTGCGCCAACCGCGATGCCGTCGTGGACAGGTCGCGAGCTCGGAAGATGAAGTCGAAGTCAGAATGGATCGAGGGCGACCACGCCGGCGCCAACTTCGCCGGCGCGAAGGACATGGGGATGTCGCCGGGGGCCGGCGGCTACGGGCTCGAAGAGGTCCTTTCCGGAAAGGCGAAGCCGGCCGTGATCGTCGCGGCGGACGCGGCGTTCTCGCAGATCGCCGACGACCCGGAGAAAGTTGCCGTCCTGCGCCGGGCGAAGTTCCTGGCCGTGGCGGCCCGGACCGCCAACGCCCTGACCCGCGCGGCGGACGTGCTCCTTCCCGCTTCCTCGCTGGCGGAGAAGGAGGGGACGTTCACGAACGTCCAGGGGCGCGTCCAGAAGTTCGAGCGCGCGTTTCTGCCCAGGCCGCCCGCCCGGGCCCACTGGGAGCTGCTGCTGCTGCTCGCCGTCGCGCTCGGGTTCGGAGACCGCGACTGGACTCCCCAGGACCTGCGCCGGCAGATCCAGGCGGAAGTCGAGGGCTACGACGAGGTGACCGAGGAGGAACTCTCCGGTGGGATCCTGATGAAGAAGGGGACATTCGTCTCCGTCGGAGCGATCTGACGTGAGCCTCGCCGACTGGCTGATCCTCGTCCTGAAGGTCCTGATTCCGGTCGCCGCGCTGCTCAGCGCGGCGGGGCTTCTCTCCTGGGTCGAGCGCCGGGGCGCCGGGCTGATCCAGGACCGGCCCGGCCCGAACCGCGTGGGGCCGTGGGGTCTCCTCCAGCCGCTGGCGGACGCGGTCAAGTTCTTCTTCAAGGAAGACATCATCCCGTCCCACGCCGACCGGTTCCTCTACGTCATCGCGCCCGCGATCGCGCTCTTCTCGGCGCTGACGACCTTCGCCGTGATCCCGTACGGCGCGACGCTGCCGATCGCGGGGCGGGACGAGCCGATCCTCGGCGCCGGAGTCTCGATCGGGCTTCTCTACGTCTTCGCCCTGACGTCGCTGTCGGTCTACGGGATCGTGCTCGCCGGATGGTCGTCGAACAACAAGTTCTCGCTGATGGGAGGGCTCCGGTCGAGCGCCCAGATCATTTCCTACGAGCTGGCGATGACGACGGCGGCGGCCGGCGTGATCCTCTCGGCCGGCTCCTTCCAGCTGACCGACATCGTGACGGGACAGACCGGGACGTGGCTCGGGTTCGTGCCGAGGTGGAACGTGATCCCGCAGCTCGTGGGGTTCCTGGTCTTCTTCATCTCGTCGTTCGCGGAGACCAACCGGATCCCCTTCGACCTTCCGGAGGCGGAGGCCGAGCTCGTCGCCGGGTACCACACGGAGTACTCCTCCTCGATGAAGTTCGCGATGTTCTTCATGGCGGAGTACGTCAACATGACGGTCGCTTCGGCGCTGACCGTGACGCTGTACCTCGGCGGCTGGAGCCTGCCGGGCTTCCATCCGACCGGCGTCGTCGGCGGGATCCTCTCGATCGTGATCTTCGCGGCGAAGACGGCGTTTCTCCTCTGGGTCTTCGTCTGGGTGCGGTGGACGCTGCCGCGGTTCCGGTACGACCAGCTGATGCGGATCGGATGGAAGGTGCTGTTGCCGCTCGCGCTGGTGAACCTCCTGTGGGTCGCGGCGCTGGTCACTCTGAAATGGATTTGAAGATGAGAGCCCGGAGTCCAAGGTCCAAGGTCCAACGTCAGTCGAGTGTCCAAGGTCGAAGGTCTAGTGGGTCCAGGGTCGAAAGTCCAAG
>Ga0126379_10000750_pt1 | contig 18506 bp, 19 predicted proteins | sample PanSoiMetPlot_24_FD_92640 | JGI IMG/M metagenome (GOLD analysis project Ga0126379, IMG submission 92640) | Tropical forest soil microbial communities from Panama - MetaG Plot_24 | ecosystem: Environmental > Terrestrial > Soil > Tropical forest > Bulk soil | place: Panama | collected 2016-02-17
AATCGAGAAGCGTGGCCAGCGCAGGAGTTGTATGAACAGCACTACTGTGCACGCGGGGACATGGAGAATCGCATCAAGGAACAGTTGATGTTGTTCAGTGATCGCACCAGCACGCACTACCTGCGGAGCAATCAATTGCGGTTGTATTTTTCTTCGATCGCCTACGTGCTGTTGCAGATGCTGCGGCGACTGGGACTGCAAGGAACCGAGTTGGCCAAGGCCCAGTGCAACACCATTCGGCTCAAGTTACTGAAGATCGGCGCGCTGATCCGCATCACGGTGCGCAAGGTGTGGATCTCCCTGGCAGGTGGGTACCCCTACGTCGCGCTCTTTCAGCAAATCCATGAAAAGCTGTGCGCTGTGCCGCTAAAGTATTGAAACAGAAGCATCCCCAGCAACCTTTTCCCTCTCCCATGTCAACCGCTGGCAAGGTGTGCGTTGAAACAGCCTTGGAAAGACAGAAACTCTCACGCAAAACAAAAAACGGATCAGCTACCCAGCAGCACCCCACGAAAATAACTCGCAACTCGCAGTTCGAACGAACTTCACTCCTCTTCTGCCAAGCTGTGAGAGATTACGGCTAGGCGCGCTGAACGGCTGCCTCCTTGCTTGCCAGTAGGGTGCAAATGAGGAGTGACTACTGCAACTGACATGCGGGAAAAGCGAAGAAAACAAATGAACAACAGCGAGCCCAAACAGGGCAGATTGGTTTAGCAAACCGCCGCCTTCAGCCTCTCGGCCACCTCTCCGACGTTTGCTTTCAACAGCTTACCACAGAACCTGCCATACACTGGTGGCAAAATGGTGGCTTGACTGGCGGGAAGGCCCGAAAAACCGCCCTCTGCAGGGCTCTCGACACTCCCATCATCAAATTTCAGTTTCAGTTGCCGTCGGTCTTCCTTCGCTTGTCGCAATTCTTCGATCCGCGTCTGTACTTTGTCTACTGCGTCAAGCACGGTACGATCGAAGACCTTAATATAAATATAGCAGCAATATAGCGTTCGCTGGTGACGTGCGGTTTCGAGTGACGCAAGATGCGTTGTACGACTTTGTCTTGAGCTCCCATGGCATAAAGGTTCGAGGCAAGTCCCCGCCGGAAAGCGTGCCAACAGTGCCACGGCAAGCCGGTGACCTTGAGTGCTCGGCGAATCACTTGCGAGCGTTCATCGTGGCCACTAGTGAGGGTGCCTTGGTAAACTCGACAGAAAAGCTATAGTGCCAGCTAACCCCATCAGGACTGAGATGAGGAGTACGGCTATTTTAAAAACGTCAGTTACTGTTGTCTCGTCCTGGATGGAATGCCAGGACTTCTCGTTTTGCATGGACTTTTCTTCTCACGGTGTTTACTTCCCGAATTCGTGCCATGCTCGATTCTCGCCCTCGCGAGAGAATCGGAGAATAGTTCTATCGATCTAATTTAAGGCTCTAACGAACGTACCGGAGAAGTTAGTACTGAGGACAAATGGCATTCAAACGGATCGTCGTTCCTGCATCGCGCGTCCAGCGCACAGCAGAAAGCATGCGCCAGAGATAAGGCCGGTGCTTGGTTCCGGAGTTAGGCGATTAACCTCTCCGACATCGAACAAAAGTTTCCATCATCTTCGCAAAATATTCCTCAAATTCGTTTTTGGATCGCAAAGCAGGCACACTAAACTGAGCTTCCCATCACCTTCTCAGTCATAAATCAGATAACTATATATTGTGGTACTTTCGTACTGGGACGCCGGACGCTTCGAGATCAAAGAGAAATTCTCTTCAAGACGGAGTGGCATCACAATTGCACCAGGAAATCAGGTGACTCGCCCTTAGGTGAGACTGCGAGAAAATGCGTCATCCAGGAGTTCTCATGAAGCGCTTCTCTTTGTTGGCATGGCTGCTTGCCATTTTTCTGCCACTCAACGCATCCCCCGCCGAAGCAAGTGGGGGTTTTTGGCCACGGGGTCATCGAAATCACAGCACTGCCCAACACAGCACTGCCAGAAAAATCCGCGATTCTCACGTGAACGTCGGTCATACAAAGAAGCTGAAGAGCCACAGTCATCCCAGCAGCCATCATCCGAAGACACACTAGACGATTACGCTGCTAAACAACTCGACGGCCAACGCTGCGTGAACGGACCTCCGGCCATGCCTTGAGTCATTTCCTCGTGATTGCCAGGGCCGAAATCATTCCAGCTCCGCATCGGTCAATCGCGAGGATTAGGAAAAATCACCTTTACGGGTGAACCAACCCACCAGACGGAATATTGAGAGGACCGCGGCGGTTGCCAGCAGAGCCGCAGGCAAAGGAAACCACCCATCCAAGGACGACAGGGAGTCAGCGCGCGATATTACAAAGAAGGATAAGAAGACCGGAAAGAGGATCTTTGAAGATATCGACGATTGATTTTTCATTCCCAATACCTCCTAGGCGGGCATCTCACCTCTACGTTGGCCATGCACTCCCAGCATGGGCTCACGTACCGCGCTTGCATGAAGGTCGAGCGAACAAGTGCCATGCATGAGCCCAGGCCGAACGCTGTAAGGGCATCTTCCATTCGCCAACCGGCACTGGGCGAGAGGGAATATAGTGAGAGTTTGTATTCACCTCAGCAAATCTCGGAAATCTCCAGAGCGTCACCCACCCTAGTTCCTGAACGATAGATGGTGTGTGTAGGAAGTTCGAGAACGCTAGCGGTCCTGAGTGATACCCTGGAGACTCGGAACGGTCGAAAATGTTCTTCGACGTGGACTACCTTCTTGTCTTTGCTGAGAAACATAAGATCGATGGGAAACAACATGCCGATCGAGTGCACACCGCGGGAAGGAACGATCCAAAGACCACGCCCGAGTTTGGCCCAACTGCGGGTCTTTCCCAGTAACCCGATGAGGCGGCGAAAATAGTCGTCTGCAACCGCCGCCTCCGTGGCGACGAACGTTTCCCTCGTCTTGTTGTACACACACACCGAACGAACGGACATTTGTTCCCCTTTTCTCTTTTATCCGTTGAAAGCTGTAAGCTCAAAAACCCCGAAGCGCAGACATCGGTCAAACTTAGTCGGTCGTCTGCCGTTTGCGGCGCCAAATGATGATGCCCAGAACGATAAACGCACCAAATCCCGCAATTACACGAATCAAAGTGACGTTATCCATGTTGCTCTCCTTTGTTTTGCCTTCTGGCTGCCAAAACTCTCAACAGCCTTGAAGATCGCGTTACTTTCCAAGCGCCGGCATGAGCTGACGAATCAGCGTGATGACAGCGGGCCCCAGAATCACCACCATGAGAGCCGGAAAGATAAAGAAGACCAGAGGTGGCACCATTTTCACCGTAGTCTTTGCACTCATCTCTTCGGCGCGTTGCCGGCGTCGGATGCGCATGTCGTCCGAATACACGCGCAAGGACTGGGCAATGCTCGTGCCGAACCTCTCGGTCTGAACCAGCATGGCTACTAAAGATTTGATGTCATCCAAGCCAGTGCGGCGTCCCAGTTCGTGCAGGGCTTCAATGCGGGTTTTTCCAACGCGCATTTCCATGTTGACCAGCTGGAATTCGTTGCTGAGTTCACGATGGGTGATGCGCAGCTCCTGCGAAACTTTCATCAACGCTTGATCCAGACCCAGTCCTGCCTCAACGCAAATGACGAGAAGATCCAGGGCATCCGGCAAAGCCCGGCGAAGCCGGCGCTGGCGGCTGCGGACCTTCCAGGTCAACCAAAGGTCCGGGATCAGATAGCCCAGCAGGAGGGCAAGAGGAAAGAACATGTAGGGATTGGCGCGATATAGGCCGGTGAAATAGACGGCTGCCAGGGTGGCGATAGGGAAGACGATCTTTAAGCCACGAATCGTAAGAATGGCATCCGGATCACGATAGCCGGCACGAACGATCAAGAGTTTATCGCGCGAAACCCCTTGTGTTGAGGGCGCCGGCAGGATTTTACCCAAATCGGCGAGGGTGGTGCGCACCTTCTCTGTCTGTTTTTCTACGAACTTGGGTTCCTCCCGGGTAACGGCGATGCCCGATATTCGTGAAAGACGCCCGATGATATCGACTCTCCCCGGGGAGAGCACGTAGAGCAGGATGGCCACGACGATCAGCGTCACGGCGAAGGTCAGTGATGTCAGGAGCCAAATCATTTTACGTACCCTTTTCCCTAAACTTCAAAGTGGATTATCTTCCACAAAATCATGGAACCGATCGCCTGTAACCCCGCCGCGATACCGAGGATAAGCGGGCCCTTGGGGTCTTCAAACAGGACCTTCATATAATTGGGATTAATAATAGAAATCGTAATCGCCATGAAGATAGGTAGAGCAATCAAGATGGCGGCAGTCAAGCGTCCTTGCGCCGTTCGGACCTGAACCTCGCGATAAATCCGGAAGCGATCACGGATGACGCGCGACAGTCCGTCCAGAATTTCGGCAAGATTGCCGCCAGTCTCCTTCTGAATGAGCAAGGCCGTTACGAAGAAGCGCACGTCTATCAGAGGCACGCGCTCTGAAAGGTTGAGTAGCGCATCGCGGAGCGGCAAGCCGAAATTCTGCTCTTCGAAGGCGGTGCGGAATTCTCCCGCAAGCGGCTCGCCACACTCCTTCGCGATCATTTCCAGGCCTGTGGTGAAGGCATGTCCGGCACGAACAGCACGGCCCAGAAGGTCGAGGGCATCGGGAAATCGTTCTGCGAACTTGTGAAGCCGCCGCCGACGCTTCATGACAACGACTAATAAAGGAATGGTGGCGACAACGAGACCAAGCGGCAGCGAAAAGTACGGCTTGTGGAAGAAGAATCCTGCGACAAGATAACTTCCAAGGCCTAGCACGGCACTCAAAAGAAGAATTTTTGCCGGCTTGGTTCTCATTCCCGCCTGTGCAAGGAAATCCTGGAGCTTGGAAGACCAGGACCATTGAAGGAGAATACGGTGGAGCACGGGAACATCGCTGAGCATCTCGTCGCGGACCAACTTGAGGCTTTGCGAAACATCGCCGCGACGCTCCGCCTTGTGGACGGCGTTCATGCGTTTGCGAATCTGCTCCTGGCCCACATCGGCGCCCGCAAACACCCAGACGCCGAAAATCACGCCGGCCACGATCAAGAAAGTGAGTAGGAAGAGGAGTATTGCCATGTGAGCCTTCCTCAGCGAATGGGAGTGGCCTCGAACAACGAGGCGGGTAGATGAATTCCGGTGACCAGGAGACGCTCCGCGAACTTCGGACGAACTCCTGTCGCGATGAAATCGCCCAGCACCTCTCCGGTGTCCCGAATACCGCGCTTCCGATACATGAAAATATCCTGCATGGTGACGATGTTTCCTTCCATCCCTGTGATTTCGGCGACGCTGACAACTTTGCGCGTCCCGTCGCTCATGCGGCTGACCTGAACTACAACATCAATTGCCGCGGCAATTTGCCGGCGGATGGCACTTTCCGGAAGATTCAGATTGGCCATCGCGACCATGGTTTCCAGGCGGCCCAGAGCGTCGCGTGGAGTGTTCGCGTGAATCGTGGTCAGAGAGCCATCGTGGCCCGTATTCATTGCCTGCAGCATGTCTAATGCTTCTTCACCGCGCACCTCGCCCACGAGGATCCGGTCCGGGCGCATACGCAGAGCGTTGATCACCAGTTGCCTCTGGTAAATGGCACCCTTGCCCTCGATATTGGGCGGACGCGTCTCGAGGCGCACGACGTGCTCTTGATTGAGCAGAAGTTCGGCTGCATCTTCGATGGTAACGATGCGCTCCCGATTGGAGATGTAAGAGGAAAGCACGTTCAAGAAGGTGGTCTTACCGGCGCCCGTGCCGCCGGAGATAAGCACGTTGAGTCTCGCCTTTACGCACCCGCGGAGAAGTTCCAGCATTGGAGGTGTGAGGGAGTTGTTGTTCAGCAGATCATCGGCGGTGAGACGATCTCTTCCAAAGCGCCGTATGGAGAGAACCGGACCGTCGACAGACAAAGGCGGAATGATGGCGTTGACACGTGAGCCATCCGCAAGACGGGCATCCACCATTGGAGAGGATTCGTCCACTCTCCTTCCAATAGCGGAAACAATCCTGTCGATAATACCCATGAGATGCACGTCGTCGCGGAACTGCACCGGTGTGAGCTCCAGCAGACCCTTGCGTTCCACGTAGACACGCTTGTAGGTGTTGACGAGAATGTCGCTCACGGTGGGGTCGGTGAGCAGCGGCTCGAGAGGGCCGAGGCCAAACACCTCATCCAACACTTCCTGGACGACGCGTTCTCTTTCCTGCAGGTTCAACGGTGCAGACTCTCCGAGGACCAGAGACTCGAGGAGCTGGCTGACCTCGCGCCTGACGTTTTCCCGGTTGGCTTCGGTAATCCGGTCGAGATTCAGTTTTTGAATCAGCTTGCGATGAATCGCCGCCTTCACGGATCCAAAGTCCGTACGGGTAATCGGGTTAACGATGGGGGCCATTTTTTCGTTCACCTCTTATGAGTCTGGAAAGAAAAGAGGCCGGACAAAGACCCTTTCTTTTCCCTAACCGCAGTGTCAATACCTACCAACTGGCCAGCTACCTGGCGATAGCGATCGTTCAGGATGTTGTTATGATTCTCCTGCAGCGGGGTGCCAAGATTCATCGCCTGGCTAGCCTTGCGAAAATCATTCGGGAAACAGGCAAACACTGGCTGGCTGATCTGTTTCTCAATGCTTTTGAGGATCTCATCATCTCCCTTGTGCCAACGGTTGATGATGATCCGGGCACGATTGGCTTCGATGCCGAAGCCCTTGAGTGCCATCAACCTGCGTTCCAGCGTCCACAGCGAGGGGACGTTCGCCTCCGCCACAATCAGAATGAGGCGTGCCATGCGCAGGATCGTGTTCCACTCCGAGGAAAACTGCGATCCCATGTCCACGAGGACGGTGTCAAACGAGTTCTGGGCGACATTTACGACGCGATCCAGTGCGGCCACGTCGATGCCCTGCCACTCCTCGGGCTGCGTAACGCCACCGAGCAGTTTGAGTTTGGTCTTGTGGGTCGTGAGCAAGCCGGCAAAAAAATGGCTGTCCAAGCGGTCCAGATTCTCAAGCGAATCCCGGAGTCCCAGGCGATGATGAAGGTCGAGCAAGAGGTGCGCATTGCCCAGGGGGCGAGCGAAGTCGAGCAGCACGGTCCGTTTGCGGGCAGACGTGGCCAACTGAACACCGAGATTCACGGCGACGGTGGTTGTGCCGACTCCTCCCTTTGCGCCCATGATTACGATCAGCTTATCGTTGGCAACGAATTCTCTTTCTTTGCTATGGAGATCTTTTTCTAGCCGTTGCAGCAGATCCCGCAGTGTGGCTTCGTCCACGGGTTTGGCGATAAAATCCTGCACCCCGCTCCTCATGGCTTCGAGCAGAAGCTGGGGATTGGGGGGAACGCTCGCGGAACAGGCCACTAACTTGACGGCTGGCCAAGCCCGCCGTAATTGAGCCGCGAACTGGAGAAAGGGTTCGGGGCCGCGGTTCATGTCGAGAAAAACAACGTCCGGCAAGGCTTCGTTGGCGTCTGGCAGTCTGTCCGTGGGAATGGTCCACTGCCTCACGGACTTGACTTTGCCAGTCTGTTCCAAGCTCGCCAAGAGTTGCGCCGAGCTGGTTAAATCGCTACTGGCGACTGCAACCATAAGCATATTAGCTAAAGCCCTCTCTCTTTCGATCTTTCAACAATTACCTTTGCTCTATGTCAGTCCAAGGTTCCGAGCTCACTTGGAGCCGGGGACCTCCGGTTGGCCCGCATGATCTGAGTCCAGGAAAGGAATCGGGAACACCGGACCATGGGGCACTTGCCCCGGATTCAGGGGTTTAACAATTGTCGGTGTCACGACCACGAGCAACTCGTCTTTGCTCCTCTGAAAGGATTTGCTCTGGAAGAGCTTGCCGAGAATCGGGACGTCCCCGATCCAAGGAATTTTCTCCAACTGTTCGGTTACCCGATTATCCATCAGTCCAGCAATGGCAAAGCTCTGGCCATCCGCCAGGTCCATCTCCGACTCCACCCGCCGGGTAGTGAGCCCCGGCACGGTATAGCCCTGAATCTGAAGCGAATTCGCGTAGTCCAAGGAACTGACCTCGGGTTTCACCTTCAGGTGGATTTGGCCATCGGGAGTGAACGTGGGAGTAAAGCTCAGCCGTATCCCAAACTCCTTGAACTGGATGGTAATCGTCGTATAACCCGACCCGCCGCTAGATTGGGGGACCGGGTAGGGGAATTCCCCTCCGGCCAGGAAGCTTGCTTCCTTTCCGGAAGCAGTTAAGAGATTCGGCTCCGCCAAAATTTGCAGTAGATTCTTTTCTTGCAGCGCCTTGATGGTCACCGCCAAATTGATGTCTGGCCGGAAGAGGAACACATTCATCAGGTCGCTGAGCCCGAAAGAGGCGGAACCGGTTCCACCTCCGGTTCCATTTGAACCCGACTGATTGATTAATTGGGGCGGGGCAAATTGCTGGGTAGAGATCGAGCCAACGTTTTTTGCCCCGGGCAGGCTAAGGATGTTGATCCCAAATTGATTGAGGGCGGTGCGGTCCACTTCAGCGAAACGTACCTGCAGAAGTATTTCTCCGGTCGGTGCGGCGGGTACCTGCATCATGCTGGTCACCTTCGACGCTGCACCCTTCACCACTTCCAGGATCTTGTCCGCAATCGCTGCCGAAGAGGCGTTTCCGGTCAGAATGACGACGTCTTTCGACGTGTCAATGTGCACATTCTCCGTAGGAAAAACTTCGTGGATCTTCTGGCTTAGGCCGAGCACATCGATATCGACGGAGACTTCGAATGCCTGGCTCTGGTCGGCCTCGTCCCAGACCATCAGGGAAACTCCGCCGGGTTTCCTGCCGTTGACCAGCACCTGTGTCGGGCTTACGACGAGGGCCTCGGCAATTTCAGGGTCGGCCAGCGAAACGCGCTTGATTCGCGTCGGGGAAGAAATAACCAGGGAGCGCCCCACAAGCAGGTGAAGCGTTTGGGGCTCACCCGTTTCCTGGACTGAACTGGCGCTCTGCTGCACTGGAGGCGTGGCCGCTGGGGCAGCCGCGGGCTGCTGTGCGCTGTCCACCGGCGCGCCGACGGCGAGCAGAACCACAATGAGAATTCCGAGCAACTTCAAACCACGAACTTGTCCAAAGTTTGTTGACATGGGCTTCCTCTAGTGATCCGTATTTACCGGAAATGACTTGTTCTCTCGCTTACTGCCAGTAATGACTTCAACCACATACGATTGCGGTGGCGGCGGGGCCAATTGCTTTTTGGATCCTGAATGCCCCTCCTGTACAGCCGGTTTTATCCCCCCCGGAGGCGCAAACAACACCGCCTCGAGCACCGGCAGCGGATCATTCTTTTTGGTGTCAATGGTGTTGCGCAGCGCAAGTTGGATTTTTCCTTCGGTGCTGCCCATCGTAAGCTTGGTGGCTTCATCGGGGGTTACCAGGAGCGTGATAACGGGGACCGTCTGCGGTTTCCCTTCGCGGTCCTGTTCGATTTTCTGACCGGCCGCCAGCACACGCACATTTTCAAGAATGGTACGAGTAATCTTGTTGTTCGCTTGACCTGGCATCTGTCCCGTGACCAGCACATCCACCATCGTTCCTGGCGTCACGAAACCAGCCACACCCACTACATCGTTGACCGCAACGGTTATAGCGCGCATGCCTTCCGGGATCGTTGCCGGCAACCCGGCCCCCGATTCCTTCGGCGCCAGTTTACTTTCCAGAACCGGCTCATTCTCGGCCAGTGGGGTAATCACGGCACGATTCGCGCAGTCCTCGATGCGCGTGAACATCCCGGCAACAGGCTTGTTCGAAGGCCAAGAGATGACCCGGAGATTGTTGGCGTCCAGGCGCGCCCCCAACTGCAAGGGGGCCGAGGCCACGACAAGGGGCTGCGTCGCAACGGTCTGCACGTTGGTGGACGCCTGCTTAAACTGGCGGTACACATAAGTACTGAAAAGCAGCGCAATCACGACGGCAACGCCAAGCCCGACCAGGAGTCTATTTGTATTCATTTTCTTTCCTTCCCTTTGTTACGTTCCCACGGAGCAAGCCGCACCGGCTAAACAACCCACTGTGCGGCGCAAAAACAAATCAAAGTGGCCGCCGCGACGGCGACGCCGAACGGCAACTTCATTAACTTGGGGTTGTCGAGTGAGATATGTGGATGGGCGCGGAGACCAAAGGAGAAAAACCCTTTCATGAGGACCCAAAGATTTCTGAACGTCTCCACGACACGCCCGGTGCGCATCATGTGCACGACGGCCATCAGGCCGGAGGTGAGGATGCTACCGGAAAGCACAAACAACAGCAAAACAGGGCCGAGCATGGCTCCCACAGCGCCCATCAATTTCCAATCGCCGGCGCCAAGCCCACGAAGCAATACCAGAGGCAAAAGAATGACCAAAGCCAGGCCGGCCCCTTCAAGTGCGAAGACTGTTCCGTGCCAACCGGACAAAACGGCATGCACGGTAATACCGAAGAGCAGACCCGGCACGGTCAACCAATTGGGAATGCGGCGCGAGCGCCAATCCAGCAAAGCCGCGGATAAGGTCAGTGCCAGGGTTAAGACCCAGATGATGATTTGCGTTGCGTGCATTGTTCGTCGATTCTCCGTCACCTCAACTGGCCATGAGTCGAACGTGCTTTGCCTAGGTCAGGTTCGCTGCGGCATTGCCGAAAACGTTGTCGACCGCGGTAGCCAACCCACCAATCGAACCAATGGCCGCGAGGGACATCAGAACGATAAGAAGGGCGTACTCGATCAAATCCTGGCCTTCTTCTTCCTTCCACAGCCTTACTAGAATTGTTTTCATGCTTGATTCCTCCCTGATTCAGAGCTTCCGAACTGTACCGCGTGTACTGCATTGACATGCTCAGGCCGCTCGAAGGCTGGACGTCTCCCAGCGGCCTTAAGCACTAAACATCCCCTGGGCCCAAGCCGATTAAGTCAGGTTGGCCGAGGCCTTAGCGAACACGTTATTGACCGCGGTAGCCAACCCGCCAATCGAACCAATGGCCGCAAGCGACATCAGAACGATGAGGAGGGCGTATTCGATCAGGTCCTGGCCTTCCTCTTCCTTCCACAAACGCATCAGAACATTCTTCATTAAGATATTCCTTTCGTGTGATCTAGATCGGGTGACGCAGGGAACCCACCATGCCTGGGGTTATAGCATCTTGGGCACCACTCTCTGCCAAACACGGTCTCCACATCTCCTTGATACAATGAAGGTTACATCCGGGTAAAAGGGGCTGGCCGGTACGGGTGGGGGCTCCGGAATTAGCGGTCACCTTTTGTTGACTTTCCTCCCGCTCCCGCGTTGGTTATGGTGACCGCAAGGACACGCTTGTTCCCGATGGTCAGGGAAGGTAAGCTCCACCGAGCAGCGCCGTGTGCCAATCGAGTCGAGGTACCGAGTGAGATCCCGTGCTTTTGTGATTTTTGCCACATGCGTCTTTCTGGTACCGATCTTCTTCACCTCCCGAAATCTTTCCACCTGGCCCACCCGGCTACGCTATACCGGGGAAGAATCCTACGAGGGTGTAGCCCTGGCGGAAATGACCCGTCTCGGGCACGGGGAACCGATCTACGCGTCAGGTGCCGCCGATCGCTTTGACGCGGCCACGTACGGTCCTCTCTATTACCTTCTGGGCAAACGCATCATCAGCCTGCCAAACCCGTCGTATTTTCCCCTCCGGATGCTATCCGTGGTTGGCATGCTCGGCTGTGCGGCGGGTTGCGGACTGTTGGCCTTCTGGCTTACGCGGAGTTACCTGGCGGCCTTCCTCAGTCCGCTGGTGTTTCTTTCCTACGGCATGGTAACGGATCACGGCCTACAGGCCCTTTCCGACGGCATCGCCCTTTTGCTGTTCTTCACCGGGTTCCTGGTGGCTTACCGGTTCCGAGACAGTCGGGCTGTTTTGCTTGCTGCACCAATCATGGTTCTGGGTTTTTACTTCAAGCCGCAGTACATAGCCGGCCCCATAGCGGTGGTGCTGTTTCATTTGATACGGAGACATTGGCGGCGCGCAGTAGAATTTGCGGGACTGTCCGCCCTCTGCCTTCTTTCCTTGTTTGCCTACTTTCAATGGATCGCATTCCCTGGTCAGGCCTTTTGGCGCCACTTTCTGCTTTATCAGGCGGCGCTTTTCTCCTGGCAACGCTTCGCGATCGCGCTATTTCTGTATGTTTTGCTGTTTTTCATTCCCTTGCTGTTCGTGATTGAGTATTTGCGCACTTCCCAGAATCAGATGATGGCCTGCTATCTGGGTGCCGCAATCGTTTTGGGTTTGCTGACCTATTCCAAAAGCGCAAGTGGGATGCACTATTTTTTTGAAACTGTATTCATCGTGAGCACAGTTGTGCCAGCCTTGATTGCAGGAGAGCTTCGGAAGCAGCGATTACCGGTTGACCTACTGCTGGTTCTAACGCTTATGCTTTTTGCGGGCCAATGGTCGACAAAGCCGGCCCCGCGGCCATCGGATTTTCAGCAACATGAAGCCATACGAAACTACCTGCGACAGAATTTTCCGCCCGGAGCCAAGGCGCTGGGACCGGCGCCTGGCGACCTCCTGCAGGCTGGCCTGCAAACACCCTATGCCGGTGTCTTTCAACTTACGCAGTTGGTTCACCGCGGTATTCTTCCGGACCGGGAATTGGCAGCAGCGCTTCGCGCCCATCAGTTTTCCGTGGTCACTCTGAATTTTGATGTTTGGCGGGAACGTGACCCTTACTGGCTACGGTTTTATCTAACCGCGCCTATGATCGAGGCGATCCAGCAGGAATATGTGCTTGCCGCAAACCTGGATCTGCCGCTGCCGGAGAGAGAAAGGCCGACAGATCGATTCTATGCCTATGTGCCTCGCTCCAGCCGATAAAGCAGACCGCCTCTATTCCATGCGGCACACGAACCTATCAGCGCAAGCAAGTGAGATGCCCGCGAAGAGTAATCCGGCAAATACGTCACTCACGTAATGCCAGCCGGTCGTGACAGTTGATATCACGATCAAACTTGCCAGCAAACTCGATGGTACCCGTAGCGACCGGAACGGCCAGAGGGCCACGAGCGAAAGAACCGCCCAGATGGTATGAAACGATGGAAAACAAACGATCCCTAGCTCACCAGAGGGGCCACCGGTCTGGAGAGCAACAATCGAGGCTTCACAAGCTTTCTGAGCGGGGTTGCCCGCGAAGTTGTACCCTACCCACGGACCGATGGCAGGAAGTGCGGTAAAGACTGGAAGGGCAATTAGAAATGCAATCGTATTGGCAGCCAGAAACCGTTCTGCCGATTCCCGCTTTCCGGCCAACACTGGGGCGAGAGTTGCTGGCAGCAGCAGCCAGGAGAGAGAGACATAGCTGCGATCAAGTACCAATTTTATGATGCGGTGCTGCGAAACCCAGGCCATAATTGCGGGCACGCTAAAACCGATAGCCTGATCTAGTTCGATAAAGAGTCCATCGCGCAGAGGAAATCGTGCTCTGGCCGACAGGACCGTAAGTACTGGAATCAATGTGCCCAGCAAAACCACCCAAGGGAAGATCAGCGCCGTGTCACGTTTCTCGTACTGTCGGCGGTCATGCCAGATTAATGCAGGCAGTGCCGAGATCGGGAAAAGAGCACCAACAGTCGCCAGCGCATCTTTCCATATCGGATCGGAGGTAAAGCAAATGCCGGTGACTGTGATGCTGAGCAATAGTCCGCACGCCGCCACCATAAACAAGTGGATCTTGTTCGTCGGAGCCAAGCGTGGACAGGAAATAGCGTCCATTTTCTATCAGCTCTTCCGGCCCCAAATGACAACGTTCCAGGCCAGCCAACGGATCAACGGAATGCGCGCTAACACCTGATCCAACGCGCGCAACGGCATCCACCAGCGCAGAGTTTCCGGCTTCTCCCGCAGAATTCTCTTCCAGTAGCGATCCTGATTGGGATGTACACGATCGATCAGATAATACTTGACGAAAAGAAGCAGAGTGGAAATCCAGAACTCCCGGTGGTCTACCTGCGTGAAGTATTTTTGCGCCAGCTTTAGATCTACAACCGTGAGGGGGGACTCATCCGGCGTGCGCACGGAGGTGGCCATCCGGCGATAAATGTTAATGACCGGGTTGTATGCCAGCGGGTCGTAGGAAATGAACATTCCCCCGGGCTTCAAGGCTCGGTGGATCTGGCAAAAAAGTTTATCGCGGTCCTGCACGTGATGAATCGTGTTGGCCAGGTGCACGATGTCGTAGAAACCTTCCGGAACGTTCAGGCTCTCCGCACTGGAAACGACGCCCTGCAATTCCGCACCATAGCGCTGGCCGAGCTTGAGAGCTGTTTCCACCATCACGGGCGAGATGTCTACGGTGGTGACGTGGGCGCCCTTCAACGCGAAATAGACAGACGATTCGCCGAGGCCAGCGCCGATATCAAGCAGATACTTGCCGCGCAGGGAGCCCAGTTCCGAGAGGATGAAGCGATTCTCCAATGCGGTGGGAGCTTCGAAGCATTCGAAGACCAGCACATCCTCCAAGGATGTACCGGCAGCCCAAGCATCGTGAAATGCCGCTTCGCGCTGCTCGATGAGTGTGTGAGCCAAGCTGCTCTCCTCGTCCTAGACCGCGGCCTCAGCGTTGGCCAGCGGCCGATTGTGGAAACACTTCGACGGGAGTTAACGAGCTTCCCCCTGCAAACCCGATTCGTTCCTGAACAATGTAAAGCGGCCGCCGCTTGACTTCCCCGTAGGCCCGTCCGACGTACTCCCCAATAATGCCGAGACAAACCAGTTGCACTCCGCCCATGAAAAGAACTGCTATCACCGTGCTGGACCAGCCTTGCACCAGACCGGTTACGTGCAGGTACTTCTCAAGCACCACAGCGATGATTCCGAGGAGCGCCACACCGGAGGCCAGGAAGCCCGTCCAGGTCGCCAAGCGAAGCGGAAGAATGGAAAAGGACACCACGCCGTCGGTAGCGAAGTGCAGCATTCTCCACACCGAGAATTTGGTTACGCCGGCGGTTCTTGCGGCCCGATGGTAGGGGACCGCACACTGAGAAAAACCGAGCCAACTGATCATTCCGCGCACGTAACGGTCCCGCTCGGGCATAGACAAGAGTGCGTCTACCACCTTGCGATCCAGCAGACGGAAGTCACCGGTATCCAAAGGGATTCTGGTGTCGGACAGGCGATTGATCAGCCGGTAGAAAATCTTGGCGGTCCACAGTTTGAAAGCGGACTCGCCATCGCGCTCCGTGCGGACACCGTAAACCACCTCGTGTCCTTCCTCCCATTTCTTGAGGAATTCCACGATCACTTCCGGAGGATCCTGCAAATCGGCATCGATGACCACGACCGCGTCGCCTGCGGCGTGTTCCAGACCGGCGGTAATGGCGATCTGGTGCCCGAAATTGCGGGAAAAACGGATGACCCGGACGTGCGCATCCTGTTGTTGCAGAACGCGAAGAATGGAAGGCGTGGTGTCGGTACTTCCGTCATCCACATAGATCAGCTCAAAAAAGATTCCGGCAGCGTGGAGGGCCTGCACCAGCCTCTGGTGCGTTCCGAATAGCACGGCTTCTTCATTCATACAGGGCACAACGACAGAGAGCATAGGCACACGCGCGAAAGGGCGTCTGGCGGATGGTTCGCGATTCAGGCCGGGTGGCGGAACTCTTCGCGCGTGCATGTTTATTTCTCCTTCGACGGGGAAACCGCCGGCAACTCCGCAAGCTGGTTGCTTCGAACGTAGAGAACACTGTCTTCGTCAGAATAAGCTCTCTGCCACTCCGGCATGGCTGCGAGAACCGTCGCCAATGGTTCGTTGCGTTCCAATAGACACGACTGAATTCCGTAAGCTTTGAGTAGAAAGAACGTGGCGGGCCTCAAATGAGCAATTTCGAGATAGTCAGCGAAGACTCCGCCGAGTTCGTAGAGATCGCCCCGCCCGTCGATAAAGACCTTCTTCTCCGGAAGGGCCCAAATGAGATAACTGCCAAAACCGTAGGTGTTGTACATCTGCCCGGCAACCGGGTGCCGTTTCAGATAAGACACCGCTCGGGTGGGAAATTCCCGGGCTACGATGCGCTCGGTTTCCTGTTGGGACGGGAAATACCGAATCAAGCACGCCAGGACCATGGCGATGATAAGGCCATTCAACACGAATTGATCCTTTGTCCTCTCGTAGGGCGACGCCCATCGCGCAAGGAGCACAGCGAAAACAGGGGCGAAGAAAGGCACAAAAAGAATCACAAAGCGCAGATGCAGGCAGGCCATGGCGGTCCCGCCGAAAAACAGCAGGATTTCCGCCAAGTGAAACTTGGACCAGACGACCATCTGGAGGAGAAAGAAACCAAGTACCGCCGCCAGGAAGATTTTGCCCCCGACAAGGTTGAAGGGCATGGATTGCCACTCAGAAACGTTGCCGACATTGACCGGCAGGGACGAGGCAACCATAAACGGATAGGCGGCAAGGCGGGGTCCATAGGGAGTGATGGGAATGACTGCCAGACAAAGTAGCAGAACCAATTCCAAGCGCCGGCGTTGGCGGTTCACCCAAGAAGCTGCTTCGATGCTGCCAATAGAAAATCCCTTCAATCCGCATGCGAGGTAGGTAAAGATCAGTCCTAGGCCAATCAGCCATGAGCCGTGCGTGTTGACCCAGACAAGAAAGAGCAACGGGAGAAACCAGATTCCTCGCTCTCTTCCTTGTCGGAAATGTTCCAAGGCAATTAAGGTCAGAATCAGGAACAGATAACCGAACATCTGCGGGCGCAAGGTGAAGGAAGCAAAAGCGATGGAGCAGAGGAGAAGAGAAGAGACGAAGCCCGCCTTGGAACTGCCGGAGCGCAGCGTGGCAAAGTAATAAAGCGCGAGCATGATTACACTGGACAAAACGATCAGCAGTGCGAGAAGCCCCTGGAGTCCACCATATTTCGCGACGGCCCCGAGACAGACATCGCCCAGCCACTCATAGGCCATCCAGGGGGCGCCGCAAACCGTGAACGAATAGGCGTCGCTGGTGGGCCACTGATGGGTCGCCAAGATGTTTTGGCCAGTCTTGATATGCCACCAGAGGTCGGGATCGACGAAGAAGTTGCGGCCTTCATAGAAGACACGGCCTACCAGAAGAGCACCCAGCATGGCCGGGAAGGAAAAGGCCCATTTCAAGAGTTCTGTCCACGTCAGTGATTTCCAGGCAGGCCTCGGCACAGTGGTCTCGGGGCTCTGGACCTTAAGTAGGCCAAGCTCGACCGGTAGACGGGGTGAACCGCCGCTTTCAGTGATCGCGATCCCTGATTCACGCATGAGACGGTAGTATCCGAAGTCCATGAAAGCACTTCGGGTACCACTTCCGAGAAATGGAAGCCTGCCGCTATGCCATTGATTCTTTTGGCTTATGGTGCCGCTTGGGGCAAGCAGAGAGTGGCCTAGGGCTGGAGGGATAGGGCGGGTAACCTTTTGTAGACGGTGGATACATCCCATCGCCTTTTAGTGCACGATGACCATGTCGGAGGTGCTCGACATGGCAATCGGACCGCCGGGAATAAGCGGAAAGATGAAACTGAAGCTGTAACTCACCGTAACTTCCACGGTGCAGCCGGGGGCGTTCGCGGTAGCAGGCTGTGTGCCAACAGCCGTGGTGCAAAACTTCGGAGTGCTCGCTGCGCATGCGCCTGTATCCGCGAGCCCACAAGCAGTGGTAGTGACCTTGGTGGTATCGATGCCCGGAGGAATATGATTTTGCACGAATGTATTTACGTCGGCCGACTTCGCAGGACCGTTGTTCATGGGGGCGGTTCCGTTACAACTGCTGTCGTAGTTGCAGTTGGCCCCGTTCACCGCGGCCCAACGAGTTGCTTCCTTCGCGGCGTTGTTGACGAAGTGATAGGCATAGAGTGCGTGGCCGAATTCCATGATTCCCAAAAACAAGGTCATGGAGAAAATGAAGGTAAAGGCATACTCCACGAGCGCCGCACCCCGCTGGCCTCTAAAACTTCGCAGCCGTCGCGGAGGCCTTCCTAAGAATCGCGGAGTGTAAGAAGTGATTCGCATGGATATGCCTCGCTGCCTCAGACGAGCGCCACCCGCATCGTGGAGGTCCTCGACACGGTAATGGATGCTGGAATTCCGGGATAACTGAACAGCGAACTGAACGTCCCTGAAGCTGTCACCGACAAAGTCACAACCCAGTGGCCCGCAGCGCAGGTTCCCGCGCCGACCCCTGTGCAGGCCGCGGCCGCCACCGCCCCACTGCTGTCGCATCCACACGAGACCGAGGAAGTGACCGTCAGACTGCTCACGTTCTGGCCGTTACTCTGAAAATCGTTGTGCGCGGCATTCGTAATGCCCACCGTATCGACCGATTGCGGAAGGCTCTGCGCGCCAAACGCTGTGCCGGCGCGAGCCGCGTTTCCTACCAGGATGGCGATGTAGGCGTACCTGCCAACTTCAATGACACCTAGCGCCAGAAGCAGGAGAAGCGGAACCAGGAAGGCCAGCTCGATTAGACTTTGGCCCGATTGCCGGTGGCGGATTCTCGATAGCCGCCGAACAGACG
>Ga0126379_10000751_pt1 | contig 18477 bp, 16 predicted proteins | sample PanSoiMetPlot_24_FD_92640 | JGI IMG/M metagenome (GOLD analysis project Ga0126379, IMG submission 92640) | Tropical forest soil microbial communities from Panama - MetaG Plot_24 | ecosystem: Environmental > Terrestrial > Soil > Tropical forest > Bulk soil | place: Panama | collected 2016-02-17
AGGGGTGCGGCAGGCCCCGGGGCGATTCCAGGACCCACAATTGCGCTTCGCGGAGTATACCCCTTCCCGAGTCCTCCCCGGTTCACCACTTTTTCCGCAACTCCTCTGAATTCAATCAGTTAATTTTTCCGTCCTGCGCATTTTCACCCAAATTGAGAACATTTGAGAACAGAACTCCTGCCACTTGTTCCACCGCCCGCCGTTGCGATCTGAAACAGAAGCTCGGATGTGGCGTTGGTTATAGTAGTGCTTCGCGGATAACAGAGCACCGATATGAGCTTGCACTCATTCCGGTCCAGGCTGCACCCTGTTGCTTTTCGGAGGGCAGCAAACTCCCGCTGTGAAAGGGAAACACAATGAAGGTGAGATTCCCTCTGTTTGTGTCAGTTCTCGTCCTGTTTCTTCCCACAATCCACGCGCAGAGCCAGTCGCCCAAGATGGGTGTCGTGATCCAAAGCACGGAGGACAACTCCGACAAGCCCACAATTACCGTTCATCTACTCAACATCTCCAATAAAGAAGTAACTGCCTTCAACCTATCGGTTCAGCAAGCGCTTCCTGACGGAAAGACTTTTAAACCATCTGCTCATACGGAGGATATGCTCGGAGGGTATTTGCTCCACGGGAAAGCGTTCTCGCCGAACAGTACCGTCGATGTGCAGATTGGCAAAATACTTGTGCAGATCCCTAAACCAGTTGACGAAACGATGGTTGTCGACGTCGTGATTTACGCAGATGGGACTGCTCAGGTTCAGAACCAAGACAGATTCAAGGATATTATGGACCAGCGGACAGCGCGGTTTCAGACGCTCGAAAAAGTTGACGACACAATTGAAAAGGTGCTCGCAGACCCGGCCGCTGAACATCCTACCGCGAGCGTGGTCGCGCACCTCAAAGGTGTGCTGGACGATGACCAGAAGAAAGCTGATACAGATAATAGGGCCGTAATTCAGGGCAATGGATCGCCCGGTGAAATGCAACTCGAAAGCGAGATTCGCAACCTCAGCCGTCTCGTAAACCGTAACCAAGAAGCTCCACTCGATAAAATGCTTCAGCAGAACAAGAGTGAGCTCGCAAAACTCGCTCCGCACGTTCACGTCACAGAAATTCAGCAATGAAAAAGCATGCGAAACAGAAGTTAACCGCAATGGTTGGCGTCGCAGCCACCTGCATAAATCCTGTGGAAGGGCATAACCGGTAATCTCTAACAATGTCGGCCCTGTCAAGTCCTTTTTTGTTTTTTTCCAATTTTTCCCTCACCTTTTTTCTTTTTTTGAGCGCACCACTCCGCTCGCTCCGAAGAGTGGTCTTGTTTGTTTGGCTCACCTCTGCATCGACGACCACGGACAAATGATTGATGTACGTGGCAAGAACGCGAAACGGATTTGTCCCGGCCCCCCGGCGACAAGTATTCTCGAAATTGACGGATCTCGTGACGCCGATCTGCCCATTCGTAAATCTGCCTGAGACGAGGCGGTCACGCTTCGGCGACGAACTCAACGCTGAGAAGATGAAGAGAGCAGTGTGGTTGAGGCCAGAAGCCGCCGCTCGGATTGAGTTTCTAGAATGGACCGAGGGAAATCGCCTTCGTTACTCGTAGTTCTCCCTCCTTCGCGAGGACAAGAATCCTCGAAGTGTGATCAAGGAGGAAGTTGGCTAGAGACGTGAAAACATCTCTTAATGGCGATGGATAGAACTTAGAATCGTTCATTCGTTCGACTCTACCTGCTAACTGAGTCGAGTTCATGGATATCTACCTTATCGACGGGACGTACGAACTATTCCGCTACTTCTACGCCGTCCCGTCCGCCAAAGACACCGGTGGTCAGGAGATTGGTGCAGTTCGCGGAGTGCTTGGATCGATTCTCTCAATGATTGAGGGAGGAGCAACTCACGTCGGAGTTGCGACCGACCATGTGATTGAGTCCTTTCGTAACGATCTTTACTTGGGCTACAAGACTAGCGAAGGCGTGGATCCGGCTTTGCTGTCGCAATTCCTACTTCTCGAAGAGGCGCTGCAATCCATGGGAGTGCTGGTGTGGCCGATGATCAAATTCGAAGCTGATGATGCACTTGCTTCGGCCGCAGCGAAAGCGGCTCAGGATGATCGCGCTCGGCGCGTTATTATCTGCACCCCCGACAAAGATCTCAGCCAATGCGTGGTGGGCTCGCGCGTCGTACAACTGGACCGCCGTCGCGACACTCTCCGCGACGAGGCTGGCGTGATCACAAAGTTCGGGATAAAACCGTCGTCGATTCCTGACTATCTGGCTGTGGTAGGCGACAGTGCAGACGGCTACCCCGGCATTGCAGGATGGGGATCCAAGGCCGCAGCGGCTGTCTTCTCGCAATATCCTCACCTTGAAGACATTCCGAAGGATTGGCGTCACTGGGATCCGATGATACGGAGAGCGCGCCCCCTTGCCGAATCTCTTTTCTCTGCGTGGGAAGATGCGCTGCTGTTTCGCACTCTCGCGACGCTTCGAGTCGATGTTCCCGTGTTCATCTCCGTTAACGATTTGCTATGGAGAGGCCCCGCTGAGGACTTCAAACGGACCTGTGGGCGCCTGAAGGCGCCTGACCTGTTCCGGCGCGCGTTGGCAAGGAGCGCGAGCCAAACGATTTAGTGGCAAGATCAAAGGGACCTGGATGCGCTTGGCGTTCTATGAAACAAGCCGCTCCAGTCCAGGAGGCATCTTGTTACGAAACACTGTCTTTCTTGCTTTGACCTTACTTGCCTCGTTCGCGGCGAACGGCCAAGACCATCCTTCACTGCCATCGAGCTTCCGCACAACGACGATTCACAGCCCGGAAGGCGCGGAGATCTTCGTACGTTCGGGGGGACGCGGACCGGTTGCTGTTCTAATTCATGGCTACGCCGAGAATAGCGATTCCTGGGCACCGCTGGCCGCCGACCTAGTGAAGGACCACACCGTGGTGGTTCCTGATCTCCGCGGTATTGGTCGCTCCTCAAAACCAGAAGCCGGTTATGACAAGAAGACTCAGGCCAAGGACATGCGAGCCGTCGTGACCGGCTTGGGTTACGACCGCACCTTCGTCGTTGCCCACGACATCGGAAACATGGTGGCTTATGCATATGCAGCGATGTATCCGGACAAAGTGGAACGGCTAGTAGTGATGGACGCCCCGATTCCGGGCATTGAGCCGTGGAACGAGATTCTGCTAAACCCTGGCGTCTGGCACTTCAACTTTCATGGTCCGGACGCGGAAAGGCTTGTTGCAGGCCGCGAACGCATCTATTTTGATCGCATCTGGAACGACTTTACAGGTGATCCCGGCAAACCCGACGAGGCCACCCGAAACTTTTTCACGGCAACCTACGCACAGCCGGGAGGAATGCGTGCTGGCTTTGCTCAGTTCACTGCATTCTCCCAAGACGCGAAGGACAACAAAATCGTTGAGCAGACGAAGCTGCCGATGCCGGTGCTGGCTGTGGGTGGCGAGAAGTCGTTCGGCGCATTGCAAGCTGTGATCATGCGTCACGTAGCGACGAATGTTCAGGAGGCTGTGGTTGCCGGTTCGGGGCATTGGTTGATGGAGGAACGCCCAGTCGAGACTGTAGCCTTGATTCGGAATTTCCTCGTTGTCGGTGACAAGAAGCAATAGAGAGAACGTCAAGTCTCCAGCGTTGGAGCCTGATTGCTTGTCGTGCATAATACCGCCAGGAGACGCGAAGCTAGACCCTCGAGTCCAGCAGCAGCCTGCCTCACTTTTGCTTGAGAACAGAACTGAGAACACGACCCTCGGAGGGTCGTAAATCTTGCGTATCCGGATTCGGGTTCGGTTATGGAGAACAAATCGAGAACAGAACCCTCCAAATACCCTGCAATATCGTCATCCATGACGCAGCTAGAGGCTAGAAGAATCAGCTACATAGAAATCCGTGGAGAACAGCGGGTTGGAGGTTCGAGTCCTCCCCGGTTCACCAACTAAATCAAGCACTTACAAGAGAATCGCAGAAAATCACAAAAGTAGGGCTGTAGCGGAAATTGTAGCGGGTGGTTGTTGCTCAAAGCGAATTCTGGAAACCCATTAAAATCTCACTGGACGGCCGCAGACCGGGGTGCTCAGGCAGGGTTATGGCACAAAGTACGTCACAACTTACAGTGCATCGCCGGGGACATTACTCGCCACATTGGAAGGGGATCGTCTTTGTCACTACTTGTCCTCCTCCTTCGCCTACCAGTTTGATAATCAGTTCGACTGGTTCACAGCCCGTGTCGTAGAGCCAGAACCCAACGTAATACGTAATATCGACCATTGGTGTTCATTACCCCAACTTTAGAGGTTCGATCCAACAGCGTCCGAGTGCGGGTCTTGGCGGTGACGTGCACGGCCAAGCTCTCGGCAGAGCTTTTAGGCTGACCGGCAATTGTTACCTCAACAAGCGTGTTCTCTGATGCACCGCCAATTGACCCTGCGCCGATGATGACATTCCACAGGGTGATATTCGGGTTGTCCAGAATGTTCTGCGAGAAACGCACCCCTATTCAAGTAATACAGCTTTGCCTGGATTTCACTGATGACCATTGTTGCCTGCTGCCTGGGAGTCGCTCTAGGCGCGTGCGCTCCGCTACCCGGAGTGAGAGCCGCTATTATGAGCACGATTGCGACTTGAAACCTGTTCTCATTTTTCCTCCTCGGATCACGTCGCCAACACAGGACGAAAACAGTCGCAACTGACTTGGGCGGTGGACACGTGGAAGGCAGCCTCGGCCACCGTGCGTTCACTCTTTCGCCCCCGGCGTTACTTTCGCTGTCGTTGAGTTTTCGCGCTTCCAAGATTGTTGCTGCGAAAAGGATTGCGTATTTCCTCTGCTCATCCATTGAGTCCTCCAGCGGAAACGGGGCCAAGAGCATAACGCAAGGGAAAAGCCGCAGGTGTAGAATCCCCACCGAGCGAGGTGTGCCTATGGCCGTAAAGTCCGCAAAGTCGTTGGGTTTGGATGTAATTATATTGACTCTGATCGCGTTGATCGCGACGGGCCTGCTCGAAGCGCTAGCGTGGCTGCTCAATCACTTCGGCGCGCACGTCAACAGTACATTCCTGGCAGCGGGCGCGATTGTTGCAGCTGTTTGGTATGACCGCTGATTCTCCACTCCTCCAGCGGAAACGGAGAGGGCAGTCTGCTCGTGAAACAGGTTCTACGACATTGACAGCGAAGTAGCGCGAGATTAGTATGCACGGCTGCGAGTGGTCTAACCACTTGGACGAGCCAGTCCCAGTTCGTCCTGTATCACTCACTTTTTCGAGCTCTGTTCCTTCCTTGGAGGTTCCTATGAACTATTCTTCCAGCAACGGAAAATTTGGCAAGTTCGTGCTTGTTCTTGCCCTAGCCGGAGTAGGCAGCGCCGCCCTGATACTGATGGGGACCGTCGGATCACAATCCGCGCGAGCGCAGCAAAATGCAACCGTCACGGAAGCGCCGATCGTACCCGACAGAATCTTGGTCCTCTTCAGTGGGGATTCACTGCCCGTGGATGCGGATGCCCGAATCACCGCAGCTGGCGGACAGATGGTTCGTGGGATTGGGGCCGTGGGGATTGCGGTAGCCACACCGACCACGACTGATGCCGCGACATTTATACACAACCTTCGCGGCGACTCCACAATTCTGGATGCCGACTACGACCGTATGGTGGGGCTCATAGCTCCCACGCAAATCGCCGCTGACGATAGCGTAGACGTTTTGCCGGACATGCTTTCTCATCCGTTGCCGACGTTTTCACCGTCTCTTCCGCCGGATTTCTTCTACACCTCAACGCCACAGCAATGGCCAGCGAAGCGCATCGGCGCGGCTGGCGGTGGAATCGCCACCCCACCGGGCGCACCGACCTCGGGTGCGTGGGATGTGACCTTCGGCGCAGGTGCCAAAATCGCTATTCTGGACACGGGAGTGAATCCGCTTCATCCCGATGTGAAGGATAACCTGGTGTTTAACCTTGCCCTGACGTCTTACTCCGCGGCATTCGGCACACCCAATTGCGAGGTACCGGATGCATCCAATCCGCCCTTCGACCTGCCCGCGGACCAAAATGGTCACGGCACTTGGACTTCCTCACTGGCAGCCGGCGAAATTGGCGGCGGTTTGCTGATTGGCGTCGCACCGCAGGCGAAAATTCTGAACATCAAGGTGCTCCGCAACCTCGCTGCCACGCCGGCGCAGCTCAAGGCGAACAAATTGCCTGACACCCCGTACAACCGCTGCTTGCTGCGTAATGGGAGCGGTTTCTTCTCCTGGGTGCTGGAAGGAATGGTGGTTGCGACCCTCGAAGGCGCGGATGTCATCTCGATGTCGCTGGGCGGCTTAGTGCCGCGAAACCTACACGGGGGAGCCGGCGCAGCGATCTGGAGCGCTTTCAACCGCGTCGGCAATTTCGCCACGAGCCACGGCGCTATCGTATTTGCGGCGGCGGGGAACTCGGCACTCAACCTCGACCAAATTGGAGCGTTCGTGGAACTCCCCGCACAGGCTGCTGGTGTCATACCGGTGATCGCCTCAACGAATCCGGCGCTCTTCCCACCCACTCCTCCGGCGCGGCAGCCTTGTACAGTTGGCGCTGACTGTCTCGCGTTTTACAGCGACTTTGGAGCGAAGCTGGGTGGTCTTTCTGCACCGGGCGGAGACTTACCCAGCGGGGGATGTGCCTCCAACGGGAGTCCTTGCCTTCCAACGGGCTTTGTCCGAGGAGGTTGTAGCTCTGGACTGCACGGAACTGTCCCTCCAGACCCATCAGATATATTCAGTGTGGGTGGACCGCCAGCCGGCACTAGCTTCGGCTGCTTCAGCTTTACCGGTCTAGCGCAACACGCCTGGTACGTGCAGGCCATTGGCACGAGCGCGGCAACGCCGCTGGCCTCGGGTGTTGCGGCACTCGTGAAGTCCGCCAATCCGGGACTTAGCCCTGCGCAGGTACGCACAATCATGCAACAGACTGCACAGGATATTGGTAAGGTTGGCTACGATGCGCTTTTCAACTTCGGGCTGGTTGATGCCAACGGGGCGGTCCAGAAGGCAATTCAGTAGAGTTCTCAGAGCGGGTAGTGCTTCCGAGCATGAACAAGTTTGCATCAAGACATTCTGGGGGCATCCCCGGAAGCAACTGTATGGTCAAGTCCGATGCAGCGCGATTTAGAACGGGACAACACAAGTAGTTGCAGGCGCGATCTCGGCTGGGTGTTGAGGGCTCCGTCCCTTCCATGCGTTCACGCCCTCTTGTCAACACTGGATTGTGAGTCGGGTTATGATTTGCCTGCTGTTCGGGAACAAGAACTAGCGCAAAGAGCCCGATGCCCAAAGTCAGAAGACTCGTATCGCTTTCTAAACGCGAGGCAGACTTCATCGAACCGATGGACTGTGCTCCCGTAATGAAGCTGGCAGATGGACCGGGTTGGGTTTACGAGGTCAAACTTGACGGCTATCGCGCCGTAGCTGTTAAGACTGATAATGGCGTCAATCTGTCCTCTCGGCGGCGCAAATCCTTCGACCACCACTACCCACTCATTGTCGAGGCGCTTGCCGAACTTCCCGAAGGTACGGTCGTTGACGGCGAGATCGTCGCTCTCGATGAATCGGGCAGACCGAATTTCAATCTGCTCCAAAATTTCCGCAGCGAAGCATCCCGCATCCATTACTTCATTTTTGACCTGTTGATTTGCCAGGACCGCGATCTTACGGGACTGCGCTTGAGCGAACGCCGCAAACTCATGAAGTCTCTTTTGAAGTTAAGTTGGCCGCGTCTTCGCATTGCAGAGCAGTTCGAAGTCAGCGCAAGCGATATGCTTGCCGCTGTTCGCCAGCAACAGCTTGAAGGCGTGATCGGGAAGCGCAAAGACAGTTTGTATGAGCCTGGGAAGCGTTCAGGCTCCTGGGTCAAGTGCCGCGTCAATCGCGGGCAAGAGCTGGTGATCGGCGGCTACATGCCTGGGCCACATGGTTTTGACTCGTTGATCGTCGGCTACTATCGAGGCAAGGATTTGGTTTACGTTGCCAGAGTCAGGAATGGCTTCGTTCCAGCATCACGCCGTCAAGTCTTTGAGAAAATCCGCCATCTTGTCTCCCCCACTATGCCTTTTGTCAACCTGCCGGACACGCATAAATCACGGTGGAGCGACGAATTGACTGCCGAGAAAATGAAGGAATGCGTGTGGCTGCGGCCCGAAGCTGTTGCTCAGATCGAGTGTCTGGAATGGACGGCAGGTGATCGTCTTCGACACTCGAAGTTTGTTAGGTTGAGAGATGACAAGAATCCTCGTGAGGTTGTGAAAGAATCCTTTGAGGTTTTTTCGAGTCAACAATGAAAGCGGGGATTAGGCGAAGGGAGGAGAAATGAAAAACAGCCTGACGATAGGTCTTTTCACAGCCTGCTCGATTGCAATTCTCGGACTTGCAATGCAGCCAGCCGCCCCTCCAACGCAGCCGGGAATGACTCCTTACACGCCCACGCGACTAGAGTGGCTCGCTCTGGACCTTGAGGCTTCGTATCACGAGGATTTTGGCCGTAATAGCGGCTATAGCCTTCACTATCTACCGAAGCCGCCCAATACAGTCCTAATCTTTGTCCACTACAAGAGCGAAACCTCCGCAGAAACCGTGAATCATGCAATCGATGCCGCGAAGGAAGTGGTGAACCAGGACGCTTCTAGTCATGGTTGGCGGTCCTGGGTCAAGGTTGAGGTTCAGCGAAAACTTATACAGAAATAGATGCTTAGGAGGCTCTCGTTTGGTGAGAATAAATGAGAACGCCAGCTAATTCCTAAACCATGCAGCCAGCAGCCGACGCCAGATGCTGCGGATCAAAAGCCACAACGAATCCGGCACAACCATACCAGGGAGCTTGCAGCCATGCGGTCCGTGGACAATGGGATTAAGACCTGGCACTTTCAGGATTTCCTCGAACGGCATTCCGCGCCAGAACCTACTTTACCATTCTCCGTTAGCAGGGTAATCCATACCTGCTAAGTGCCAGACAACCTTTGGCCAAAAGGATGAAACTGTGCTCATACTGCGCGAAAATGTGGGACGATCAAGGCAAACGCAAAGGCCCCTGGAGCAGGGTGAGACTTACGCGAAAGGTGGCGTGAAATGAAGTGGATTTTCTTTGCGTACGGTCTATTCGCCATTGCCACGATCCTGCGTTATCTGCCGCTAGGACGTTGGGGTTTGGCGGTCCGGTTAGGTAATGCTGTTTACGGAATGGGCTTCAACCAGATCGCGTATCACCTGCTGCTCGCGGCTGGGAGCATGATAATTCTCGCCCGGGTGATCAGGGATATCATCAAGATGATCGCCGGCGCACACGCACACAAGTGACCGCTTAACTCGCCTGACCCGATGAAACTCAGAAAAAAATCCAGCTCCGTGTCGGGCGCATGAACCACTCCGCCCACCCCGTTCTTGTAACCGCCTATCTGCGTCAACATCTAATCGAGTGTAAGGAGGCCCGGTCATGAAATTCAACTCGGGTCTTGTGGAAGGCATAGAGCGAGTTCTGGAACTTTCAGTGGACGCGCATGTTAAAATGCGCGAAGTTGCCATGGACTCCCCTGAGTTTCACAACTTGACCGGAGCGATAGCAGCCTACGGCAAAGTGCTCGCAATGATCACGGCACTTCAACAGGGAGAAGAATTCTACGAAATAGTCGGTCAACACCCTTCCGAGCGTATCGCCGGGCGCAGCAGAGTTGTCGGGCTCTAATTCGTGAACTTGGCAGCGTGTATGAGCCTCAAAACATCAATTAGGGAATTCGGCGACGTGACCATTCTCGACCTTCGAGGGCGTTCGACCATTGAAGGCGAAAGCGAGTTACTCAGCGATCGTTTGAAAAAGGTGATCGCCAAGGGTGCGCGTAGATTGTTGCTGAACCTGCTGGATCTGACGCAAATAGATACCACTGGGGTCAGTGTCATCATCGAGACCTTTGCTTCTCTCAGAAAAAAGGGTGGCGAACTGAAACTGCTCTGTCCGAAGGGTCGCGTGCTAGAAGTGCTAAGAGTGTTGCGGATTATAAGAATCATTCCTTGTTTTGAGACCGAGACCCAAGCACTGGTCAGTTTCCGACCACAGAGTAACGCTGCTAGGCCATGACCATCCGATGTTCGCATCTTTCGTGACTCTGCAATTCTCTCTGGCAACTGTGGAACGAACGGGACTAAACTCGTTTTTGCAGGTGTGGAGGTAAAAACCATGAAGGGATGCATACTCGCTGGTTTCTTTGGTTGCTCTCTTTTCTTCGTTGTCGGAGGAGACGCGCAAAGCCGAAATACGGAAAAGGCGGTCTGGACGCTGGAATTCATCAAAGTAAGGCCGGAGAATTTCGGCCCTGCAATGGGTTACTTGGACGATCACTGGATGGGAGTCCGCGCAGAAGCCAAGAATCGAGGTGCGGTTCTTGACTATCACATCGTTCAAAACGCCCTCATTCAAAACACCGGGCTGGTGCGTCCGGGTGAAAAGGTGGATGACCTACGCTCCATTGTGTTGCTGACAGAATACAAGAATATGGATGCGTTCATGGAGAGCCAAAAGGTGTTTGCCGCGATGCGCGAACATACTAACTGGCAGACAGGGGGCGTCGTAAGGACACGGAGGCTAGAAGACCTGGTCGCCGGGTTGAATACCCAGGTGTTCGTCGAAGAACCAGAAACTACCCCGGGGTTCAAGCTTCTTACAAAAGAAACTGGCTCGGGGTTTAAACTTTTTACAGTGCAGTAGGCCCCTTAAGGCGACTACGATGCACGTTTTCGCTACTCAAACTGTGGCGGTTCTGTTTTAGTTATGTAAATGTGGAACGAACGGCGCTAGACTAGGAATCCCTCCTCTACCTCCAATTCCTTTTGAGAGCGGCGAATGTCCGAAGAGCGCGATTGTCGGCAAACTCGTTGACGATCACGGTGTCGAGCATAGCGTAAGAGTCCGGGCGGAATCCGTTTACGAGGCGGCATTAAGGGGGTTGAATAAACTGGCCCGAGTCGGATGGGAGAGTGACGGGTCGCAGATAGGATGGGTTACGGTCGAAATTTACGAGCAGCCTACCGTACATCGCGTTCACGTCGGGAACATGCTCGGATGGATAAAATCACGCGGAAGAACGCCGCGGGATGAAACACCGAAGAGCAAACCTGAGAATGCTGTTGGGAAAAAGATAGCAAGTAGAAGGGCAACCGTACTCCATGGCGCTGTGTATGCGTGACGTTGACTTCCAATTTTGCCAAGGACAGACTTGGAGCGAAGGTGTCGATCGATGCATTGGCTCGCCAGCAATTATCAATGGCTCGTGGCTGTTGTCTTGATGCCCATTATTTTGTTTCTGCTGAAGCTGTGGGCTGACTCACGGAAGAAGACAACCAATCCGGTACCAGTGGCAGCAGCGCCGCAAGCAAGGTTGAATGCCCAAGACTCCGCCGTGAACAATTCACCCGCAGCTGTTGAGGCGGGAACCAATCAGAGCGTCAGCTCACCCGTAGTCAACGTGGACATCGGCCAGCAAGCCGCTGCTGCTCCGGGACAAGCCGGGCGAGTCGGTGTCGCGGAAGCACCCTACCAGCGGCCACCAAGGGCTAGCATTGCGTTTTGCAGTACGGACACGATCACTATCCAAGAAGCTTTGAGCGGTGGCGGAGGCCTGTTCTTTCAGCATGACAAAGGGAACAGTGCGGCGGTCGTGCAATTCTCTAACGCTGCGATCAAGGGAGCGGAGAATAAGGAAGCTGTTGTCAAAGCTGTCATAATCTACCGCGATGGAGCGAAAGAACTACTGCGGGTCACAGGTAGCTGGCTAGGGCAAGAAACAGCAGATGTTCGCTTCCAAGTTGATTCTTCGCACACGCTCATAATCGGTTTCATTCTAGAAGACGACTTTTGTGTCCTTGAAAAAAGCGAGGTTTTTGGGCATCGGCGACAGTTCTGGGTCAATGACTTACACCGTTTGGGTAAACCCGAGAGGCTTATAGCTTTAGTTCGGTTGACAGCAGCGAGTTCTGGATATTGTTTTTTTGACGGTGCGTTTGAGCTCACCACGAACCCCCTTAAGATTTCCAACGCTTCTGTCCCCCACGGCGGATAGCTGAAGGAATGCTTCTAGCAGCTTCCGAGGCCGTCGCTCAACTTGAGTTCGGAATAGACAGAGGCGGGTCGGCTCCGGCCATGCAAGGTTTGTTGGATTGCGCGAGGACAAGAATCGGCAAGAAGTGATAAAAGAGCGCCCATCCAAGGGCTCAACATCCTAAGCACTCCAGGAGGCGATATGGAACGCGGTCAGTCAGCGGGAGTGGGCGCATGGGGTTTCGGAAGTATGCTTGCTATCACTCTCTCGTGGAGCGCAAATCATTCCATCTTATGGATGATTCTTCACGGAATTGTAAGTTGGTTTTACGTCTTGTATTACGCAATCTGGAAGTGAGTGAAGACGTGATTTCGTCCTCGGAGGCTTTCGGCAACGCCATTCTTGGTACCCAGGACCAACTTTTTCGTTAATCAGGGCGCAATCGCGAAACTCACCTCAGCGGCCAGCCCTTTCGTTGAACGTAGGCATCTACAAGTGGCTAAGGACTTTATTCTGGGCCAGTGTGATGTTCAGAACTTGGAATAAACGCTCAATTCCTCAGGGTGCGCGTTTGTTCCGGCCGGACTCGGCAACGTAGAAAGCGTATCTGGCGAAGTAGGGCACTTGCACGTGGCCGCCATACTGCGCCAAGGTTGCTGGAGGTGCGCCGCCCACGGTGCCCAGTCGCTGGACATAGGTGACCAGGCTGAGAAGACCGCCGCCGTCACTTGGGCTTGAACGGAAAAGCATCCAGGGTGCGTTGTTCCTGCGCTCGGACGGTGTTTTTGCAGCAGTTTCTTCCGAAACAGATGTTTGCGGAGCGTCCACAGAGCCCTCAGCAGACCATCGTATCAGACGACCTTCGTGTGTTTTCCACGCGAGGCCCTCGGTTGCGGTAGCGAGGACCTCACCGAGACCGTGGTAAGCCATGTGAGGCATCACGCCGCTGTCGTCCTGCAGATCGCCGCTGACTCCGACGAGGACCCATTGGGGTGAAGACGCGCCCGGGCCACGTCTCGCTTCATACTCCAGCATGCCTTTGCCGACCGCGAGGAACAGCGGACGATGACCGCTGGGCGGGGTGATTCTCGCGGTTTTCTGCGGCTCCAATTGCCCGAGATAATAACGGATCCATGGCTCCGGATCCGGCGGCACCGGCAGAACTGGCTCGTGCCGGACGTGAATCGGCGGGGTAAAATGCGGGGTTGCGAGGCCGTACACCAGGAACTCGTTGTTGGTCGTACCGATGATTACCCTACCCTCCGCCACCGTGGGTGGGCCATTGTGGCTTACGCTCGTGGCGGGCACAGTAATATCCCATAGCCGGCGCAGCGTGAGAGCGTCCCACGCCATGATGCGACCGTCACCGTTGTCCCATGGCAGAGTAATCCAGAGCAGGCCATCCTTGTTGCCGTTGGCAGTGAGCGAGATCAGCCCGCCGGGCATCACCGGAAATGGCTTCGCCAGAACATCGCCCATGGCCACGCTAGCGGGGTTAATGTTGCCCGTTGCCGGATTGTAATCGAAACGCCTCAGGTAGTCCTTCTCGGCCCAGTGAAAAACCAACCCGCGCGTTGGGGAAACCCGCCAATAGGTCCAAGCACCGTGTAGATGGGGACCGCTGCCCCAATCACGATAACGTGCACCCACGGGATCCAGATCGTTGGCGGGATTGACGCTGAAGGCGTCGAAGGACAGCACCTTGGCCATTGTCGGCCGGTTCATCAGGTAGAGCACACCAGTTTTGCCGCCACTCACGAGGCGGGCGGAATCGGGAATGACAGTGAGCCCACCTCCGCCTAGATCGATATCGTCGTTGGCCCACTCGGTGGCGTGAGCCGGGTCGTCTGCAGCGGCGCTAAAGGCAGCAGCGTTGAAGTCATAGGAGCCCGATCGCAGCACCGGCGTCAGCTTGATGATGCTATTGCCGTGATCGTTGCCGAATCCGGGGCCGTTGCCAGTGTTGAAGTATACATTGCCGTCAGAATCCCCAGCCAGCCCGCCACCACCATGCCAAATGCCTCCGCCCTCACTGTTTAAGCGCCGGTCCGGAGTGGTGCAGAATGCTCCCCGCGGCGAAAGTGTCTTCGCGTCATAACCCATGACCCAGCCGTGGTAGTTGTGAGTTTCTTCGCGCCAGCGGGAAGCAAAAGCCACATAGATCGTGTGCTGCTTGTGCCCGATCGGGTTGCCCAATAAGAGGAGCCCGGCCCGCTGAACCTGGCGGCGGGGCACAAAATCGACACGACCCGGAGGCACCGTGCTCGGAACGGATCCACTGATAACAATGTCCTGCAGCACTTTTCCTGAGCTCAGATTCAGCGAGGCGAGGTGATATTCCACTTCATAAGGTGGACTGCCGTCCCCGACTCCGTTCGCCGGATTCAGGCCGTTGGATATTGCGTAAACGATGTACAACTTTCCGCAGCTCGGATCGATGACCGGCGTCGCAAGAATGCCACCGTTGGCCGCAACGGGGAGCGCGGGATTCGGTGTGACCGGAAGGGAGCGGCTCCAGAAGAGTCCGCGGTTGGTACCCGGATTGCGCTCTTCGTCCGCGTCATAGGCATAAACGGTGTTCTTATCTGTGAAGGCGTAAATCACTTTCCGACGCCTCAACCCGATCCACACGCCACGAGCGTAGAGAAGCTGTGCGCTCAAGTTGCCGTCGACCGGACGCCAGTAGCGCAGGACCATGCCGGGACCTGTGGCGGTATCGACTGCAGCAGGAGTCAACTGTTTTTCCATCAGATAGGCGCCCGTGCGCATGTAATCGTTGTGCTGGGTGAGGACAGAGCGGGAAGACAGCTTGCAACCCGCTGCCAAGGCGAGGAGTACGAATAAGGACGTTATTAAGGCTTTGTACACGATCCGCGCGACCATACGCCGCTGCCGGTTGTGCGTCAAGCTCAAGTCAGCGCATATGTCAGCGCATAGTGTTAGCAGAGGCCTCCAGTTGATCTATGGCTCGATCCGGATGTGAACGACTTCGAGGCAATTCGCGACATTCTCAAAACCTGCTCGTGGTTGAAACTCGGATCGCACCGTACCAGGAGTTCTTTTGGTGCGGGCATCTCAAAGCCGCCCTGCGCGAACGGTTACCGACCGACACTAACGAGGCTACCTCTTTTGGGGCTTCCGGAATGTGTCATTGTATGTGCCTGTTGAGTTTGGATGGGATATAAGCACGCGAGATTAACCGATTCGAGCTTGGGAGCTTTGGTCTGTCCAAGGTCGTCAGGCTGGTATTGGGCCTTCGGAGTCTTGCAACAGTAGCACCAGCTATGCTGATCCGACCGCCGGAAATTGGAATAGCCTCGCGAATGAGTTAGTGCTTTCGCGAGTGGACGTGAACGGCGATTATAGTAAGGTGTGGCGGCTAGGCTTGACTCATGAGCGAGGCAAATGTGGTGGCAACACGTTCTACTCCGATCCACGCGCTTCGATTAGCATTGACGGCAAATATGTCGTCTATGATACCAATGCCCGGTTTGGCGGAACGGGAACAGGCCCAGCGATCTTAACAGACATAGTGGTGATGGGCCCGCTGTTCTGAGCGCAGTTGTCCCGCGCCTTTAGTTGAAGCATATATGGATAACAGGGTCAGACCTGGCCTTCATCCATTACTACCGCAAAATCCATGGATGCTCGCCCGCGGAGGCCGAAAATGCAGCAGTACTTTCGAGTCTCTCCGGTGAACCCATTGCTGGCCGTCTTGCGAGGTGACCTGCACGTACTGCAACGTGCTCCGCATATCGGAATGCCCATCAGCTGCATGTCCGAAGCAAAGGTGTTACCGTTTCCGCGTCGTACGCGGTGCTGACCTAGAATTCTGTACCGTCTTTGAAGAGGGGTAGAGGCATCCTGCCAGCCCGCCGCGGTTTGACAAGTGCCAGTAGCCATGCGGCCGCGAGTAGTTTGCTTGTCTATTACGCTTTGAAGTTATTGCGGGAGGTGGAGACGCTGGAGGAGATTCTGAAAGCGAGGATCTGAACGGAGAACATCGAAGCGCGGATCGACACTGAGCGCGGTGAGAAGCCACTTTCTGTCGGTGTAAGACTTTTCCAGCCAAACTAGGGACTTGTCACGATCGCCCAGCGCGGCGTAGTCCGAGGCGACGTCGTAGCTGCTGAGGGCCGGGCTTGCCTGGTCTCTATCAAGCGCTAACTTCGTTTGCCAAAAGCCACGGAGTCCCGAAGTGCGGTTCGCCTTTTGGAGAGCTGCCATTCTCGACGAGCTTGAGCCACCTAGCTCTTCAGCCCTCAAGTACTCTTTCACCGCAAGCGACTCAAGGCCTTTCTGGGCATAGCTTTCGGCAAGAAATTCGTGCAGGCCAAGTGAATCGGGATAGAGTTCAAGCCATTGCCCGGCAAACGCAATCGCCTCGTCGTATTGGCGCGAGTAATACAGGTTGAGTAACCAAGTTTGCGCAGCGACCTGGGAAATTGGGTCCAACACTTGAGCAGTTCGCATTTCTTTCCAAGACTCGTCAGCCCGCCGCAGGAGCATGAGCAGGTGCCCGTAACTCAAGTGAGCGAGAACGAGATTTGGATCAAGCTCGATTCCACGGCGAAATTCGCGTTCGGCAACCGGCCAATCCCAGTCCATTTCGGCTACATGCGCTAGGGCTATGTGCGCCTCCGCGAAATCGACGTCAAGCGCGGCAGCCCTTGTGGCAGCCGCTTTTACACGAGAGTGTGCTTCGTCGTAGGCGAGAAGCCCTATTGCGTGAGAATCGAAATAGCATTCGGCCAGCCGAGCGTAAGCCGGCGCGTAGGACGGGTCTTCGTCAGTGGCAGTTTGGAGGTACTTAACAGCTATTTGGGTGGCGTCGGGAGTGAGCTTCTCCCAAAAGTAGATACCCTTCAGGTAGTCCTGATAGGCTTGGGGATTGACGGGGCGAGCCGTTGCAAGCTGCGCCTGCTTGCTCGGGGTCAGGGTCAGCTTGATCTTCTGGGCGATGGCCTGGGCTACACCGGTCTGCAGCGCCAAAACATTTTCCAAATTTTGCTCTGAACTATCCGCCCATACGTGCGTCTGGTCGCTGCACTGGATCAGCTGGACAGTGATGCGGGCGCGGTTGCCTGCCGGAAATACACTCCCTTCCAAGACATATTGCACTCCGAGATCGTGGCAAATCCGGCCCAAATCTTTTTGCGAATTCTTGTAGGGCATCACCGAAGTGCGCGCGATGACGCCGAGGTGCTCGGGCTCCATGCGGCCGAGTTCCGTTATCATTTCCTCGGTCATTCCATCGCTGAAGTACTCCTTCTCCGGATCGTCGCTGAGGTTCTTGAAAGGCAGGACCGCGAGCTTGATCTTTCCGGTAGCGGAGTCCGCCCCGCGCCGCCAGCTTTTTGACACGAGGTAGGAGACAAACAAAAGAAGCGCCAAGAGGGCGACGGCTGCACCTGGCCCCCAGGGCATGCGAAGGCGTTCAAGCAACGTGGCCGCTTCCTCGCCTTCGGCCTCATCAGAATCGGAATCCAACTGGAGCTTGCGGTTCGCGTACCAGGCATTCAACTCCGACTTATAGGCATAAACGGCGCTTTGCCTTTCAATACGCAGGCGATGAACGGGCAACCCAGCCGTTTTTTCCCACCTCTGGACGGTGCGGACTTCCCGGCGGAGGAAGGCGGCGATTTCTTTCCAAGAGTCTAGGCGATTTTCAGGGGAGGCTCTCGTAGAGCCACTAGGCGTCGGACCTGGAGGCTGTTTGTCCATGAGGGCAGTTCTATGGCTGGTAGCAATTCTAATGAAGTCGCGTGAATTGGCATAGAGGTAGGGTGCCTCCTGAGCTGCCACCCTATAAGGTTGCCGGGAGCCTGGGATGACGGCGCAGTCTGCGGCGAAAAACGACGACATTTTGGTCCAGTAGTGAAGAGTCGCTCTTTGTCGCTTGAAGGAGCCTTCGGGACGTCGCATGCTGCGGGTATCTCGCCGGGATCGCTAGTCGAAGTGAGAGTCTTCCTTGCCCTTCGGGGAAGCTGGCCGAAGGACATGTGCTTGGTTAGGGCTAGGGTCAGCCAGAGAGATCCGGGGACGCGATCCGCGGAATGGAGTACTGGAACGCGATTTCCAGAGGGGGTTTATTCCTGGGTTGGCCCCTTGGAGCAACCGGGCTTTCTGGACTGGCTGTTGAGATTCGCGCTAAGCATTCTGCTCATACAGGCCAAGCGAAAGCGATGACTACGCAACCTGTCTGTAAAGGAGCTGACCAATGAGCTCAGTACGCTTCCAGAGCTCTCGGGCGCGACGCCCCTTCTGCATCCTCAAGGTCCTAGGCGACGTACTCGACGGCGGAGAAGTACGTTTCGTCGAGGCGACGAAGACACTGCAAACGGCGAGACGGCGTATCAGAACACTTGGAGAATCGTGCCCAGGCGAGTTCGTCATCTACAATCAGCAAA
>Ga0126379_10000752_pt1 | contig 18458 bp, 11 predicted proteins | sample PanSoiMetPlot_24_FD_92640 | JGI IMG/M metagenome (GOLD analysis project Ga0126379, IMG submission 92640) | Tropical forest soil microbial communities from Panama - MetaG Plot_24 | ecosystem: Environmental > Terrestrial > Soil > Tropical forest > Bulk soil | place: Panama | collected 2016-02-17
GCAACGCGCGATTCCGTCTGCGAGGAGTATCAGCAAGGGTAGATACGCAGGGAAGGTGTAGTACTCCTGATTAGTCGAGATAGCGAAGAAGACGAGGATCAGCCCGGCCAAGATCCAGCACATAAGACGGGTGCGCACGGCAAAACCGGCGGTGGGCTTCTCTTTGCGGACGTCACCGATCGTACGAATGGCTGCCGGTAGATACAGGCTCCACGGAAAGAGCCAAACCAGGTGAAGTGACCAGTAGAGCACCCAAGGCAGTTTGTTGTAGTCGCGCGGATAGCGCTTTCCCAGGAACCGAAGGAAGTGTTCGTTGACGAAATAGAACCAGAAAAAGCCGTGGCCATTCTGGCCGCCTGTATTCCGTAGCCCCGCAAGAATGTGCCAAGGTGCGGCGATCAGTAGAAAAAGAGCAAAACCTGAAAGTAGCCTGAACTCCCGCCATCGCCTCCAGTCGCCGGTTATCGCTAAAAATAGGAAAGCGGCGCCTCCGGGGAATGCTAGCGCAATCAGGCCCTTGGTGAGTACTCCTAATGCCATGCATGTGTAGCCGGCATACCAGCGCCAAGCGCTGCTCTGGGGCTCGAGTCCCGTCAGGAAGAAATAGAGAGCCGCGGCGATCAGAAGGCTTAACAGTACATCGGGGATCAGAATACGCGTGAAGAGAAACACCCCGGCGGCCGTGTAAACGAAGGCGGCGGCGTAAACGCCAGCACGCTCTCCGAAGGCGCGCTGGCCCCACACAAAAGCCAATAATCCGAGGAATAGAACCGACAAGGCCATTGGCAAGCGCGTGGCGAATTCATTTACTCCGAAAATGTGATAGCTGAATGCCACGAGCCAATAAGGCAAAGGGGCTTTTTCGAGATAACGAACTCCGTTGACATGCAGAGTCACATAATCGCCAGTTACGAACATTTCGCGGGCAGCTTCGGCGTGAGTGCTATCTGCATCATCGAGCAATGGCGGCGAAAAGACCGAACCCAGGTACACCGCCACGAACACGAGTACCAGCGTGCAGTACGAGACCGCCCGCAATCGTTGCGGTACGCGATGACCTTCCTCAGAAGTTGGAAGCGTAGAGATAGAGCTCAATTGGCGTGGACCTATACAAGGTTACAGAGGATGGGGAAGGCTCGCAAGCGCCGTCCGGTCAATCTGTTTTCGATGGCAAGGATTGTTTGCGTTCAAAGAACTTCCACTTATCCATCCCGGCTGGAACCGCAACATCGAAGAATCCGACCATCATTTCGTCGGAAGTCTGGTCTCCCCAGGTCACGGTCTTCGTGGGATCGGGATTATGCGGATTGTTCTTCGAGTTGTCATACCAGGCGATGGCCCGAAGTTTGGTTCCGGCCTTCAATAGACGCGGCTCGGCCAGCTTATAACTCAATTGCCAGTGGAAGTGATAATTCACGCGTAACAGCACTTCGACGCTGCCGTTATCGTCAACAATGTCGTATTCAAAACGTTTTCCACGCAGGTGCATGTGCGGAAAGAAACTGAGAAGAGTGGCGTCATTGGGAAGCGAACCTTGCACTTGGACGCGGAAATCATCTGCGCCGGGCGGGATGATCAAAGCATGGTTGTTCAATTGCAGAGTGATGACGCGCTGCTTAGGCGGAATCTTCGTAAAGACGAGACCGATGCTCGTTTGGTCTTGAGCCGCAGTGCCGTTCGTCGTGTAGTGCATTTGAAAAACGAGATCGGATCCTGCAGGAACGAATTTCGCCATTCCGTCGGGCCACTGATCCGGAGAACTGCCGGGCGCGTAAACGAGCAACAGATCGCTGGTCGTTTCGTGTGCCTGACGCCGCTCGACCGGATCGCTCAGGGTAGAGGCGGTGAAGGGCTCACCGACGGGCGCATGCCGGAGCCATTCCGAATCATGCGGACGTATATAGACCACAGCATGATGCACATTCGCTGCACTACCCGGACGAAGCTCCGACATTTGCACCCAGCGATCTTGGGCAAAATGCGTGGGCACGATCTCGTAGGTGTACTCCACTTCTCCGTGTGCAGGGATCTCGACCGCCTTTGGCATTTTCACGGTCAGATCCGGCTGAGGAATGTTCCAACCGTCTGCCCACTGCCTTGGAGGAGGCGCGTCTTTTGACTCACCAGCGGGTGCGCCCGCGGCGGCCCACGCCGCGATGGTTTCGATCTGATGATCTGTTAATGAGGGGTCATTCGAGAAATGGCCGAATCTCGCGTCGGCAAACCATGGTGGCATCATCTTCATTCCCACCGAATGCGCAATCGCGGGAGCCCATGGCCGCGTTTCTTCATATGTCACTAGCGGCATAGGCGCAATTTCACCGGGACGATGACAAACCTGGCAATGATCCTGAAGGATGGGCAGAATGTCTTTGTAGAAGGTCGGAGACGCCTTACCAGAGGGTTGACTGGCATGAGGACTCTGCCACGCTGCGCAAATGAACGCGGTTAGCCCGATTGCCAAGGCGACTGCAATTTTTCCCACATCTCTAGTCTCGCACAGCAGCCTGCCTGCGAGTGAGCGATCACACAGCATGTTTCGGCCAAAAATGCTAAATTCAACAATTCATGTCTGCTCCAAATTCGAACTTCGTCCGCGCCTGCAAGTCCCAACCGGTCGACCGAACGCCTGTGTGGTTCATGCGGCAGGCCGGGCGCTACATGGCCGAGTATCGTGCAGTCAGGAAGCAGCATTCGCTGCTGGAGATCTGCAAGAAACCGGCGCTAGCCGCCCAGGTTACGATCGACGCGGCAGAGATCCTCGGCGTCGATGCTGCCATCATTTTTGCCGACCTGCTTTTGCCGCTGGAAGTCATGGGCTTGCCTTTCCATTTTTCTGCAGGCGAAGGCCCTGTGATCGAGAAGCCCGTTCGCAGCAGAGTGGACATCGCAAATCTGCGTACCGACCGATGGGCTGAACTCGGATATGTTTCCGAAGCCGTCGGTCTGGTGGCGAAACACTTCGCGGATCGCGTTCCTCTCATCGGCTTCTGCGGCGCGCCATTCACCCTCGCCAGCTACATGATCGAGGGCGGAGGATCGCGAAACTACGTTCATGCCAAGAAGATGATGTACAACACTCCCGCTGACTGGGATACGCTGATGGGCAAGCTCGTTGCCGTCACGACGGCGTACTCGGCCGAGCAGGTACGCGCAGGTGCCGACGCGATTCAGATCTTCGATAGCTGGGTTGGATGCCTGAGCGTCGAAGATTATCGCTGTTACGTTCTTCCGCACGTCAGCGGCATGGTGAAGCAACTGCAGAAGACTGGTGTACCGATCATCTACTTCGGTACGGACAGTGCAACGTTGCTCCCGTCAATGAAAGAAACCGGCGCAGATGTTATCGGTCTCGACTGGCGTGTTCCGCTCGATGAAGGGTGGCAACGTGTGGATCACAAGGCAGCGGTGCAAGGAAATCTCGATCCTGTGCTGCTGTTTGCCGACTGGAAAGAACTGAAGTCGCGCGCAGAGGAGATTTTGCGCCGGGCAGGAGGACGACCCGGACACATCTTTAACCTCGGCCACGGCATTCTTCCTGAGACGCCGGTGGATAACGTAAAGAATCTGGCGAAATTCGTTCAGGAGTATTCCGCCGCAGGATCGACCAACCAAAAGTCCGATGGCGGAAGCCGGCATCGATGAAACGCATCGCCATCATCGGCGGGGGAATCTCGGGCCTCGCCGCAGCATTTGAGATCGAAGAGCAGCGCAAAGCCGGCGCTGAACTTGAATACACGTTATACGAGTCCTCTTCTCGCCTTGGTGGCGTGCTCCGCACAGAGAAGATCGACGGTTGCATCGTTGAGGCCGGCCCTGATTCATTCGTTACAGAAAAACCTTGGGCGGCCGATCTTTGCCGCACCCTGGGAATTGGCGATCAGCTCATCGGATCGAACGACACCGATCGTAAGACTTACATCCTGACGCGCGGCCGGTTGGTCGAGATGCCCGATGGGCTGATGTTCATGGTCCCGACGAAAATTCTGCCGACGGGCCTCTCTCCGCTCTTCTCCTGGAGAACCAAGCTGCGCATGACGCGGGAACTCTTCCATCCGCCGCGTGCAGTGGATCACGATGAATCCGTCGCCGACTTTGTCGAGCGACATTATGGCCGTGAGATGGTAGACCGCCTCGCGGATCCCTTGCTTTCAGGCGTCTACGGCGGAGAGTCAGCCACGCTCAGCGTGCGTGCAGTGCTGCCACGATTTGCGGAGATGGAGCGAACGCATGGCAGTCTGGGACGAGCAATGCTTGCCGCACGCAAGAAGATGGGGAAAGGACCACGCAAACCCGCGCCTCCACTCTTCACGTCGTTGACCGACGGGATGCAGCACCTGGCCGAATCGGTGACATCGCGCCTAACTCCCGATTCTCTACTGACAAATGCTACGGTGCAGGCCATTCAGCCAGAAGCTGGTGGCTGGGTCGTTTCAGCGGGAATGCAATCGGACCAATTCGATGCGGTAGTGATTGCCTTGCCAGGACTGGCTGCTGCTAATGTGCTGAGGCTTACGAGTGGCCAGCTCGCGGACGAGCTGGCGGCCGTGCAATATAGTTCTTCGATTACAGTTGGGATCGGCTACGACCGAGAAGTACGGTGCTCCCTTCCACCCGGCTTCGGATTTCTCGTCCCGCGCAGCGAAGGCAAGCGACTGCTGGCAGCCACTTTCGTCCATAACAAATTCCCGCATCGCGCTCCTGAGGATCGTGCCCTGCTGCGTTGTTTCTTCGCTGGAATGAATGCCGAGAACGTGTGGCCGCTCTCCGACGATCAGATCGTCGGAATCGTGCGCAATGAATTGCAGCAGATCATCGGGCTTCGCGCCGAGCCGCTATTCGCACGCGTCTACAAATGGAAGTCGGCGATGGCGCAATACAGCGTTGGCCACCTCGAGCGCCTCGAGCGCATTGAACGCTTACGGCAGCAGCTACCGGGTTTGACTCTGGCCGGCAATGCTTACCGCGGAATCGGTGTTCCTGACTGCATTCGCTCAGGGCGCGAGGCGGCAAAGCTAGCATCGCAGTCCTGAGAGGATTGGGGCGGTCAAGAAGTTCGGGTAGTCCAATGCCCTCGTGTGCACCTGTCATATCGAGCGACGCGGGGAATCCCTTCCCGCAACAGTTGTTCTAAGGTAGGGATGCTTCGACTCCGCCGGAGTTCCGCTTCGCTGCACTCCGGCTCCGCTCTGCATGACATTGCTGGGCGGCGCAACGGAAGATGAGCCACACCATTTAGCAAACGACGCTCAGGTTCTTACGCTGCGGCTTGTGGCGACCGGTCTTCAGCTGGAATCTCGGTTGTTTCCGACAGTTGCACAGGCAAGCGAACAGTCACGATCGTACCGTTCGATCCCGAGCTTAATTCCATGGTTCCGCCTAATTGCCGGATCCGTTCCTGCATGCCGCGAATTCCCACACCCGGCGTACCCGCGGATGCCATCTCTTCCAGTTTTTTGGATGGAATGCCCTTGCCTTTATCTTCAATCTCGACCTGACAAGTTCCGTCGCGTTCGCGAACGCGAATTCGCGCAACCGGGCTTCCTGAGTGCCGGTGGATATTGGTGAGACATTCCTGTACCACGCGGAAAATCGCGGTCTCCATTTCTGCCGGGAGCCGGACAAAATCTTCGGACATATCGAGATCAACTCTGATGTTACTGCGCTGGGAAAACCCGCCGACATACCAGCGGAGCGCCGAAGCCAGCCCGAGTTCGTCGAGCAGAGGAGGATGCAACAGGTGGGAGATCGTTCGGACCTCAGTCACCATCTCACGGACAAGGCCCTCACTGTCGTTTAGCGCGATAGCGGTCCTGGCCAGCTGTTCGATATCAGCACGGACCGTCGTCAGATTCATGCTAAGCGCCGCCAGAGTTTGGCCGACGCTGTCGTGCAATTCGCGGGCGATACGTCTTCGTTCGTCATCCTGCAACTGCATAAGACGAGCGGAAAGGTCACGCAAATTGCGGTTGACGTTGTCAAGATCCGCAGTGCGCTCCCGCACCTTGAGTTCCAGCTCCTCCTGTGCCTGCCAGAGCGCGGCGTTCTGCCGTCGGCGTGATTCGCCCATCAAAATGATCAGGACAGAACAAACCAGGAACATTGAAAAGCCTATCAAGTCCGGTGCAGTCGAAGCCCGAAAAGCATGGATGCCCGGACCGAATCCAGATCCTACGGCCACTACCGCCAGCACGGCAGTCATAATTGCTGGTGCAACACCGCAGTACCAGGCAGAAAAGGCCACGGCCATGAATAGAACTACGGGTGCAAAACGATCGCCGCCAACGAATGCCATTCCGGCACAAACCGAGACAGCAACCAATAGTGCAGCGCCCGAAAGGAGGTAGCGCAGCAGATTACTTCGTGAGATTCGTGCAGAAAGCGAAGTGTCGCTTCCCATGTTTCCTAGCCTCCGGAATTCTTAAACCGACCGAAGTGGCGGAAGGACGCTGCGCGTGGCAGCGCCGAGGTTAAGGCTCTCCCACAGAATTACTAAGTTAGTAACAATAATAGCAGGATGGGCAAGATCATCGAAGGCGGAGAAGCATTCTTTTTCAAGAAGCCTCCCTGGTGTACCTAAGCAGATATCTCCTGGTTGTCTTGAGGCTGCCGACGGCGCAGATGGGCCAGCACTAACCGGATCTCGTCATACGTTACTTCGGGCGGCAGCACGTCTTTGAGTGGCTTCAGTCGCTCGATTTTCTCCAGTCCAGCCCGATGGCAGGCCGCTTCGATGACTGCCACCTTGTTACGGTCGATCCAGTCTGGGTTGAAATCGACTGCTCCAATCTCGACTAGCGCAGCAACGGCGTTGATCACAGTTCCGAGTTGGCGTTCACGAATTTGAGCAATCTCCTGTAAGGTCTTGCCTTGCGAGATCAGACTGAGTGTCTCGACCGCCGGGGCAGTCTTCTTTTGTGGGACAGCAGATGCTCGGTCACCCTCGCGATAGCGTTGGATTGCCGCCAGAATCTCGCGGCCAAAGAGTTCGGCCTTACGCTCGCCGATGCCGGTTATCGTTCTCAGTTGTTGAATGGAAGTGGGCATCATCCGGCAGATTTCCTCGAGCGTCGTGTCATGCAGGATGACAAATGCGGGAACTCCTTGTTCTTTTGCGGTCAGGCGGCGCCACTCACGCAGATACTCGCGTAGTTCGGCGTCTGCTTCGGCCAGGCGAGATGTGGGCGATGCTGAGCCGACAAAGACCTGGCGCACCGTCGCGCGGCTTGCCGCCAGGCTCAGCCAAGGTGGCAGCGTCCCGCAAACATCGCATGCCTCGCATGAGTTCCACTTCGGGGTTTCGCCAAAGTGCGTGCAGATCTGGCGATGGCGGCATGCTTTCGACTCGGCGAACTCTCGAATCTTGTGGTAGCGCTGCCACGCTCGGTCGCGTTCGGCGGCATCCATGATCTGGTTCGCAAAGAAAGCGAGCAGTCCCGCATCCTGTTTTTGCCAAAGAAGAATGCAATCCGCAGGATTGCCATCGCGCCCGGCCCGTCCGGCCTCCTGATAGAACTGCTCAACCGACTTCGGTAGCGACAAATGAATCACAGCGCGTACGGTAGCTTTATTGATGCCCAGCCCGAACGCGATGGTGCCCACCAAGACGCGGACTTCGTCCGACATCCAGCGTTCCTGGTTGCGGCGCCGTTCGTCGCCTTGCATCCTGGCGTGATAAGGCAGAGCGGGGATGCCTTGATCTTCCAGAAAATCGACGGTCTCTTCCACCTTGGCGATGGTGGGCGAGTAGACAATCACATTGCCTTCGGCATAGTTCCTCAGTGCAGTCACGAGGAGCGCTGTATGTTCCACGCTGTCGCATTCGCGCACCAGATATCGAAGATTCGGCCGATGAAAGCTGGCAATGTATTTGTCGGGATTGCGCAACGCAAGCTGCGCCAGAATGTCGTGCCTGACATGCCGCGTGGCGCTCGCGGTAAAGGCCGCGATCGGGCGATCAGGAAAGTTCCCCCGCAAACGGCTGAGTTGGCGATACTCCGGGCGGAATTCGTGACCCCACTCCGAAATGCAGTGCGCTTCATCGATCGCGAAAAACGAGATTGGCACCTGCTGTAGCCATGCCGTCGTATCGGCACGCTGCAGTCGCTCCGGAGACAGATATAACAGGCGATACGTACCCTGCCGTGCCTTCTGCTGCACACTCTTTTGCTCCTCGTGGCTCAGTGAACTGTTGAGGACGGCCGCCGGAACCCCCATCTGACTGAGCTGAGCTACTTGGTCCTGCATGAGAGCGATCAGCGGAGAAATCACAACCGCGGTTCGCTCGGAAATGACCGCCGGAAGTTGATAGCACAGTGATTTTCCACCGCCGGTCGGCATGACGACGCATGTGTCATGGCCCGCGAGCAGACTTCGGACGACGCGCTCCTGGAGTGGACGGAACTCGGAATATCCCCAGTAACGGCGGAGAGGAGTCACGAGGTCCACTTCAGCAGTCATGGTTTCCAGTATAGGGGCTCAGCAAGACCTTCCAGATGAAATGAGGCCTGCAAACAGGGTGCAATTCCAAATAGGAACTCTAAGTCTGAGGCAAGATTCGCCCTGGTAGCGACGGCCGTGCCGGTGGATAGTATTTGTTAAACAAAACGCAAACCAACGCGACTACGACAAAGCAGAATACGCTACCCTCCGGTCCGACAGAACCTCCACTCAGCCAATCCGGCCCGCGCAGCGACGAACTGAGTAAGTGGCCGGGAGACACCATCCCGCTGTCCGGAACGGAATAGAAGAAGGTTTCACCCCAGTCCCACGCGGCATGAAAACCGACGGCAAACCATAAGTTCCCCGTACGCCGCAGAGTCAGGCAGAAGAAAAATCCGATGAATCCGGCGGCAATCAGTCCTGGCCAGTGCTCACCGTTGTTTCTGAGATGAGTCAATCCGAATGCGAAAGAAAGGGTAATCGCAGCAGGCCAAAATCCCACGCCTCGTGCCAGTGTGAATTGTGAGTACCCGCGGAGCAAGAATTCTTCAAACAGCCCGACCAGCACAAACATCACGGACCAATAAACAGCGAACCTCACGATGCGTGCGCCGTGCAGCGCCAAGTGGCCGAATGAGAAGGAATGCAGGGCGTAAAGAGCGAACATGAGCAGGCTGATTGCGGAGACTCCCCAAATGGCGCCTACCCAGAACCGCCGCCCGAAAGAGTCTTTCAGCGGGAGCCCATAAATTCGCCAGGGCCGTCCCTCAACTCTTGCCAATACAACTGCGGGAATCACGGCCGCAAGAACGTTCCCGAACTCTTCCAGTAGTCCAGACCACAGTCCGCTCGGTCCAAGATCGCGTGCCCATGCCAGTTCGACGGCAAGCCTCTGCGCGGCGTAAAACATTAGTACGTAGAAAGCGAATCCCCAACCGGGACGCAGACCGTGCGGGCCAAGAAACAAAGTGCGGGCATATGAGGGCGCAGTTGCGACTGCGAACTCCGGAGCCTGGGGGGCAGCGGGCACAGCCTGTGCGGGATTGCGCTCTGATTGTGTTTCGACGTTGCTCATTGTAGAACGATTCCGGCGTGTGCCTCCGCCATGGTAAAACACTCTGCTCGGCTCTATGTCTCAATTCTTTACACGCGAGCGCTTCGGGCGCCCTCAACTGTTTGCTGCATTGCTGCTGTTGGCCTTTCTGGGCCAGGCTGGCTGGCTCGTTTATGCTGAAATCGGCTCCGTTCAAAACCTGGATGGCAGTGAAGCTTCACGTATTGGAGAAGGATGGAAGCAGTGGCATGGCCGGGGCATTGCGGCCGCACCCTACATAGAGTCTCAGGGCGGTTCTGCTTTCGATCCGTTCTTGAGTGATCCCAGCGGCTTTGATACCCAGCGCTCACCGCTTGTTTATCTTGCGACGGTCGCCCCTCTACTGGCGTGGCCGCGCGACCTTGGCCCCGATACCGCACCTTACTGGCGATGGTTGGTCAAGCTTCCTTTTCTCGGCTGCGGGCTATTTCTAGGCGCCTCGCTCTGGTATGTGGCGAGGCGATTGTGTGGGAACACCGGCGGTCTGGTCGCGCTGACTTTCTATTGTTTTTCTCCACTTTTTATTCAGGCCAGTGCGGTGTGGCATACCGAGCCGGAGATTGTTGGCGCCTGGGGAGCCTTCGGAACAATCTTCACGGCGATCGCGGTTGCTCACACGCTCTATGCGCCACGGGAAGTTGTTCTGTGGAATTGGCGAAGGATCGTGTTGCTGGGAATCTCGATGGCTATCGCAATCGGATCTCAGTTTTCGCTGATTGTCGTTGTTCCGATGGCTCTCGCCTTCTTACTCTATGTCGCGCCCGTGCGTCGAGGCGCCGCAGTAGTGATTTGGCTTGCTGCCTGTGCTGTGGCTGCCATTTTGCTGTTTGGGATCTACTTCTTTCATCCACATAGTTTTTTGGAGAGCATGCGACACGCGAGTTTCTGGGGAGTTACCTGGCAGGGCTTTGCTGTTCCCGGAGTCTACAAGCAGGTCGCGATACAGATCAGTCGCGCGTGCCCTGCACTCGCATTGGTGTTCCCCGTTTGTCTCGTGACTTACGGCGTGTGGCGACGGACGCGATACTTTGGCAATACTGCTCCATTGCTAGTGGCCTTAATATTTATCGGGCTTGGAATGGCGCATCCGAACATCGCAGCGCCCGGATTTCTTCTCGCATCGGTACCATACCTCTTCATCTTCGTGTCAGGAGTATTGGCGGATCTCATGGAAACGAGCTATCGCCAGGTCATATTGGCTTGCGTAGTGGCCCTGCTGATTACTTATGTGGCTCGAACCTTGATGGCTCTCGCGCAAGTGGTGCGAGGATAGCGACGCGGCCGCGCTAGGTGTGCGCCACCGCACGATGTTCTGCAAGCCTCTGAGCAAGGAAATCCTGGAAGCCCTGCATCCCCTCACCGGTCTTTGCCGAGAGACGGAAGATCTGCATGCCCGGGCGAACTGCTTCGATGCTCTTTCGGGCAGTCTCCCAGTCAAATTCCACTGCCGCCGCCAACTCGTTCTTGGTGATCACAGCGACATCGGAACTGTTGAAGATTGTCGGATATTTCAGCGGCTTGTCTTCCCCCTCGGTAACGGACATCAATACGAGCCGCAGACTTTCGCCCAGGTCATAAGAAGACGGGCACACGAGGTTGCCCACGTTCTCCATGAATAGATAATCCAACTGATTCAGTTCCCAGCCCTGCAATGCGTTTTGCACCATCGCGGCTTCCAGATGACAAAGTGTTCCCGTCGTAATCTGCTTGACGGGAGCCTTACTCCGCGCCAGGCGAACTGCATCGTTTTCCGTCGCCAGGTCTCCAACCAGAGCTGCAACTCGATAATGCGGCTGCAATTGCGTCAGGACTTTTTCCAGAAATGTGGTCTTCCCTGAGCCGGGACTCGATACCAGGCTGACGACAAATACTCCCGCGGACCGGAATTGCTCGCGCAGAGCGCGGGCAATCACGTCATTCTGCTTCAACACATTGCGTCGTACTTCGACTAGCCGCGGCTCAGTCATTTCGATACCTCCTCATCTTCGACTTCGAGGGCAAACACTTCCAGTTCCTTGCCGCGAACAATATTCATGGTTGGTGTTCCGCAGTCGGGACATGTGAAGGACTGAAGCGAAATTAGCGTCTTATTCTCGTTGCATCTTGGGCACAGGATTACGACCGGCACATCTTCAACGATCAGCTTCGACCCGGCGAGTGGAGTGTCTTCGCGTGCGACCTCATACGAAAACAGTAGTGCATCTTTCACGACCCCCGAAAGTGCGCCCAGCCGCAAATGAACGGCGCTAACCTGGACTCCCCGTCGTTGCGCCTCTTCGGTGGCGGCCTCAACGATTCCCATCGCAATGGAAAGTTCGTGCATGCTGTCCGAATCAGCCCTTCTAGCTGATTCTAGCGCCCGAAGCGGATTTCGACATCTTGCGGCACATAGGATTCGCTCGGTCCGGTGGGCATTTGGATTTTCAGCTTTCCATTCTTTAGGGCCGCCCCTTTCACAGAGGAAATCTGCGCGGGATTCCAAACTGCCATTTCGTAGCTGCTTCCAGCCCGTCCTGAAACCTGTAGCGTTAGCTGCGTCTTGGCCGCATTCCAAGACTGACTGGTCACTCGAAGTCCGCGGCTAGCGCTCCCCAAAGGTGGCAATTCGCTATTAAGTGAGAGTCCGAAATCGTTCTTCAAATGGATGACCAGATTACTTGGGCCGCCGGACACCGGGAAACGCACCAGCACATGCTGATCGTTTGAATTCGGCTGCACCTTGAAGGGCAGGGACCGACCATTCATCTCGACGCTCACGATTTGGGTTCTCACGCTGAACGCCGGAGAGAACTCGATCCAGCAATCGCCAGTTCCGCCACGTTTTGCTTCGAGCGCGACACTATCCATAGTCTTGCGGTACTTGAGATCGACACTCACTTCGCCTACGTGGACATTGTGTATCCCGACTGAGGTCCAGTCCGCAGGAATGTGCGGCGCAAGGTTCATCTCGTGCTTCGCTGCATCGATCTGTAGTCCCAACATTCCCCGCAGAATAGGGCTGATGACCATCGCGGCAGACCAGATCTGGTGCGGAGAGCTCGTCGCGAACGATTGGTTGTAATCGCCAGAGAGAACCTCAGTGAAATGCCCCAGCGCACCATCAACTCCGAGCAGAGCGTTCGATCGCAGATTCAAGTAAGCCGGCAACTCTCGGTGATATCGATATTCGCCAACCGATGCCCAACCCGTGAAAAGCGGCCAGACGGAACCATAGTGATATCCGGAGCCATCGTAGATGCTGGATCGATCCGAGATGATCCGCATGCCCCAGTCGCTCTGATGTTCCTCTGCGGCCAGCTTTGTGATGGTCTGGTCGGCCCGGCTGGCATCGGGCAATCCGAACCACATCGGTACAGTGGTAAGAACGCTAAGTTCATCGACGCGCTGGTTGTCCTTGTTCAGGCCGAATGCGTAGATGTTCTTATCCGGCGACCAGAACGCTTGATCCAGCGCAGGCCTGCTCTTCTCAAATTCTGATGTTAACTGTTTGCTGACGTCATCCTTACCAAGCAATGCAGCCAGATTCGAGAGTGAATGGAGCGCCTCAATGCCAAGTCCAGCGTGGTAATACTCATTCTTCACCGGAAGCAGAGGCCCGCCTTCGACCCAGCCATGTCCCACTCCAGCATTTTGGGCAAAGCCGTTGGAGTCGTAGGTCGAGCGCAGGAATTCGTAGGCGCGCCAAACGTTGTCCCACTTCTCGCGCGCAAAGGCCAAGTCACCACTCTGCACCGCGTAGTCATTCATGGCGATGATCAGAAGTGGCGTTGCATCGGCGGAAACGTACGGGTAGGGATAATCCTTGAACCAAGGCACCAGCCCTGCGCTCTGCGAGATCTCGTGCGGGACCTTTCCATCCTGCCGCTGATACTTGCAGATAAAGTCGATCGCCGTCCGGGCTGTCGCGTAGTCCCCTTCGGCGTTCAGCGCGAACGAAGTCCAAAGGGAATCGCGGCCGAAGAACCACGCGAAGCCGGGCCGCTGGCTTGTGCCGGATGTGCGGTATCCGGCTACAAGTCCGGTCCCAAGATACGGATTGGTTACAAGACCCTGAATCGTGCTGATGCGTGCCCCGTCGTAAGCTTGCTGAACGGCCGCGTCGGGCAAATCGACAGAGACCGTTTTCGTGAGGTAATCACGATAGTAGTCCGCGGACTGCCGAATCTGATCAGAGTAAGAGGCCAGCAGCCGATGATACGTTTTGGACGCCTCTTCCATACCCGCAGTCGAAGCAGCGATCACGACTGCTTTCGTTTCTTTCCCTTTGGGCGTCACGCCCAAGCGAAAGGAGCTTTCGTCTGACGCGGAGTAATTCGTCTGGTACGCAAGATGAGAGTCGCCCCCCGTCGGCGATCCAACGAACGCCACGAATCTGCGAGTCTCCTCACCGAACACGAATGCGTGGCCCCTGGGATCCCAATTTAAGTAAGTCCCTCCCAGAGCAGCCGGCCATTCGAGTTGAAAGTCCGGGATGAAGGAAGCCTCGATTTCCAGAGGCTGCTCGGTTTCGACCTCAAGCAGAATGATGGCTCCTTGCGCATCCAGCGGAACGCAGAGGGTCTCGCGGACACGGAAGGAATCGCCGGCATAAAGAATTGAAGCCGACTCCGGGCGGACTGTAAGCGTACGTGCCAGGCTTTCGGCAGGAAGTGCGCGGTCATCAACGTGAAAAGTCAGATGAAATTCTCGGAAGATTTTCAGGGGATAGACCCACGCTTCAAATCGTCCGGTTTCATTGCCGAACAATCCGGCGCGAGTGCCGACCACGGGCAAGAACTCCCAGCTTCGAACTGTCCTAGTGAGTTCGGGACCTTGCACTTGTTGCGCTGGCGCAATCGACGAACAAAAAACGAGATAAATTGCGAATCCAAAAAGAACTGTCGAAACGGCTCGCAAGAGGCTCGGAACGCAGGATTTCATCATTCTCTTCTTCGGGATTGGGGACTTCGTGTGCTGGAAGCTTGCAAAGTGCCGGTTACCTTGCATATAAGAGGGAAAGGGCGAATATTAGCACGACCCGAGCGGGCCAGGTAGCGACCTCTTGTTCCCTTCACGCCGAAGTTTTCTCAAATCTCTAAGCCGGTCTGCGCTCGTGCTGTCTCTCGAAAATGTTCTCGCCCTGGCGTGGCCGAGACAATCCGCAGCTCACGCAGTGCTTCAAGAGAAACCATCCCCGAAAGAATCTCCTGTCGACGTCGGAGTCAGCTTCGTGAATGTCGCGCGGGAATCTGGTCTGAATGCGAAAACCATCTTCGGCGGCGAACACAAGAACAAGTATCTGCTCGAGACCACCGGATGTGGAGTGGCTTTCTACGACTACGACAACGACGGATGGCTCGATATTTTCCTGGTGAACGGTTCACGCGTGGAAGGCTTCCCAGCGGGCAGTGAGCCCACGTCGCATCTCTTCAAGAACAACCGCGACGGCACATTTACCGACGTGACTTTGAAAGCAGGAGTCGCTCACTCGGGCTGGGGCCAAGCATGTTGCGTAGGCGATTACGACAACGATGGTTGGGACGACCTGTTCGTAACCTACTTTGGCAAGAATGTTCTCTACCACAATAATGGAGACGGAACGTTTACCGATGTAAGCGCAAAGGCCGGCATTGCGGGAAATGGAAAGCGCTGGAATACGGGCTGCGCGTTTGTCGATTACGACCGCGACGGCCGTCTCGACTTGTTCGTCGCGAACTACATCGACATGGATCTCGCCACTGCTCCGGTGCCGGAATCCGGACCATGCCTGTACAAGAGCGTGATGGTCGCATGCGGACCGCCGGGACTCCAAGGCGGGAAGAACATCCTCTATCACAACAATGGCGACGGCACCTTTTCTGACGTGTCGGAAGCATCGGGCATTCTCAGCGCCAACGGAACCTACGGACTTGGAGTGCTTACAGCTGACTTCGACAACGACGGCTGGCCCGACATCTACGTCGCCGACGACTCCACGGCGAGTGCGCTCTATCACAACAAGAAGAATGGCAAGTTCGAGGACATTGCGATAGAAGCGGGATGTGCACTCAGTCCCGATGGCAAGCCCCAGGCAGGAATGGGAGTGTCCGCGGCCGACTACGATATGGACGGCAATCTCGATATCGTGAAGACGAATTTTGCCGGCGATACGCCATCGCTTTATCACAACCAGGGCGGAGGGAACTTCGAAGACGCGACATTTACCGCGGGCCTCGGAGCCCACACCCAATTTCTCGGATGGGGCTGCGGCTTCTTCGATATGGATAACGACGGTTGGCCTGACATTCTGATCTGCAACGGTCACGTCTACCCAGAAGTCGAGCAACTTAAGACCGAAGCCGGCTACGCTCAACGAAAACTGCTTTACCAGAATCTCCACAACGGGCACTTCGCCGACATCTCATACCAAGTTGGGCCGGGTATCTCGGAACCAAGCGCGTCGCGCGGTGCGGCCTTTGGAGATTTTGATAACGATGGCGACATCGACGTCGTGGTCAACACTGTGAATGGGTATCCCCAGTTGCTCCGTTGCGATTCAAAGCTTGCGAACAACTGGATTAGAATCCGAACGATCGGGACAAAATCGAATCGCAGTGGCATTGGCGCCCGCCTTACCTGCGTCACTACAGTTCCGGGAGAGTCAAAGCCTCACCGGCAGATCGACGAAGTTCGCAGCGGTGGCGGGTATTTCTCGCAGAGTGATTTGCGTGTGCACTTTGGAATTGGCAAGGCAGAGAAGGTCGACTCACTTGAAATCCGCTGGCCTAGTGGACAAGTCGATACCCTGAAAGACGTGAAGCCAAACCAGGTGATCTACGTCAAGGAAGGCGAGGGGATTGCACGCACGATGCAGTTCGAGAAGCCTAAGAAACCGACCCGGTAATTGTCATTCTGAGCGAGGATTTTGTTTCGCCGAAGGCGAAACAAAACCACAGTCGAAGAATCCCTACCCCTGAGATGATGCCCCGCTGCATTGCTGCAGCAGCGATCGAAATGACGATCCCTAAGCCTTCTTGGGATCAGCTGCTACGGGGCTTCCCTTGCCCTCTTCGAGCACGTGTATCTTATCGATTCCAGTTCCCGTAAATCTCTCTGTGAGTCCACTGGGCCAACGAATCTCAACCCACTCCACCTTGTCGGCCTTCCCGAGCCCGAAATGCACTCGCATGTCGTTATTCGAGATATAACTCGATCCGCTACGGACTTCATCCACCAACATGCGTGTCGGAGTTTTCACTCGAATACGAGCACCGATGCCATCCCGGTTCGATTTTGTCCCTACCGTGCGAATCGCGATCCAGTGATTTGAATTGTGAACTTGATTGACCAGCAAGCTCGGCGCGGCATTCATGTTGTTGATCACGGCTGAAATTCTGCCGTCATTCCACAGATCACCTACCGCCAGTCCGCGAGACGAAGCTGAAGTTGTAATCGCCATTCCTGCCGAGCTCGAAATATCCGTAAACGTACCGTCACCGTTGTTATGGAAGAGAATGCGCGGCTCTTTGTAGCTGCTGCCGAGGTGTTGGCTGTCGACCTCAGGGTAAACATGGCCATTTACGAGCAACAGGTCGGGCCAGCCGTCATTGTCGATGTCGAGAAACATCGTGCCCCAACCCAGGTATTGCGTGTAGAGGCCGAGGCCCGCCGCAGTGGTTGCGTCGGTGAACGTGGCATCCCCGTCGTTTTTGTACAGAGTCGACGTGTCGTCGGAGAAATTCGTCTTGAAGATGTCGAGATGGCCGTCGCCGTTGAAGTCGCCGATGGTCGAGCCCATGCCGGCTTGTTCGCGGCCGTCTTCGTTGAATGCGGCGCCTGCGGTTACGGCAACATCCGTGAAAGATCCGTCATGATTGTTGCGATAAAGAATGGAAGGAGTGCTATCGCACGCAATGAAGATGTCGGGCCAACCGTCTTCGTCAAAGTCGAGCGTCGACACGCTGAATGCGTAATGCCCGTCAGTGCGATCGATGCGCGCCTTCTTGGTGGCGTCCTCGAAAGTTCCGTCGCCCCGGTTGTGGTAAAGAATGTTCTTCGCTCCCGCCAACCCGCGCGGCCCACACATCACCGGAACGCCTTTCCATATACAAGTCGGCCGCTCGCCCGGAGCGGGGGCCGTGGCCAGATCGAAGTCGACATAGTTCGCAACGACGAGATCGAGATGCCCATCCCGATCGTAGTCAATGAAGGCGCACCCTGTTCCCCATGCCTTGCCGGATCCGCCGACTCCCGACTTCTCTGCGACTTCGGTGAACGCGCCGTGATCGTTGTGATAAAGCTTGTTCTTGCCGTAATAGGTGACGTAGAGATCTTCCCACCCGTCGTTGTCGTAGTCCCCGACGCAGACGCCTTGTCCCCAGCCCGTTGCGGTGAGACCAGCTTTAGCGGTCACTTCGGTAAAGGTGCCGTCATGATTGTTGTGGTAAAGACGGTTCGTTGCGCCTTTTCCGGCCGGAAAATCTTCCAGTCGAGTGCCATTCACCAGGAAAATATCCGGCCAGCCATCGTTGTCGTAATCGAATATGGCCACTCCGTTGCCGGTCGTTTCGATGATGTACTTCTTGGTGTCAATTCCGCCGAAAATGTTCTGGGCGGTGAGTCCGGACTTTTCGGCAAGATCCGTAAAATTCGCGATGGGCGCGGTAGCAGAAACGGTGGGCTTGGCTTGCTGTGCGATTGCGATCGGATCGAAGAGCAATGAACTCCCGAACGACAAGCTGAGCGCCAAAAGAAATCGCAGGCAGAAATTGGGATTTTGGTAAACAGGCATGCGGCCTTCGTTGATGTTAGGGGCGCACTGCAAAAGGGTCAAGCAGAAGGGGGGGAGAGATATACAGGGCGGGAAAATTCCTACACCCACCGGAAAATGCCTGGGGCGGGGGGGGCGCGTGCGTGTGCTTGCCTGGCGCGCGGGGCGAGGGGCCAGAGTAACCAACGAGTTAAC
>Ga0126379_10000755_pt1 | contig 18422 bp, 13 predicted proteins | sample PanSoiMetPlot_24_FD_92640 | JGI IMG/M metagenome (GOLD analysis project Ga0126379, IMG submission 92640) | Tropical forest soil microbial communities from Panama - MetaG Plot_24 | ecosystem: Environmental > Terrestrial > Soil > Tropical forest > Bulk soil | place: Panama | collected 2016-02-17
CGGAGAGCTCTCCCGGTCCGGATTGCGGGTCCGCGAGGGGTCCTTGACCGGCCGCGTCCTGCGACCGGGCCGCCGCCGGAAAGAGCCGGCCACGCCCGAGCTTTGAGAGTCCGAACCGCCGGATCCCGTGGCGTCCGGCGATCTCCGGGTCGATCGCGTAGGCGGACGCCCGGTCCGGCATCGACGCGGTGGCCGATCGCGTCGATCGAGGTTCCTTCGAAACGGTCGAGGATCTCGATCGCCGCGGCGGTATGGTCGGCGGCGCCGCCCTCGCCGATGCGGTCCGCCGACTCGGAAGCGATCGCCCGAAGCGGACCCTCGCTCGCGGAACACTCGAAGAGCCTGGACCTGAGAGAAGAGCTTCCCGCGTTGAAGACCGCGGCTCTCACCCGGCCGCGGCGGCGGACTGCTCCGGCTCGCCGCAGAACCTCCGGACGCAGTCGAGCAGCCGGGCGGGCTCGATCGGCTTGCGGATGAAGTCGGCCACCCCGGAGGCGTCGCGGATGAAGGGGAGACCCGAAAGCAGGACGACCGGCGCCCGTTCGCGGCCGCGCTCCGCGGCATGGCGCTCCAGGAACTGCCAGCCGTCCATTCCTGGCATCGCGAGATCGAGCAGGACGAGGCAGACGTCGCCTCTCCGCATCTTCGAGATCGCCTCGGCGCCGTCGCCCGCGTCCTCGACCAGGTAGCCCTCGGCGCCCAGCAGGGCGCGGACACCTTCGCGCACCCTCGCGTCGTCGTCCACGACCAGGATGGGCCCCGTGGGCCGGACGGGCGTCTCCGGGGAAGCGGCCTTCTCGCCGGCCAGCTCCTCGAGGACCGATGCGAGCTCGGCCCGGAACTGGGCCGCGGACTCGAACCGCTCCTCCGGCTTCTTGCGGATCGCCCGGTCCACGACCTCGGCCAGGCGCGTGGGCGTGGCGGGAGCTGCCATGAGGACCGGCACCGGCTCGGACTTGACGATCTGCTCGAGCAGCAGGAAGAGCTTCTCGTGCGAGAACGGCTTCCTGCCGACGACCATCTCGTAGGCCACGATGCCGAGTGAGAAGAGGTCGGTCCGGAAGTCCACCGGGTCGCCGACGATCTGCTCGGGCGACATGTAGGAGGTCGAGCCAATGGCCATCCCGTCCTTGGTGATGCCGGAGTTCGAGTCCAGGGACTTGGCGATCCCGAAGTCCATGATCTTGACGACGCCGTTGTCGAGGATGCGGATGTTGGCCGGCTTGACGTCGCGATGGATGATGCCGGCCGCGTGCGCGCACTCCAGGGCCGAGGCCACCGCCATCAGGATCCGGATCTTCTCCTCGACGGCCAGCGGCGGCTGGCGAGAGAGGCGCTTGTCGAGGTCCTCGCCCGAGAGGAGCTCCTGGGCGAGAAAGGGGACGATGCCGTCCACGCCGAACTCGTAGACCGTCGTGATGTTGGGGTGCTGGAGGCCCCCGGCCAGCTGCGCCTCGCGGAAGACGCGGGCGCGCATGCCGGCATCCGGGAGCTCGCAGGTCTTCAGGGCGACGGCCCGGCGGATCAGCGGGTCCCAGGCCTTGTAGACCGTGCCGAAGCCGCCCGAGGCGATCTTCTCGAGGATCTCGTACTTGCCGATCTTACGGCGCGGCTCGCCCGCGGGCTCGGCCGGGCCGGGCGTTTCCTCGGGTGTCTTCTTCGATCCGAACCAGCCCATCCGCCTCCCTCGTCATCTCCGCGAGCGACTCCACCCGACGAAGAGCAGGATTCGTGCCGCGAGCCGGACTACTCCCGCGGATCTCCCTCGTCGTCACCTCCGAAGCCCGTTTCCCGCTCGGCCTGCACGTTCAGTTTCGTCTTCTCGACGGCGTCGCCGGAGCGGAGCTCGACGGTGTACTTGCCCGGCGGCAGGTAGCGCCTGCGGGTCGAGCGCAGCGGGTCGGCCAGGAGGTCGTAGAGCTTCGGATCGAGCGGCTTTGCCGGGCCGGCGGAAGGCTTGTCGTCGTCCGCCTTGGCGGAGTCGTCGTCCTCGTCCTCTTCGTCCTCCTCCGCGGACGGCTTCTTCGCCGCCTCGGCCTTCTTGCCGGCGTCCTTCTTCTCGCCCTCCTTGTCTTTGTCTTTTTCCTTCTCCTTGGCGAGGGCCTTCTCGCGAGCCTTCGCCTCGGCGGCGTCCGCGAGCTTCGCGTCGGTGGAGAGGTCGTACTCGACGACGTTCATTCCGGCCGCGGAAGTTCCGTCGATCTCCTTCCACAGCATCCCGTTGTCGTCCTTGACCGCGATCTTCACGGGCGCGCTCGCCTTCGTCCAGTAAGCGATGCGGACGGAAGGCTCGACACGGGAGAACGGGGTCCACGGGTTCTCGCCGTAGCCCCGCCGCGGGCTGACCTTGATCGGCTTGATCGCGAACGCCACGAGGGTCGAGGGCGCCGTCCCGTCCTTCATCTTGCGGAGCGGCCCGGCCTCGGCGATGAAGACGCTCCTTCCGTGAGTCCCGACGACGAGGTCGCCGGACTTCGGCTCGACGACCAGGTCCTGGACCGCCACCCTCGGCATCCCGCTGTTCATGGCCGACCACGTCGCTCCGCGGTCGAGCGAGACGAAGACGCCCGAGTCGGAGCCGAGGTAGAGCAGGTGCTTCGCCTTCGGGTCTTCCCGGATGACGTTGACCGGCTCTGCCGGGAGGTTCGCCGCGAGCGACTGCCACGTCTTTCCGTAGTCGGTGGAGCGGAAGACGTAGGCCGAGAACTCGTCGTTGCGGTACCCTGACTGGGTGACGTAGACGGTCCCCTCGTCGAACGACGAAGCGAGCACGCGCGTGACCCAGCGGTCCTTCGCGAGCCCCTTCGAGAGGTCCGTCCAGGCCGCGCCGCCGTCGCGGGTGATCCAGACCCTTCCGTCGTCGGTCCCCACGTAGATCAGGCCGAACTTCTTCGGCGACTCCGAGATCGTCGAGATCGTCCCGAAGGGGACGTCGCCCTGCTCGGGGTTGGAGGTCAGGTCCTCGGAGATCGCCGTCCACGTGTCGCCCCGGTCGAAGGAGCGGTAGAGCTTGTTGGTGCCGTAATAGAGGATCTCCCGGGAGTGGGGTGAGAGGAGAAACGGCGTGATCCAGTTGTACCGGAGCGGCTTCTCCTTCTTCTTCGCCGAGAGCTCGGGCCGCGGGCGGATGCTCGTCCGCTCGCCGGTCTTCACGTTGAGCCTCGCGGCGATCCCGAACTGGAGGGCGGCGTAGACGACGTTGGGGTCCTTCGGGTCGATGACCACGCAGCTCCCGTCGCCGCCGTAGATCGGCTTCCAGGCCTGCGGGTCGCTCTTCCCGTAGCGATACGTGGACGGGCCTCGCAGCACGCCGTTGTCCTGGAGGCCGCCGACGATGTTGTAGGGCTCGGCGCTGTCCACGGCGATCATCGTGAACTGGCCGACCGGCAGGTTGTTGACCTTGGTCCACGTCTCGCCGTAGTCGTAGGAGACGTTGATCCCGCCGTCGTTGCCGATGACGAGGCGGTGAGGCGCCTTCGGGTCGATCGAGATCGCGTGGTAGTCGCCGTGGACCCCGCGGCCGCCGATTCCCTTCCAGGTCTTTCCGCCGTCGGTCGAGGTGAGCATCGGGACGCCCTGGATGTAGACGCGCTCGGAGTCCCCGGGATCCACGGCGATCCGCCCGAAGTAGTAGCCGAAGGTGTAGAAGACCTTCTCGATCCTCTCCTGGTTGGCCCGTTTCCACGTCGCGCCGCCGTCGTCGGAGCGGTAGACCTCGGCGCCGACGATCTCGTTCTCGAAGAGGTCAGGGTTGGCATCCTTCAGGAAGGCGAGGAGATCGGCCATCGTGATGCGCCCGGCCTTGACGTCCTTCTTCAGGTGCGCGGCCTTGAGCGACGGTGGAAACCCGTTGCGGCGCAGGAATCGGTTGACGACCGCGTCGTCGAGCTTGACGAATCCCTCGGCGTCGAGCTTCTTCAGGCGGCGGGGAGTCAGCTCGCCGGGGGGCGTCTCCTCGTCGAAGGCCTCGGTGTCCGGCCGGCGCGCCTGGTTGTCGAGGACGGCGTAGACCGTCTGCGGCTTGGACGTCGAGATCGCGAGCCCGATGCGGCCAACCGTCGCCCCCGTGGGAAGGCCTCCGGAGAGCCGCTTCCAGGTCCGGCCCGAGTCCGTGGACTTCCAGGCGCCGCTGCCCGGGCCGCTCTCCAGGAAGTTCGCCGCGGTGCGGGCGCGCTCCCACGTCGTCGCGTAGAGGACGTCCGGGTTCTTCGGGTCCTGCGCCAGGTCGATCGCACCGGTCCGGTCGTCCACGAAGAGGGTCTTCGACCAGCTCGCGCCGCCGTCGCGGGTGACGAAGACGCCGCGCTCCGGGTTCTCCGTGTAGAGGTGGCCGGCCGCGGCAACGTACACGGTCTTCGAGTCGCGCGAGTCCACGAGGACGCGGCCGATGTGGTGGGTGTCATTGAGGCCGATCGGCTGCCAGCTCTTGCCGCCGTCGATGGTCTTGAACATGCCGAGGCCGGCGTAGGAGGTGCGGCTGGAGTTGGACTCGCCGGTCCCGACGTAGATGACCTTGCCGTCGGCATCGCCGAGCGCGAAGGCGCCGATCGTGAGCGTAGGCTGGTCGTCGAAGAGGGGAGTCCAGGCGCCGCCGCGGTTGTCGGTACGCCAGAGGCCGCCGGAGGCGAACGCGACGATCAGGGAGTCCGGCTGGTTGGCGGGAGCGGCGATGTCCACCACGCGCCCTCCCTGGATCTCGGGGCCGACGTTGCGGAACCGGATCGCCGAGAGAAGCGACGCCTTCTCCATCTCCAGGCGCTTCTGGCTGGCCGCGACCCTCGCCGCCGGCTCCATGCCGAGCTTCCTGGGGTGGAACTTGACCCTCTCCTGCTCCTTGGTCAGCGGCGGCTTCTCATCCGCGGCAATGCCGGACGAGGCGAATCCCAGGAACGCCGCGAGAACGGAGCAGAGTAATCGCGAGTGGCGCAAGGCAGCCTCCTTGATTTCGGTGTTGTTGGGGCCGCCAGCGTATTTCGCCGAAGGGCGCCGGTCAATGTGTGTCTCAAAGCGTCGTATTCGCGGCGGAGCCGTAGGGGAGGGGCTTGCCCCTCCCGCCCGGTCGTGCCCTACTCGGGCGGCAGTTCGGCGAGGAACTTCTTCAGGTGCTCCTGCCAGAAGACCGGCCAGGAATGCGTGGTGTGGCCCCGGGACTCCGCCGTCGCCGGGATCAGGACGTATCGGCCCTTCCTGACCCGGGGCATCAGCTTCTCCATCAGTCCAAGCTCCGGCGGGTTGACCTCGTCGTCGGCGAAGTTGATGGCGAGGACCGGGGCGGTGATCTTCTCCAGGTCGGGCGACGGGTCGTAGTCGCGGGAGGCCTCGAAGGCGTAGAGGAAGTTGTTCGCGTCCACCCCGTCTCCTCGCGCGTGCATCTGCTGCGCGAGGTACTTGTCCGCGTCTCCCGGCGTGGGGCCGGCCTTCTGCCACAGGTGCGGGGCGGAGACCATGAAGAGGAGCACCTGGATAGCGGCGGTCAGCCCGCGGGGCTGCGAGGTGTAGTCGCCGTTTTTCCACTCCGGGTCGTTGCGGATGTCGTCGCTGACCATCTTGCGGAACATCCGGTTGCGGCCGGCGATCGCCGTCGGCACGGAGGCCAGCGGGACGAGCCCGTCGGCGAAGTCGGGATACTTCTCCGCCCAGATCCAGGCGTGCATCGCGCCCATGGACGTCCCCAGGACCAGGCGCAGGTGGTTCACCCCGAGACCCTCGGTCAAGAGCCGGCGCTCGGCTTCCACCATGTCGTTGTAGCCGTACCGCGGGAACCGGGCCCGAAGGCCGTCGGAGGGCCTGGAAGATTCCCCGTGGCCGATCCCATCGGGGAAGACGAGGTAGTACTTCGAGGAGTCCAGCAGCTGGCCCGGCCCGAAGAGGACGCCGGCGAAGTTCTCCGAGAAGAAGCCCTTCCCCGATCCGGTCGTGCCGTGGAGGATCAGGACGGCGTTGCGGACGATCCCCTTCGAGTCTCGCCGCGGAGACCCCAGGGTGCGGTAGTGGATCTTCAGTTCCGGCAAGGTCTCGCCGGAGGCGAAGCGGAAGCCGCGGATGACGTAGTCCCCGGACACGGGCTCGGGGATGGTGGCCGCGCGGGACGATGACCCGGCAAGGAGCAGGACCAGGGCGCAGGCGGGTTTCCAGTCGATCTTCATGCCTCATTCTCATCCGGCCGGGCGGCCTCGCCCAAGCCGCGGGCTGGAGTCCTCCCTCTCCCCCGCGCGGCACGGGGGAGAGGGAGCCGGACATCAGAAGCGCACGCCCAGTTCCCCGGCAACTCGGCGCGGAGGAGCGACGTAGAGCTGGGCATCGCCGATCTCGCTCTCGGCGACGAAGTGCCGGCTGTTCCCGAGGTTTCTCCCGACGACCGAAACGAACCAGTGGCCGAAAGACCAGGAGGCACCGGCGTCCCACTCGTAGAACGGGTCCATGTAGGCCTCGTTGATCTTGTCGAAGGGGCGGTGGCTCTGATGCCGCACGGCCACCCAGACTCCCGGCAGCGTCCCCGGCTGCCAGGCGATCTTCGCGTTCCAGAGATCCCTCGGGACGAGCTCGAGCCTCTGGCCGTCGGCGACCGTCAGCCCGTTGTCGGGGTCGATGAAGGAGAAGTGGATGTATCGGGCATCGTGGTGGGCGTAGCCCCCATAAACGGCGAGGCTCGGCAGGGCCGACGGGTGAAAACCGACCTCGATCTCGCCCCCCTGAAACCTCTCGCTGCCGGCGTTGATCAGGATCGGGTTGCCGTTGGCGTCCACGTTGGAAACGACGAGATTCTCCATGATCATGTGGAAGAGCGAGAGGTCGAATGACAGCTGGCGATCGAACCAGCGGGTCTTGACGCCGAGCTCCTGGCTGCGCGTACGCTCGGGCTTGAGGATCGTGGCGTTGGCGGGGTCGGTCAGGTTCGGGGCCGCCGGCTTGAAGGCGGACTTCGCGGCCCCGTAGAGATAGAGCTGGTTCAAGACTCCCGGGTGGTCCTCGACCACGCGGCCGAGAACCGAGAGGCCGCCCGACCACTGGCCGTCCGAGCGCTGGTCGCGAGTGACGGTCGGTTCCGGATCCGTGACCTCCTGGATCGAGGCGGTCAGGCTCTCCGAGACGGAGTCGAATCGCGCCCCGCCGGTGACGGTGAGCGCGCGGATCGGGGTCCACTCGTCATTGACGTAGACGCCGAAGAAGGTCCGGCGGTCCTCGAAGGAGCGGTGATCTCCGGGAGGCGTCTCGGAGAACGTCGGAACGACGACCGGGTCGATCTGAAGGTCGATATCGAACCCGGTCCCGCTCGCCGTCGTGCGACCCCACGTGACGGCCGCGCCGCCCACGAGGCGGTGATGACCTCCGGCCTCGAAAGTCGTCGAGAGGTGAAGGTCGTCATAGAAGTCGGTTTCCTGGGGCTTCAGCGCCGTTCCGGCGGCCGTGGCCATGTTCCCGTCCACCTCTTCGATGAACGTCTGGATCGAGGTCTGGTCGTCGCGCGTGGCAGACAGGACGTTCTCGAGGACGGTGGACGAGGACAGAGGCTTCGTGAATTTCGTCGTCAGGTTGTAGATCCGGTGATCCAGGCGCGCTCCGTCCACCTCGTAGTTGCGGTCGATCTGGAACCCCGGGATCGTCTCGCCGGTCGGCGGATCCACCGGCAGCGGGGAGCCGAAGAACTGGGTGTTTCGCAGCATGTTGAACGTCGCGGAAAACGTCCCGCCGCCCGAGAGGGGAGCGTCGAGGCGGATCCCGCCCCTGTCGTCCTTGAAATCGGTCCGGTCCTGCCACCCCGTGGTCCGGTCGAAGGTCCCGAAGGCCCGTAGGGTGGCGGAGCCCAGCTTGAAGCCGTACGACCCCGACACCCGCCCTTCCGAGAAGGAGCCTCCCAGGACCCGGAGCTCTCCGCCTTCCGTTGCGCCGCGAGTGAAGACCTGGATCATGCCAGCGAATGCCGAGACGCCGTAGAGGGTGCCCTGCGGTCCCTTGACGATCTCGATGTGATCGACGTCCTCGATGTTGATCTGTGAGAGCGAGGGGTTGAAGGGGCCTCCCACGGGAACCCCGTCCACCATCACGAGGAGAGCGTCGAACTCCTTCAAGCCCCACATCCCGATGTTGGGCAGCCGGGTGCCGTTGTCGCTGCCCTGGCCGGTGTCGATCCCGACGATGTCCTGAATGGCATCCGCGAGGTTGGTCACGTTGTCGCGCCGCAGCTCGTCGCCGCTGATCACGTGGACCTGGCCGGGAATCTCGGTCTCGATTTCGCTGCCTCGAGTCGCGGAAACGACGACCTGCTCCTTCGCCGCCGGCACCGCGGGAGTCGGCGACGGGGTCTGGGCGAGGACGGCGAACGGAAGAAACAGGCCCGCGGCGGCGCAGGCCGGAATAAGCCGCTTCATTTTCGTTCCTTTCTGTCTTTGAGTTTGCTCGACCGAATGCGAAGGGAACGAGGCTCAGATTCGCGCGGGAACCTCGAGGGGGCGCCGAGGCAGAGACGCGCCGGGCGCGGCGAACAACGTGCGCGATCGAGTCACCGCCGGATCAAGGGGCGGACGGTGGCGGCCCGACAGGAGCGGCGTCGAGGACGAGCCGGAGCACGGCGGGCTTTCGCGTTCCTCTTGGATCCGGCCGCGCGACGGGGCGTCGCTTCGAAGGCCCGCCAGGGGGGACTCGGACTTTCGCTCCGCCCACCACTCTCCGTCCCTAAAGACGACCGACGCCAGCGGCTCGTCCCGCGACGGGCGGATCTCGAAAACGTCGCTCGGAACGCTCTCGATCTCTTCACCCTCGATGCCGAAACGGATCGTCAGGCGCGCCCTCCGGGACGGCAGGTTCGGAACGCGCCACAGCAGCGTGCCGGCGCGGGGGGAGAGCTCCGAAGTCAGACGGATGGGAAGCTCATGTTCCTCGATCGAGAGGAGAAGTTCGAGCTCGTCCGCTTCTTCCGGGAGTCCCCGCCACTCGAGCTTCGCCGTCGCGCCGGCGCGAACCGTTCCGAATTCCGGGATCGACACGGAGACCTGAGCCAGGGCGCTGGAACCGGCGCCGCAGGCGAGGAACACCAGGGCTGGAAGCCGCCCGATCACGGACAACCATCATAGGCCCGTCCCAGGCGCCGCGAAGCGGAACGCCTTAGGCGACGTCCCAACGGCGGGCGAGTCGCCGGGCGCCGACGAAGAGGAGCGCGGACGCGCCGAGCAGGACCAGGACCTGCGGCCACAGGTGCGCGATCGGCTCGTCCCTCCAGAAGACCTTCATGAAGCCGTCGATCGCCCAGGCGTTGATCGTCACCAGGCCGAGCTTCTGGACGGTGTCGGACAGGAGGTAGCGGGGGACCATGCTGCCGCCCAGCGCCGACATCGCCAGGATCAGCAGGTTCGAGAGAGCGACGAGCTGCATCCGCGACCGCGCCATCGCGGCGAGCACGAGGCCGAAGCAGGAGGAGGCGACGGCGGTGGCGACCGTCATGATGAGGAAACCGGCCAGGTGCCGGTGAAGCTCCAGGCCGAAAAAGAGCTCGCCCCAGGCGAACATGACCGTCAATTGCATGACCGCGACAGCCGAGAGGTAGACCACCTTCCCCAGGAGAAGGCGCCCCATGGAGACGTTCGTCGAGAGGACCCGGTCGAGGGTGCCGCTCTCGGCCTCCTCGATCAGCGCGCCGCCGGCGCCCGACGCGGAGAAGAGAAGGAACATCACACCGAGGCCGGCCGCGAGGAGCGCCGACGTCGGATTCTTCTTGCTCTGCCCGAGGATGTCCTTGACTTCGACGTCCACGAGGCCGCCCGCCGACGCTCCGCCGGACGGCGCCTTCGCCGCTCGGCGCTCGCGCAGCACGCGGATGTTTTCCTCCATCTTCGACCGCTGCTCCGGGGTCAGCGTCCCGCCCCATTTCTCCAGCTCCTGCACGCCCGTCTGAGCCATCACGTCCGGCATCGCGGTCGCGGCGATCCCCTGGAGGAGGCCCGAGACGACCGGCGCGGCGACCGGGTCGGCGCTGTCGGCCATCAGCTCCAGCTTCGGGTGCGCGGCGGAGGGGCCGAAGGAGATCGGGGTGCCGCCGAAGCCCTTCGGGATGATGAGGGCGGCGGGCACCGTTCCTCCGCGGACCGCCGCCTCGGCAGTGGAGCGGTCGAAGAGGCTCTCGTCCCGCTGGCCCTCGGGGACCTTGCCGGTCACGACGGCGAGGCCCTTCTCGGACTTCAGCGCCTCGACGAACCGGCGGGAGTTCTCGCTGCCGTCCTCGTCCACGACGGCCAGCGTGATCCGGCGCGTGCCGCCGCCGCGGGAGCCGCCGAAGATCGCCGCGAAGATCGAGAAAAAGACGATCGGAACTACGAACGCCAGCACGAATGCCGCCCGGTCCCGGCGAAGCCGGGAGAGGTGGGTGCGGAAGACGGCGAAGATCATTCGCGGAGCTCCCGGCCGGTCAGGTGCAGGAAGACCTCCTCGAGCGTGGCGCTCTTCAACGTCAGATCCCGGATCCGGACGCCGTTCTCATGGAAGACCTGGAGGAGCTCCCGGATCCTTCCCGCGGCCTCCTCGACGGAGGCCTGGACCCGGGTGCCGTCCACCGTCCCGCCGAGCCTGCGGACCGCCTCGCGCACCGTTTCCGGGATGGCGGCTTCCGCGTCGATCGTCACGGTCTGCGCGGCCCCGAGCGTCCTGCGGACGAGCTCGTCCTTGGTCCCTTCCGCGATGATCCTGCCGTGGTCGATGACGGCGATCCGGTCGCAGAGCCTCTCGGCCTCCTCCATGTAGTGAGTCGTGTAGAGGAGAGAGACCCCCCGGTTCTTCAGCTCCCCGATCATCGCGTAGATCCGCTCGCGGGACTGGGGGTCCACGCCGACCGTCGGCTCATCGAGCAGGAGAAGGCGCGGACCATGGATCGTGCCGGCCGCGATGTTCAACCGGCGCTTCATTCCGCCCGAGAGCCGCTCGGTGCGGTCCTCGGCCCGGTCGGAGAGGCCGATCCAATCCAGGTTGCTCCGGATGGCCGAGTCGAGCTTTTCCCCCTCCATTCCCTGATACCGGCCGAAGGTCCAGAGGTTTTCCCGCGGGGAGAGGAGCGGGTACAGAGCGATCTCCTGCGGCACCCAGCCCCGAACGGTCCGGGCGCCCGAATCGGCGGGGGAGAGGCCGAAGAGGGTCAGCTTCCCGGCGTCCGGGACCACCCGGCCGGCGATCGCCCGGACCAGCGTCGTCTTGCCGGCGCCGTTGGGGCCCAGGAGGCCGAAGATCTCCCCGGGGGCGATCGAGAACGTGACTCCCGCCAGGGCCGGCCGGGAACCGAACGCCTTGGCGACTCCCTCGACCTCCAGCGGCCGACCCTGACCGGCGTCCATCGGCCCGCGAGTCTATCCGCACCGGGCGTCTCGCCTCTCCTCCATGCACCATCGGACATCGATCGGTCTTCTTCTCCCTGTTGTATTCTTCGCGCGCTCGCGCGACATGAACAATCCTGTCTTTGCCCTGCTGCTCGCCGCCGGGTGCGGCGGGATTCTGCTTTCCTTCGCCCGGGCGCGGTCGCGGGCTGTCTTCGCGCAGGACGGGTTCACCCAGCCGGGGCGCAGGACCGTCGCGTTCGGCCTGCTGGCGGCCGTGCTGCTCCTGACCGTCGCGATCCCGTTCGCCGGCGGGCTGGCGGGCGGCCAGCCGGAGTCGAAAGACCTGACTCTCCTGTCGCTCTTCGCCGTCCACATGATCCTGATCGTGTTCCTGTTCTGCTACTACGCGCTCTCGGGGCGGCACTCGGTCTCGGAGTTCCTGAGGACCCGCAGCGCCCGGCCCGCGTTGGACCTGGGCGCGGGGTTCCTGATCGGGTTCGCCGGGTGGCTCCTGACGATCGTCGCGCTGCTCATCTTCATCGGCGTCTGGTACGTCCTGCAGCGCAACGTCGGGCCCACGTCGTCGCGCGAGATCTCGCCGACGATCGTGTGGCTCGTCGGCCAGCCTCTGGCGATCCGGATCCTGATCGTGCTCTCGGCGATGGTGGTGGAGGAACTCTTCTTCCGCTCCTTCCTCCAGCCGCGCGTCGGCGCCCTCGCCGCCACGCTGATGTTCACCGCCGCGCACGGCGCCTACGGCCAGCCCCTCGTCCTCGTCGGGATCCTCGTCATCTCGATAGTCCTGTCGGCCACGTTCTCCCTCTACGGCAATGTCCTCCCCTGCATCGTGGCCCACGGGGTGTTCGACTCGATTCAGATGTTCGTGTTAATCCCTCTTGCGCTCAAAGGAGTGCCGACTGGTTAAACGGTCTATTCGAACCGAAAGATGTAAAAGCCATAGCCCACCCGATCCACCGGTTTGTACCTAAACAACCAATTCGTATTCATCCCGGCCATGCGGGCCGCGAGCTGGCCGCGGACCAGGGAGTGGGTGCTGATCGCGTAGAGGCCGGGCGGGGCGGGGTTGGGCTGGAGGAAATCCCACCACTCGAACTTGATCCCGTAGTAGTTGGGAAGCGTGGACCACGGCGTGTAGAGGCGGATCTTCTCGACGCCGTGGTCGTCCATCCACTCCTTGAGGCGTTTGAAGTCCGCTCCCCACTCGATGTTGGAGTCGTCCAGGTACTTGTGCCCGTTGGCGGCGCCCCCCACGAAGTCGGTGAAGTACGCCAGGTAGTCCGGGAACATGAGGACGGTCCCGACGACGAGCCACGCGGCAAAGACGCCGGCGGCGGCCGTCCGCCACCTTCGGGAGAGGGCGAAGTCCGTCAGCCTCGACGCGAAGATCGCGACGAGCGGGTAGATCGGCAGGATGTAGCGGACGCCGATGTCGTCGGCCAGGAGCGTCGTGAAGACGAAGAAGAAGACGCCGGGGATGAGGAGGAATCCCTCGTTTCGCCACCTCGCTCTCGGCGCGATCTTCCAGAGGGCGCCGGAGAGTAGGAAGAGGATGACGGTGGCCGGCGGGGTCTTCAGGAGGAAGACAGCCAGGAAGTAGTACCACCAGCCGCCCTGCCGGAAATTGCCGGCGAGGTACGCCCAGTACTCTCGGACGTGGTTCTCGTTGACCTGCCACATCCCCTCCAAATAGAAGAGCGGGTACTTCGGGAAGAAGTAGACCGCCCAGACGAGGGTGAACGAGATCGCGATCATCAGTGCGTACGCCCGCGCCGCGAGCAGGATCCGCCGCCCCGTGTTCCCCTCCGTCGGAAAGTCGTCGAGGTCCGGCCGCGGGCCCGCTGCCGCAGTGCCGCCCTTCTCGGCGACCGACATTCCCAGGAGAACGACGATCGAGGGCAGGAGGATGATCGCCGAGAACTTCGTCGCGAGCGCGAGCCCCAGCGCGACGCCGGCCAGGGCAACGTTGCGCCGCCCGCCGAAGCGGGTGAAACGCCAGACGTAGTAGAACGTGATGACGAAGAAGCAGGAGAGGCCCAGGTCCATCGTCACGAAGCGGGAGTGGGCGAGGATGTTGGGGCAGAACGCGTAGAGAAGAAGCGCCGCGAGGCCGGCGCGCGGCCCGTAGAGGTCGCGGGCCCACGCGAAGACGTACCAGCCCAGCAGGACGGATAGCAGCATCACCGGCAGCCGCGCCCAGAAGAGCATCCGGTCGGCCGCGTCCTTGCCCAGCAGCGCGTCGCTCGAGTAGAGGAAGCGCACGCCGAACCGGACCTGGTCGGGAGGATTGCCGTTCCACGTCGAGTCGTCCCACTTCACGTACGGGTTCATGGGCAGCAGCGGCAGCGCGGCGAGGAGCTTGATGAAGGGGGGGTGTTCCGGGTTCAGCCGGAAATCTCCCGTCTTCCAGTACGTGTACCCCGCCGGCAGGTGCATCGTCTCGTCCGAGGAGGCATTCAGGAGCCGGGCGCTGCAGAACTCCTGGAAGAAAAGAGCGCCGAGGAGGAGGACCAGCAGCAGCCGCTCGCGGCGGCGGGATCGGGACGCGATCTGCCGCTGGATCCGTTCTTCCCGCGCCGCGGAGACCATCGGGTCCGCTCTCCGTGGAAGGCGCCTTCCCTAGCGGGCGGCGGGGAAGCCGGGCAGGTCGGGAAGGCTCGTGTAGCCGGAGGCGACCAGGACGTCGCGGCCGTTGCGAAGAAAGAGCTCCCGCTTCTTGCGCGCCTTTTTCCAGGCCGCTTCGAACCGCCCGGCAGCCTCCGGGGAATCCAGCCGGACCCTCCAGAGGTAGGCGATCCCGCGCGGCGAAGAGAAGAACGCGATCCGGTCACCGCGCCACCCCGAGGCGGCGGAGTCCGCCTCCTCCTCGGGAAGCTCCCGGCGCAGGACGAAGCGGACCGTCCACTCTCCGAGCGTGTCGGAGTAGAGGTAGCGCCCGCCGTCGGGGCCGAGCTTCTCGTTCTTCGACGGCAGGAGGTCCTCGGCCGGCGTGAAGATGACGCCCTCGTGGAGGATCTCCGAGGTCGTCTTCGGAGGGTTCTTCCAGAGCCGGTCCATCGCTCCCCACCCCTTGTCCTTGACGACCCGGCGCACGTACGCCGTCCCGTCGGAGTAGGGGAAGAAGAGCTGTTCCACGAAGTAGTCGGGGATGTCCTTGGGAACTCCGGAGCGTTCGAGAGCGCCGGCGGAGAGAAGCGGCCCGAGCATCTCCTCGGCCCCTTCGTCGGCGTCCGGCAGGTCCGCGAGAACGACGCGCACCATGACGAGCGTCGCTTCGCCTTCGAGCAGGCTCTCGAGCGCCAGGGCCTGGTCCCCGTTGTCCTTGAGGCTCTTCATCCGCTTGTCCAGCTTCAGGCTCTCGTCCTGGAGGGCGTGGGTCAGCTCATGGGCGAAGATCAACTTCTCCGACATCCCGGCCATCCCCGGCAGGTCGGCGCCGACCTCCGCCTCGAGCTCCTTACTTCCGCCCCCGCCCTTCTCCAGCTCCTGGGCCGCCCCCTTGACGACGTAGAACCGGCGCGGCTCGGGATCGTAGAAGGCGATGACCTGCGAGGCGTAGAAGTCGATCAGCCGGTCGATCAGGTGAGGACTTTCCTCGATCAGGCCGAAGGCCGAGAGCGTCTTGAGCGTGTCGTCCGGCGAGACCGGGAAGGATTCTCCGAGCTTGGACCGCAGGACCTTTCGCAGGTCGGCCGCGTCGATCTCGCTCGCCGGGACGGAACGCTCGAACCGCTTCCCGCGGACTTTTTCGACTTCCCGGGCGACCTGGTCCACCCGCGCCGGCAGGAGCGCGCCAGCCCCGGTGAGTGCGAGGAGGACGAGGAGGAGCGCAGGGGCTCGAAACCTTTTCACGACGCGGCAGGGTAGCACGGGGAAAAATGGGCTAAACTTCACCCGCGATCGAAGAAAAAACCATGAGTCAGCCACGCTCGTCCAGCGAGACCGGTCCGATCCGGATGTCTCTTTCGAGCCGTTTCGAGAATATCGAGATGGCCCAGCACCTCTGCAGCAAGTTGCTGGAGGGATGGGACTTGAGCGAGGAGACGACTCACTGGATTCTCATGGCGCTCCGCGAGGCTTTGGCCAACGCCATCAAGCACGGCAACGCCCAGGACATCGAGAAACGCGTCCACCTGGAGATGGACGTGACCGACCACCACCTCCGGATCCGGATCCAGGACGAGGGACCGGGGTTCGATCCGGAACGGGTCGTGGACCCCCTGGCGCCGGAAAATAGGTTGAAGACCTCGGGTCGCGGTATCTTCTACATGAAGACGTTCATGGATGAAGTCCGCTTTCGTCGAGCGGACGGAGGCGGAATGGAAATCGTCCTGACGAAGGATTTGACTCAGGGCAAGGAGAAGGAGGAGGGTACCTGACGATGAAGACGACGGTGCGCGAGGCTGCCGGAGGCGTCCAGATCGTGGACATGAAGGGAAAGATCACGATCGGAGCCGGCGACGTGCAGTTGCGGGAGACGATCAACCACCTCGTCGAGGCGGGGAAGAAGAACATCCTGATCAACATGCAGGACGTCACGACGATCGACTCCTCGGGAATCGGCGAGCTCGTCGGTTGCTACACGTCGGTCACGAACAAGGGCGGGAAGCTGAAGCTCCTCCATCTCCCTCCGAAGATCAACGACGTGCTGACGGTCACCCAGCTCATCACGGTCTTCGACGTCTACGAGTCCGAGTCGGAGGCGGTGGGGAGCTTCGGCGCGTAGAGACCTCGCCCCGGGTGAGGGGCGCCCGGGGATCTCCATGGCTCGGCCGGCGGCGAACCTTCCCTTCGACGACTTCGCCGCCTCCTCGCTTCCCTCCCTCGAAAAGGAGCTTTCCCGCTCGCTGCCGCCGGCTTCCGGGCGAGCGCCGGATCTCTCGCGGGCGATCGGCGAAGCCGTGCTCTCGCCCGGGAAACGGCTGCGGCCCCTGGTCGCGCTGGCCGCCGGCGAGCTGGTCCGGGCCCCGCGGGCCGCTTCGGGCACGGTGGCGGTCGCCGTCGAGTACCTCCACGCCGCGTCGCTCGTACTCGACGACCTGCCGTCGATGGACAACGCGCGCCGCCGCCGCGGGCGCCCTACCCTCCACCTCGTCCACGGAGTCGCCACGGCGGAGCTCGCGGCGGTCGCCCTGATCGCCCGCGCTTTCGAACTGGCCGCCGCGGCCCCGGAAACGACCGCCCGGACGAGGTCCCGCGTGGTCGAGGAGCTTTCGCGCGCGATCGGCGCCGAGGGCTGCTGCGCGGGCCAGGCGGCGGACCTGGCGGCGGATCCGTCGGGCCTGGCACTGGAGGACCTCGAGGCGATCCATTCCAGAAAGACCGGCGCCCTGTTCGTCGCCGCGGTCCGCGGGGGCGCCCTCGCGGGCGGGGCGGGAGAGGAGACGCTGGAATCGCTGACGCTCTTCGCGCGCAACCTGGGGCTCGCGTTCCAGATCACCGACGACCTGCTCGACCTGACCGGCAGCGCGCAGCGGATGGGCAAGGACACGCACCGCGACGCTCACCGCGCCAACTTCGCCACGCTCTTCGGCGAGGCCTCCTCCCGCAAGCTCGTCGAGGAGCTGCTCGAGGCGTCCGTGGCCGCTCTCTCGCCGTTAGGAAGAAAAGCCGCGGTCCTCGCCGACCTCGCCCGGGTCGTGCGCGACCGGCAGACATGACCGAGGTCTCCCTCGAGGAGGCCCGGCGCCGGCTTCGCGAGCTGGGATACCTGAACGGCGGTGTCGAGCGGTTCGTCTTCCGGCGGGCGTTCGCGGGCCGCGGCGGGCTCTTCGTTCCGGCAGTCCTGCTGTCGGCCTTCGCCGCGGCGATCGCTTCGGTCGCGGCGGTCGCGGCCGGGGAGCCCGGTTTCGGGGAGTCACCCACCGCGGTGGGAGCCCTCCTCCTTCACCTTTTTTTCGCCGATCTCCCCGCCACCGCGCTCCTCGCCGCCGTCCTCGCGCTCGCCGCGGATCAGTCGAGGTCTCCGGCGGGCGCGGCGACGTTCGCGGGCCTCACCGCCGCGGGAGCGGTCTTCTTCCTGTGGATCGGCGGGGCGTACAGCCTCTCTCGCGACATCCCCGCCCGCGCCTTCCTTTGGGGAATCCCCGTCGCGCTCGCGGCGATGCTCGCGGCAAGAAGCGTGCGGTCCGGGTTCCTCGCGCGCGCCTACGCCCGGTCCCGCGTCCTGCCGGGCGAGCCGCGGCGCCGCGTCTTCCTCGCCGCCGTCATCACCGGGGTCGTCGCGGCGGTCTTGCTTCTGGGGCTTCGCCCGCGGCCGGCCCCCGCGAGGGCGCCGCTCCCGTCGCCGAGGAGCATGCCGGTCGTGGTCGCCGCGGTGGACGGGCTGTCGCTCGATTCTTCCAGCGCCGGCGGAATCTCGGGCATTCGCGGGCTTCTCGTGACCGGCGTCACCGGGTGGTGGCCGGCCCGGCAGGGAGTCTCCCCGGAGATCTGGAGCGACCTGGCGACGGGAGAGCCGGCGTCGCACCACGGCGTTCGCGCCCTGGCCCGCGTTCGGCCGGCGGGGTCGCCGCTCGGGGTCCGGCCTCCTCTCGGCACGGCCTGGTACCTGCGCCGCCTCGCGCCCGCGCTCAAGCTGGCCTCGAGCGCGCCGGTGTCCGCCGCCGATCGGCGGCGGCTCGCTTTCTGGGAGGTCGCCGCCTCGGCGGGGATCCCCGCGGTCTCCGTGGGCTGGTGGGCTTCCGGGCCGTGGCCGGGGTGCGACGTCGTTCGCAACGAGGACGTCCTCGCCGGCGCGAGCGGCGGACTGACGGCGGACGCTCGCGCGCTGGGGGAGTTCGAGAAGCGGCGGCGCGGGGGACAGGGGATCGCGACGGTTTATCTGCCCGGGCTCGACATCCTCCGAGACTCGAACAACGAGGAACGAATCCAGGCGGCCGAGCAGGTCCACCGGTTCCTCGAGAACGAGGTCTCCCGCGCGGTCGCGCGCGAGGAAGTCCTGGTCATCCTGGCGGCGGACAGCCATCCGGCGCCATCGGCGCTGGGCCGCATGGTGGTCTTCGACGGGAGGCAGCCGGTCCGGACGATCCAGGTTCGCGCGGAGGACGCGGCTCCGTCGATCCTGTCGCGAGCGGGAGTTCCGGCGGCGACGGACCTCACCGGCCG